>JAAUYK010079565.1_pt1 | contig 44484 bp, 69 predicted proteins | sample 7278021 | NCBI WGS metagenome assembly JAAUYK01 (sample SAMN14350223, study PRJNA611818) | marine sediment metagenome | isolation source: surface marine sediment (1.8m) | place: French Polynesia: Moorea | collected 2018-08
AGCCGTAGCCGTAGCCGTAGCCTTCGCCGTCGCTTTCGCCGTAGCCGGAGCCGTAGCCGTAGCCGTAGCCGGAATTAGTCAAAGTCCACAACTCATCAATAATCCGTACATTTTCTTCGAACCAGATAACATCTGATTGATCAAGGTCTGAGATAAGCGTTCCTTGATGCGGAAGCCTCAAACAAGCCCCAGCAGCTTTCGCTAAAGCAAGATGTTTCGCTGTCACGCGTAGCTCTGCCATCGCTCTATAGCCTCAACTGTTGCTCTAGAAACACTTGTTACACCAACCAGCTCCAATTCTGGCACTGGCGGACCTATTTTGCTGCCGCGCTGAGGACCAATTACTGAAAGACCAAAAACTCCGCGAGTCTCCTCACTCCAGTAAATACAATTCTGAGCATCGGTTAGCGTTACTTGATCGCCTTCCTGCCTCGCTAAGAAACCACCAAAAACCCCGCGCTGGTTTTTGTTAGTAGTCACCACTACGAATATCCCGAGTTCCATATCTCTCTCTCCAAGTTATACACAGAGTGTCCCGACGTCGGGACGTGACTAGATTAAAGCATAGCCAGTTGAAAAAGGAAACCCTTTCCTCTACACTCTCCCCATGACGCCGACAGAACTTAGGCAAATAAGAAAAGAACTCGGCCTGTCACAGAGAAAGTTGAGCGAAAAGCTGGGGCTTACCGACAGGCACGTTAGAAATCTGGAGTTGGGACACACACCGATCTCGGAGCTTGTGGCTTTTGCCGTGCGGTGCCTCAGGTCAAATATCAGGAGAGGGAGACGATGTCCGAAACGAGAAACATCTACCAGCGAGTCATAGCCGTCCGGGAGAAGGCTCGCTATGTGCAGAAAGACCTGACCATTGCTTTCGGTAGCGGCTACCGGGCCGTGTCTCACGACGCCGTGGTGGCAGCTGTGCGCAAGGCCATGGACGAGGAAGGCATTGTCCTGAAGCTCGACTATGACCACGAGCGCTCCCCAGTTCACTTTGAGAGAGGGCCGAGCGAATGAGAGTCTTTATGGAAGGCCGGTTTACCGCCAGCTTCATCAATGCTGACGATCCTGACGACACGATTGTCATCGACATCCCGGCCCACGCTATGGACTCTGGCGACAAGGCCCCGGGCAAGCTGATGAGCTATGCCAAAAAGTACGCTCTTTTACACATGTTCCTTCTGGAAACCGGCGAGGAAGAGGAGTCCCGAGCCACCGAGGTGGACGAGGCCAAGCTGGAGATGTTGCTGGCCCAGATAGCCGCTAATTTGAAGGCCGGCAACCCTTTGCAAGCCCTTTCCATTGTGGATCAGGGCGATATGACGATTGGCGAGAAGATGAAGCTCAACGGCTGGCTCAACAGCCACCAGAAGAAACAGCTTCGGGATGCCAGGCAAGAGCAAGCTTTGGCTAAGCTACAAGAGAAGGAGAAATCTGATGCTCCCTCCCCCTGAAGAATACACCGAGGTCATTCGGCTTGGGGTTGGTCAGTTCAAAGCCGTTCATCATCGGCTAAAGCTTGAAAAGACTTTCCGCAACCCGACGCATGCGCAGACTTGGTTGGATGTCATGGACCTGAACTACTGCATGCAGGAGGCAGGGCTCAACAACAAGACCCTTTGGGACAAACGCTATCAGAACGGGGGAGCATGATGGCTGAGCGGTTTGAGATTCCTGAAGGCGCTTTGCTTCTTCAGCAGCTACAAGACCTCTGCTACAAGTTGCGTGATGATGAAGAAAAGCACCCTTTGGACCTAGCAGATGAGATGATGAACGCTGTCGAAGACCACTTTAGGAGATATAACCCATGTGGCTCGCAATCTTCTTCTTCCTGATGTTCTGCGTCCTGCTGTTTAACTGGTGCGCGGGGGAGCTCAATGAGTCTCAGAAAAGCGATTAACGATAAGTGCCGGGACTGCATTTACGACCCGGAGCTGCCCGGGACTTGGCCGCAACAAGTTTTCATGTGCGCAGTAATTGACTGCCCACTGTATTCCGTCCGCCCACGTCCAAAGAAGGGCCATTTTGGGCGCTCTATCGAAGTAATGCGCCAAGACCCTGGCCATCCCTTCTGGAAGACAGAAGAGGGCCGGAAAACAGGCTTAACACCCCAATGAAAGCCTGTGAGCGCTGGTGGCTGAACAAGATAGTCTCCCTTGGATGCGCCGCGTGCTACAGGGAGGGCACGGAGACTCCAGCGGGCATCCACCATATTCGGTCCTGGGCAGGAGAGCCTGCGGGCTTGGCGAAGCGGGGGCATGGGAATTTTCTGGTGCTGCCGCTATGCCACTTCCACCATCAGGGCAAGCTTTCGATCCACGCCACCCCGGCAGAATTCAAACGACTGTTTGGATCGGAGGTGGACTTGTTTAACGAGACGCTGCTGCGGCTTGCTCGCGAGCTCTCTTCACGCTGAGATACTGCAGTGATTGATGCCCGCAGACAGGACACGGATCGGGAAACTCCAGGGTATTGTCTCGGGCTATCTCGATCTCGGGGCGCTTGCCGGCTGAGACCTTGCCCTGCCAGCGGCAGGTATCGCAGACGACTTCAAACGATTTAAGGACGGTATGAAGCATGTGGGTAATTATGATAGATAACCCGAGACAATACGTCGACCCTCAGGAGGTCGTTTATAACCTTGTGGAAATAAATGAGAATAATGAGGTTGTTGCCACAGATGGTCATATAACCATGTGTCACCATGGATGGATAAAAAAACTTCGAGAAGCCTTGGACAATCCGTTTTATGAACGGAGGGCGATGAAGCCTATTTACGAAATTAAGCCAATGGATTGAGCATGGCCACTGACATCCTGTCCCTGCACAACCCCGAGAATGCGCTGAGACGGTGTCAATTCACGGTACCCGGCAAAGCCCGGGGCAAGGGCCGGCCCCGCTTCATTCGCAAAGGCCCGCTAGCCGGCAAGGCTTACACCGACAAGAAGACCGAGGTCTACGAGAATCTGATAGCCCTGGCTGCGGCCAATGCCTGGCACGGAGAGCCTCTGGAAACCCCTGTGAGCCTCGAAGTCATCATTGCCATCGGGATGCCCAAGAGCTTCTCAAAGAAGCGAGCACAGGAAGCCCTGAGCGGCCATATAGAGCCCGCTAAGAAGCCAGATGTGGACAACGTGCTGAAGTCGGTGATGGACGGGATCGAAGGCATTGTCTACAAACGGGACGCCCAGGTCACCCAGGTGCGGGTTCAGAAGAAATACGGGGTGCGGGAAGAGGTCAGGGTGCTGGTGGAAGAGAGTCCGATGAGGGGGATATGATGAGCAAAATTAAATGGATCCGCGTTCAGGCTTCCATTCCTTTGAGGCAAGAACGTGTTCTTGTATATTCTCCGGCATACAAGGACAAAGATAATGACTCAATGCTGTATCGCATCATGTCCGGTGAATTCGTAAGAATAAGCGCAGACGTGACACACTGGGCCAGGCTAGATAAGCCGGATGATGCTGACTAACGAGGCTTCCGCGCAAACTCCCGCGCGACCTTCTTCGGCGGGCACTTCTTCTTAGCCCGCCGTCTTCCTTTTGCCGTCGTGCACATGCCCATGAACCGGCGCATTTTAGGTGTCTTGCCAGGCATTAGATAATCCTCTGGATTTCATCCAAGTTCAGCTGGTCGTCAGACAGAGCTGTATCAGCCTCCGCCGAAGCGAGCGCGGAGATGTTTTGCTTCAGCTGGATCCCCCATATGCGACCTACGGAGGTCGTGTCCTTGGCCTTGAACGCGATGACGATATTGGCCTGCTCTGTTGCATCCAGGTCATTGATAGCGTCTAGGCATTGCTGCCAAGTCAAGGCCTCGTTGTACTTCGGGATCAAATTGTCTCGATACCAGTTCTTTTGCTCTTGGCTCGCCACCTTAAGCCTCCTATTGTTGTTTCCTAGATTCTAGGCGATCCAGCCGCTCTTCCAATCCCTCGAACCGGGGCAAGGCCTGCAGCTTCCAGTGCTCTTGGTGGAACCCGCCTCCCTTTCTTCCGACGATCAGCTGCTTGGTGTCGTTGATGCGGTCTACCAAAGACTCGTGCCGTTCCTCGTGCAGAATATCGTGGGCGTGTGCCCGGTCATCGTCCTGGGTCTTGGTCCAGCGGTCCTCAGCTTTCAGCGAAATGAAGCGGTCGAAGAACTCAGACCGTTCAGCCATCTGCGTCTCCAGGATGGCTAGGCGAGAATCCTGAGTGTCATCTCGGCCCTCGTTTCGCAGGTTCTGCCGGCGAAGGCCCTCAATGTCTTCTTCTTTCTCGTGTTCAGCTTCCGTATGGGTGGCGTCGACAGCGGCAATACGAGCCCGCACTGAGTCGAATTGCTCTTTCATGAGTTTGGTTACCCAGACCGGATGGCCGTCCATGTGAGCGGTTTGGCTATGCTGGATCTGGCTGATAGCATCGCCTTGGCTCTTAAAGACGATGGTCATGATGGTCAACAAGAACAAGCCCACCGTCAGCAACATCCCCAGGATGGGGAGCATGGGCAGGCGGGTCTTCTGGTCGAAGTGCCCGGAAATTCGGTCCAGCTTATCGCCGAGCTCGCGCCGAATGTCATCTATTTTGTGATCGACATCCTGAAGCCAGCGCCCCTGGGATTCGACGGTAGCCTCCAAGTGACCAACCTTCGCCGCTAGAAGGGGTATTTGCTGGTCTGCTTGTCGGCGGCTGTACTGCGGTTGTTGTTCGCTCATCAGAAGGCTCTTTGAAGTAGACTCGGTCCTCGGCCTCCTGGCGTTTGCCTGGATTGAAGTGGTCTATGGGTCTATGGTAGCCCATCACCCGGGTCCAGCACTCGACGCGCTGCCGCTCCTCATCCCGGAGCTTCACTGGGAGCGCATCCGTGTCGGTTTCTGACGCCTGCGGCACTGCCGCTTCTGCTTACGCGGCTTCTCCTCCGGGATCTCCTGGGGCTCCTCCAGTTCCGGGCAGGGTTTCTCCGGCTCCACGTGAACTGTCACCGAAGTGCCCTTGGGCACCATCGTGTAAGGCCTGTACGCTTGGTACATCTCCAATCCTCTTTGAGTGAGCTTTTGTGTTTTCGGCGAGAAGTCTTAGGTGCTTCTGCTCCTTTACCATGTTATCGCCGCGAGACTCGATAGCCGCCTGCAATCGCACCATAGCTTTCAGCAAATCGCTTCCAAACTGCGCAAGGTGGTTGACTTGGCAGTCGTAGATTTGCCGTGTTTCGCCGTCTCGGGTCTCTTTGTAGATAGGTCGATACAGGTTACACCGCTCGCAAGTATGCCCAACTGGACACTCCTTATCACACTTGTGCAAAGTATCCATTAGTCTTTTGTGGCGACAATAACTTGCGCCCGCTGTATGCGACAATCTATCTCGTGAAAATGAGCGCTGCCAGCGCCTGTGGTGCCGGTTCCAGCAGAAGAAGTGTAATAGCTTTGGTTAGGGTGTGAGCCCCCCGCCGCGTTGTTCAGTTGAATATACCAAGCCGTACCAGCTTTGTTAGCGCCTAACAAATTCACAGGGCTTCCACCTGAATTGTAGGACTGATCGTTGACGCTTGTGCCCCCTTGGCGGATATACCACTGATGGACATGCGCTGGACCAGTATGCGTATGAGCGGATTCGCTACCCGTCGAAGTAATGGCAAAGAACGTTTCCGTGCTGACAGAGCCAGTTGTTGTCCCGCCAGTCGCCCCGCCGTTTCCTGAACCATCTGTGAGCTCGACGGCATGGTTATCCACTGCTGTAACAATGCTCCAGCCTGTCGGAGCTGTATCTTGGTAAAACAGCATCTTTGTGCCGGAGGCAAAATCTCCTTGAGCAAGGGGAGATTGCCCTCCGACTGAACGATACACGGCGCCTGCGCTATCCACCATGAAAGTCCCAGACTGCCCGGCTAGCAAGGGTAGGCTGGCCGCTCCATCCACATTAGCGCCACCATCCACGTTGACGGTAACGGTATTGGAGCCCGCATTCAGGACCGTGACGCGATAACCGGCCCCTACAGAAGTCGGGTCGGCTAAAGAAATCGTGGTGGTTCCCGTAACCTCCAGCACCGTGTTGTAGTCCGCTGCCGCCGTCGTGTATGCCGTGGCCTTAGCAGTGGGGCCTTCGTCCAAGTGTGTGCTGAGAGCTGTATCAAAGTTCTCGACGGCCGTCTTGGTGGGGTCGCCGATCTTGGTTTTCAGCGTCGACCACTTGACCTTGTTGGCCTCCGTTTGAGAGCCGTCATCCGGTGGCGGATTGGCGTTATAGGAAGCCAGATCGGTGGTAACGGTGGACGCGTATTTTGTACCCATGTCTATCTTCCGGGGTTAGTGGACGCTCACCCCTGGATCCTGTCTACAATGTAGACGGTTAAACCCTGGAGAGGAAATATGAACCTGATCATTGCGGCTGGCGTGGCGACCATGCTGAATGTCACTACAGGCGAACTGGAGATAATGACGCGCTCTGGCAACAGTTGGCTCAACCTGGATTCTGGAAAATCTGGCGAAATGGTTCGGTTTAACCCAGGTCAGCGTAAAGGGGGGATCCTGAACTATGACACCAGCGGGTACAACATCTTCAGGAAGTCTGGAAACGCGTACTTGACGAACGATGGGCAGCTTTTTTACTTTAAAAAGCATCGCTAAGGAATTCCATGAGCGTCTTGCAAGAACTTGGGGAGTTGGCCGACAGGTTTTTGAGAAGAAGAGATAGGCCGGAGATCATCATCCCCAAGATCGTCCATCACAATTGCCATCATTTCGCCAGCTGCCACGCCTGGCCAGTAACGCCCAAATTGCTTGCCTTTGCCGACCAGCATGCGGTTAGCGAACGGTGAGATAAGCACCCTGGACATCATGGTATTAACAGCCAGCTTGTGCACCCCTCGGAAAAAGGAATTGGGGTGCTTCAAGTCTGTGATGGCCTGAGCCGCTTCTAAGGACACGCCTGGGTCTCCCGCTATCTGGAAAAATCGAGAGTACTCTTTCAGCGTAAACAGCTTTGCTTTGTCTTCGGTCGTCAGCAAGCGATCCAGCACACCGTTCTTGTTGTACTGGTTCCACAGTTGGCGAACCTTATTGAAGTCGACAGAGACGGTGCCCTTGGCGTTTTCTTCTAGGCTTTCCGTGATGAAATGGTGGAAGACGCCTGCCCGTAGGACTTTGTGACCCTCGGAGCCAGGTCCGCCGTAAAACCTCAACAAATTCCCGATGCCGGCTGCATCCTGATTCTTTAGCAGCTCGCTGACCACTTGGCTGGATTGCTCTGTCTCAGCCACAACACGGGCCACACGCTGCCGCGTGAAATCGTCATTGACTTCGGCCAACCGTAAAAACTGAGCCCGCTCCCCCTTGGGGATAATCATGTCCAGGCTCTCTGGATCGGCACGCTGCCAATCCCGGTAACGGGACACCGCTCCTTCGCCCTGTAGCAGTCGCATCTGAGCCGCTGTGCGAAATCTGTTCCACTGCGCGCCCTGTCCCTGCTCCAGCATGATTTGCCGAATCTCAGGCACCAACCCATTAGGGGAAGCAAAGCGATTGGCAAGAATGCCTGTGTTCTGCCTGTTTTGCTTAATCAGTTCCTGGATGCCCGGGACCTGCAATAGATTGGCACGCTGCCGCCAGTAAGAAGAGGCTTCTCGCAGTGCACTGACGAACTGAGGAGCTTGGTTTTCGGGATTCAGCATGGTGTCGGTCAGGGCACCCCACAAATCCATGGCCTGCCGTTTGCCGTAATCCCACTGCCACGGCTGATTGTCAATGATGTCAAAGAGCCGTGTTCTTAGATTCTTGATGACGTTGTAATCGGTTTGAGTTGGATCCAGGCGGCGAAGGTCCGTGATAACGCCTTGCAGGGCTCCTAAGGACTCTGATACAGACACATCAGGCCTGGCTTGCTGCACGATACCCAGCTGCTCGGCTTGCCGCATGTCCGGGGAAACACCCGCAATGCCACGCTGAATGCTCCCAGCGGTTTCCTGGGCGGCGCTCAGATTAAAGCGTGGAGCCTCCAAACCTGCTGCTTCGTCCACATTGGCATACAGGCTGCTGCCATGGTTCCGAGACCCAGCCACCCATTCATCCGCGCCTTTGAACAGAGCTCGCTCACCCTGACGCATGGTGACCTTTTTGCCAAGCCGGGAACGGATAATCTTTTCACCTTCGTCCAACAGCTTCTTACCCATAACCCGCGTCCGCTCTCCAACTCGGAATGGATCGCGAATCACCTCGTCAGCCATTGCCTCGGCCACTTGCCCTAACTGAGTGGCTTGCCGCTGAAGCTCTCGCTCTCCTACAGTGCTGGTTGAAAAAGCTTGTCTGGCAAGACGATTGAGCACCTTGTGCTCTGGGCTTATCTGGTGGGCCATCAATGGCCTGGCTTGCTGTCCCCCAGCTTCTAAAGTGCGTTCAGCCACCGTCAAAGCACGTCCTTCTGGGGTTGTGCGGATGATGCCCTCGCCGGCCAAGCCCCGAAAGAACTTCTCCATAGGGGCCGCTATAGCCCCGCCTAATAAAGCTTCTCCACCGACCCTCGCCGACTGTAATGCAGACTGCGTAAAGGACTGCAGCTGCTCGCCTCGAAACTGCTCGACAGCCTGCTTGGCTGATTCTCCCGCAACAGCACCTACCGCACCTTTGACAGCCGCACCTAAGGCAGTTGCCCCCCGAGTAGCGACGGCGCTTCCAAGAGCAGCCGGGATATCGCCAGCAATGTCAGCCAAATCACCAGGAGCCAAACCGCTCTCTTCAATAGTCTTGATGCGTTCATCTCGGTCGTTCAGGTTCTCCTTAAAGACAATTCGCACGCCGTTGTCGCCAGGCAGCGCAATCTTGTAAATACCACCGTCTGGGAAATGCTTTTTGAACTTCCGCTGCTTCTCGGGGAAGGAATCCGCCAAGCTGATATCAGCGCGGGCAAGGAATGACATGCCTGTCTCGACATCGATCTCAGATGGGATGTACGTCAAACCATCTCCGCTCAACGCCTCTGAAATAGCAAAGGTCTCTCGCTGGTTCTTTTGCTCGGGCGTCTCAGAGGGATTCAGGCTGTAATAACCTGTGCCGCCTGGCAGCTTGCTTTCTGGCAGAGGTTGCCTGGTTTTTGGGTTAAAGCCCCGCTTCGCTGTGGTTGGATCAAAAGCCATTAAGGTAGCTCTCTCCAATTAACCGGATCGTCTGGATCGTCAGGATTCTGCCCAGTGTATTGAGCTCGATTGCCCTCGGCGTCTGTAAACACCTCCCCTGCCTCCGGTGCAGACTGCCCTACGTCTACTTGCTGCATGAAAGTTGTGCCAAAGCCCTCTTTTAGTTCTTGGCGAACCAGCCGATCCCGAGCCATTACCGTGCCAGCGATGGTTGCCAGTGAAGACAGGGCTTGGCGGGAATCTGCAGTGGTCTCCATGACTCGCAACGCATTCTCTACGTTCAGCATGTCCCTATCGGAGTATCGGCTGTCATCCCCCGACATGACCGGCAGGAGCAAAGCACGCAACGTGGCTGCCTTGGTTCGTATGATCGTCAACTGATCGGGCGAAATGAAGCTTGCGAGTCGACCCAGCTTTTCGCTGTCAAACAGGTCGGCAACCTGCCCGACCAGTCCGCCTACCACCTCCCGAGTAGCCCCAACAGCACCAACTGCTGTGGGCTCACCCTCAATGCCTGCCATGAGGTCACTAATCTCGCTCATGATGTTGGCATTGCCCTGAATGGTTGCCTCGGCTCTGCGCCTACGCACAGGGTCTGAGATGGCAATATCTTCTGGGGTGCGACCAGTCACCGCCGTTTGCCTTTCCTGCAACGCCAGTCGTGCTTGCAGCCTGTTTTCTTGAGCTTCAGTGCGTTCCGGGATAGCACGCAAACGCTCAATTGCATCAAGGTTCTCCTTGAATGCTGTTGGCCGGAAAGGAGCTTCCGCAATCAATTCGCTACCTCGAAAGCGTCTTCCGCCAGGGCTTAGCGTGAACTCTGGTGTTTGCCCAAATGCGGAAATAAGCGTGCGCTCATCAAGGTCCTGGAATCCGGCAGCATCGGCAAGCTCCCGGAATTGAGGCTTAACGACATTGAGAAGCTCGTTGTCTGTCGGGCCTGGCTTGCCTTCTCGCATCCTGGCTTGAGCAGCTGCCAACTCTGGGCCTAACGCGCTCAGCAGATTCATCGCTGTCTCGCGCCGCTCCTGTGCTGTTGCCGCTTCTGTGCGGATAGTGGCAGCACGCTCTGCGCTAGTCGGAATCCCGAACAGAATGTTTCCAAGAGCCATGGCTATACCTATGAGAACAATGTGCCTATTGCCGGAATGATGCCGGTAAACCGTTCGCTTTCCTGCCCCACTTGAGCCGTTGGCTGCTGGCTGCGAATGATGTTTAAGACAGCTTCATTGGATAAACCCAAAGCGGAAAGAGCCGTCTGCAACTGTAGTTGCTGTTGACCAGTAATATCAGAAGCCAATGAACGAGCTAAGTTACGCCGCCTGTCAATTAACTCTTGAATTTGCAACTGTCCAGTCGTTACTGCGCCGGCTTCCTGCTGCGCCAACTCTTCGCGTGCTTGCCTGACAGGAGCCGTGGCCTGGGTCCTCAACGTGCCGAAAACACCCCGTCTGCCGAAGTCCCGGGTAATCCCAGCCTCCTCAGTTGCCAACCGCTGCCGTTCTCGCTGGAAGGGTACCCGGATAGCTTGGATAAAAGGATTCTCCAAGCCGCGTGTCGTGGCGATGTCTTCCTGAACCTGGGCCAGTTGGCCCCGGGTTAAACCTAGGACCTCTTGCCCTAGACCTTCTGGGAAGCCCGTGAACGAAAGGGTGGGAGCCTGTGCCCCGCCTGTGACCCGGAACCCGGCTCCGAAGGGGAGGTTAACTGTCGGCTGAAGCGGGGGTGTTCTGGGGATCGGGACTGCTTTTGCCTTGCCCTCCCCGCCCCCGAAGATGCCTTTGAATGCTGTGCCCAACTTTCTTGCCCTTCATGGCGAAAATGGTTTCCTCGCCATCGGGCCGGCCATGAGGAATGAGGCCGCAGCGGGTTATCGGTAGATATCGACTCAGTCGCTCAAAATAAGCGCTGGTTTCACTATCGGAGTGTATTCGAATACACCCTATTTTCCGAGAATAGGCCATCAAGGCTAAATAAGCCACTGAGCACCGGAGGATATTGCGTTTGGTGCACCACGGGAACCAATGGACATGGGGCTCCAGTACCCACCCATCGAAGTTGGCGGTCACTAACCCCACAGGCCCCGCCCTGTCTAGGAACTCTTGGTTCTGGTCCTCCAGCATGGCCATCTTCTCAAAGCTGGCCAGCCAGGGCTCATAGGCCTCAGTGAACTCCTCGGGGTTCAGGTCGGAACCGTTTTTGCGCGCAGCCGTCCACAGCCAGGCCAAGTCTTCATAGATAACATCCCGGACCGTGGGTTTGCCCGAGCGGAACAGACGCTGCCGCCGTTGCTTGCGGCTCAAGCCCGTGGCACGTCGATGCTGATCACTTCCCATGCGTCGACATCCGAAGCGCGGATCTCCATGAATAACCCGGGGCCATGCCCAGGCATCGAAAACCCCATGCTGCTGATTTGCTCTGACACCACAAGACCCTGATTCCAATAGGTCGGCTCGAAATTCAGCACAGGCGCAGAGCTTGTGAGCGTTAAATTCCCGCTAGGAACAATCATGTGATACCCCAGTAACTTTCCCCACCCCAAAAACCGCCCTCAGACAGAACAGCGGGGGATTTCAGTGGGACAGTGACGGTCTCCCGGTTGTACTCCTCCGACCAATCCCCGGTGAGGTTCAAATCGACGCCGGCCTGTCTGCGATACTTGACGCCACCAATGAATAGCTCGGACCTCAGGTTCAGATCTTGGCCTTCCTCCACATACTTCGTTCGGCGATAAACATCCACGTTGGTGGTATCGGCATCACCTGCGAACGGAGTGCCATCGCCATTGAAGTTGAAAATCTGACCGTCCTCATCGCCCCACCAAATAGTTCGCTTGTCGGTGGTCGTAAAAGGAACCCGCACAGAAGCAACAGCTTTGGTGACGAAGTTGTTGCTCATGTTGGTGATATAGAAAGTCCAGGGCGACAGGGGCAGACCGTGTTCGCCAATGCGAGGGGCCAACCACGACTGTTTATCCAAGACGTAAACCTGGCCCAGGCTGTCGCAGAAAAACAACACCTTCTGGTTTTCCCGGTCATAGATGGCTCGAACGTTACAGGTCCCCTGCAATGTGTTGGCAATCCACCAGGAAATGTCGTCCGTGCTGACATCGCCGAAACGATCCGTGCTCTTGAAAGACTCGATGACATGGCCCTGGCGGAAATACAGCAGGTCGTTGCCGATGTTGACCATGGCCTCTTCGCCATGGGCGGCAGAGCCGGCATAGAACTCAACGAACTGATAGTCCGTAGAATCCGATCCTGTCAGGCGAAACAGCTTGCCATCTTCAGTAGAGCCGATAATCGTGTCATAGAAGACGTGGATCCCATTGATAGGCTTAAGGTCTGGGGACAGCAAGTAGAAAGCTTCGTTGCCGGTGAATCCGCTATCCTCGGCCCGTGTCGTCGAGTCATAGGACTCGGCATCTTCAAACTCGGAAGCCAACAACATGTGCGGCAATTCCGTAGAGTCGGTGGTGATGTTGGCAAGCCAAACGCGTCCCTTGTGCACCAGGCTGTACTTGGCATACAGGTCTGTGACGCCGCCAATCCCATGCGTCAGATTGCCAAAGGTCGAACCGTCCCATTTCTTGACGACGTTGTTTTTCTGCAAATCGGTGATGACCAGAATGTCATCCAAGGACCAGTAGCTGGCACGCAGCCGGCCATCTGCTGTGATGTTGCCCACATCCTGGTGCAAAGCCCCCGTCCACAGATACACGTCTGTGCCAGCGGCAATCAGAATGGTCTGTGAGTCGTCCCGCTTGATCATCTCCATGATGCCGGTGATTTCGCTGGCATTGGGAACGGTGGTGACAAGCTGTTGGGGGAGGCGAGGCTTTAGGGTCCCCCGGTAGGAATCCAATTGAAAGTTATACCCGGCAACGGCCTCCTGAGAGGAAACGTTGAAATCGTCGCGCTCGTTGATGCCGCCGAAGAACCGCAGCGTGGCCATCAGGAATAGCGCCTGCCGTAGTGAGCAGGCGGCTGCTTGTGCCGCAGCAAGGACATCAAAACAGCCCGGTTGCTTTTCAGCTGCTCATCGTCCTCCAGGCCCTTAGGATAGAACGTCTCGCGCTCTACCGTGCTCGCCCGCAAGAACTTGAAGCGCCTGGCAGCACCCCGGATGAAAGTCCGGGATTGGGTATCGACAACGAAGGGCAGCGTATCCGAAGCGCTGGTGACCGTCACATCCTTCTCGTAGAAATACCGGTAGTACCTCACGGCATCGGGGATCGGATAAAGCCCGATGTCCTGGGTCGAGCCACCCACCCAGTACCAGTAGATAGGCCGGGCCTGCTGGTCCCGATAGCGGGGGTAGGTCGTGATAATGGATTCCTCGCCCCCCGGCCACTCCTGGCAAAACTGACCGTCTGTGATACCGCTGGCGTTAGACTCCCACAGAATGATCTTGGGGTTTCGGTCAGTCGTGCGAAAGCGGATGAAACCGGAGGCTAAGGTGTAGGTCCGGGTCCCAGCAGCGGTCGTCAGCAAGGCGCTGGTGCGCTCATAATCAATGACCTGCTCAGACACCAAAGAGGCCAACTCTTGCTGGATCGCCTTTTGCGCCAGCTTGGACGAGATGACGTGCTGAGTATCCGCAAAACTACTGAGCTCGTCGTCATCCCCGGAGATGATGCCTTCGAGAATCAGGCATTCGTTGACTGCTTGGAGAAACGTAAAAGCCATGTCCCGTTAACGGGACACTGGGGGGGCAACCCCCAGTGTCTCCGCTCCTTACGCTACGGTTCTAGCCGTGCGACACAAGGTCTCAAGCTCATAGCCCCAGCCAGCGTTAAGGATCTTGGCTGCAAACCACGCCTTCCACGTCAGAACGCTGATTTCGCCATACGGATCCGCCACACTCACCGACTTCGGGCTGGAAACCACCTCAATAGCCGGAATCACGTCTCCGCCCATGGTGATGTCTTGGTGGAACTCGTCGCCCAAGGCCACCGTGCCAATCGCCTCGCGTCCGTAAATGAACGACGAATAGACGGAGTTATTGAGACCCGAGCCCTCGACCGTGCCGTTTCCTGCGCGATAGGTAAACGCTGTCGTAACAGAGTTCACCGAAGCTCCTGTATTGATGGGGCAAATCTCCGAAGAGACCCAACGCACACCACCCAAAGAACCAATCTCATTCATGCGGGTATCGGTATAGCCGCCATACTGCTCGACTTTGATGAAATCGCTTTCTGCACGGATGTCCTCTTCAACGTCGCTATGGCAAATGCCGAAGTACGAACTCCGCACCGTCTTGGTGTCGATGTTCTGACTGCCGGTGGCCTGCAGATAGAACTTCATCGCCGAGTTACGGTTCAACAAATTGACCGCCACTCGAATATCGCCCGCTGTTAAATGAGTGACAACAGAACTCGTTGTGCTGACGCCATTGCCTTTGATGGCCGTCATATTCTGGAACTCAGTCGCCGCCAGAATATTCAGGCTGACACCCGCGTTCTCACCCAGGTTGTCCAACAGCTGCGCCGCACGGGTGTTGATGTTGAAGAGATCCACCTGCTCACTGAGGTACATGAAGCTGCCGTAATGGCTCAGCGCCTTAGTGATATTGGTTTCTGTCGGGGTGACGGGGGTCCGGCCCATGCCGAAAATTACGCTGGTAATCTCAGGCAGGGTGCTGATGCGCGGCGAGAGGTTATCGAGCCTCTGCCACTTGATGGTTTTCGTGCCTGACTGCTCCTCGATGGTCCCGGGGAGGGTGCCATGAAAGAACGGCAGAACACGCCGAGCCGCGCTCAACAGTCCTCGATACAGGACGTTGTTGATCGGCAGTGATACATAGGTACTGGTTTCGACCGCAGTGGCCATTGTCTAACTCCTACCAGACCTGACCCCGGAGCCGTGCCCATTCACGCTCGAACTGAGCATCGTTCATGTTCATGAACTTGTCCTCAGGCTTCTCTGCCGGTGGTTCAGAGGTGGTCTGTGACTTAAGTGCGTCGTCTAATGCACGCTGGTTCTCGGTCACTTGGGAGTCTTCTTTGATGGCCAAGGCATCCCGCAGGGGGGTGACAAGAGCATCAATAGCTTTGGCAAAAGCCTGAGGATTGCTTCCCCGGCTATTCCAAAGACCTGTCAGGGCTTCCGATTTCGAAGCCTTCTGAAGCAGGAAACCCTCGGCCAGCTCCCGCTGGTGCTCAGGCACGCCTGCTTTCTCCGCAAGCTTGGATACAGCGTCCCGAAAGTCGCGCTCGTTCGCCGCAGCTTGGGCCTCTTGCTTCTCAGCCGCACGCTCCTGACGGTCTTGCGCAAGTTCCTGCTGGAGGGTCTGTAGATGCTGGCCTACAGCCTTCACATGGGCATCAGGGTCAGTCACTGGATCGGGTAGGGTCTCGGTCCTGACGGGCTCTGTGGTCTGCGTAGCAGGTTGCTGCATACTGGCTTTTGCTGCCTGATACAGCTCTTCAATGGTCGCCTCAGGGGCTTTATCCTGGGTCTCGGTCATAATCCACTCCAAAGTATTGAGCACACGCCATCCAGCCCGCACGCAAGCCAGACTCGTAAGCAATCTGCTCTAGAGTCGTGCCCGGTGTGTATTCGGGACAAGAGGGGGTCTCACGCTTCGCTCTCAGAAGCTCGTTCTGGTAGCGCGGATCTTGGCGTAGCTCAGATATATAAGTTGACACTGAATTAGATAAGTGAGTACTTACTAATCCAGAAGGGTAGACGATAAGCGGTTGCTTATTCAAGCATTAAGAACAGCAAGGCCGTCATCATGTCTTGGTCAACTGCAGATTGTTGTTCGGTTTGGACCAGTATCTTTTGCTCTAGGTTGACCATAAACTCTTGCTTTCTAGCGGCCTTCTTTTCTTCGTTTTTGATGTAGGCCTCAGCAAACGAACGAATCTCAGCAGAGATTTTGTCCTTCGTATCGCCAAGTTCAACATTCGCTTTGCTGATAACGTTGGCCACATGGCGAAGCGTGACTTCAGTGGGCTTGACTTCGACCTTTGGCGGGGCGCTGACTAGGAAGCGATCTCCTGGAAAAGCAATAACCTTACCGTCTGGTTGTTTCGGTTTCGGTTTTTCCCGGCGCCGTTCCGGCCTCGGCGCATAAGGCCGGCCAACTATGCGCCCGCCATATCGGCCACCAGCAGAGCGGGAGGGAGTAGGCTGAGTCACCGTGACCGTTGGGGCACTGGAGCTCAACGTTAACTGCCCGCTACCCGGCATTACCTCCCCAGGACTTAGGAGGACGACATCGGGGGCATCCGAAGTGAGAACCAAATCTCCCGTTGGAATGATATGGTCGCTGCGCTTGGTAACGGCGGGTGCCGCCGATGACAGGACAATTTGTCCAGTCGGGACAAGAATATCGGCGTGATAGGCAAACGATGGCGCTTCAGACGAAAGAACCAGCTGCACACTGGGCACGGCTATTTGCGTTCCAGTCGCCGTTGAAACAATGGGGGCTTCCGACGAAAGCGTCAAATTGCCTGTCGGTATTATGTGATCGCTACGTTTGGTGACAGCTGGTGCAGACGAAGAAAGCGTCAGGTCGGCAGACGGGACAACAACCTCATCTGCTGCCGAAACTTCAACAACTGGCGGTTGCGACGACAGGACCAAATCTCCAGTCGGGATGATATGGTCACTGCGTTTGGTAACGAGCGGTGCCGAAGACGAAAGAACAAGATCGCCGCTGGGGGCGACTATATCGCCTGTGGCGATTAACGTGAACTCAAAGGAGTTGGAGAACGCATGATCGCCATAGCGCTCTACAACAGCATAAACAGTCCCAGGGCTGTTATTGGGTGAACCTGGAATCGAAATGGACGAAAGAAGGTTATTCGTCCATGAACCAACGGTCAGCGTATCGTCAGCGCCTGTCCGGTCCGCATTCTGGTACATGTGCAATGTACCACTGCGCGGCCCCATTCCGGCCCCGGTCAAGCTAAGGCCGGTCTCCCCGGTATTGTGAGAACCATCGCCAAACCCCGTTATGAACGGGCCTGCCATTACAGACCCCCAATCCTAAACTCATCTCCATCAGTTGGGGCAGATGAGAAGGCGCCTTGAGTCTCAACCTTCAATTCGTTGTTAACGCCATCCCAAGTTGTATCAGCATCAATATATTGGCATTCGTGTTCATAAGGCGCTGGATTCTGCGAGTTGTACAGGCAGATTTGCAGATAATCAGCCATCGAATCACCGCCAGTCGTGATAGCATTTCCTTCTGCATCCTCTAAATCACAAGGAATGCTGTCTGCATCAAGTGTCGAATTAGCATCATCTGCTATGCAGACAAGAACCATCCTCTCTACCAGAATTTTCTCCGCAATGCTGGCCTCGGCAGCGGCTGACAAGCCGCCGACATTCGTAAGCCCAACGCCTGCCGCGCCAATGGTTGTCTGGGTAGCATCTACATTGGTGTTAACGCTGTTGATATCGCTAGTCAGCTCAGCCCTTGTCGGGGGGTCGAAATCAGCAATTGCTGTGTCCGCCTCAGCGTTAATCGAAGCTAATGCTGTTGCATTCCAACTTACAGTTCCATCTGATTTTGGGACTTTGTCCAGTTCAGCGGAAGTCGCCAAAGCTGAAACATCCGCTTTGTAGGCATTGGGTGTTCCCTGCGTGTAATTTGTATCGTCGTACACCGACCTCGCCACTTGGGCTAGGCTCACCCCGTTCCCAGGAGCGGCTGCCGCCGGAAACGTCGCTACGCCAGCCGTGCCGGCTAGGATATTGACAATTTGCTTTAGATACGCAATTGCGGTTGTGGTCGTGCCTGGATCGCCCGTCGAAGCAGCGACGTTCAGCAACCCCATGCTCGCAGCCATGGCTGCCTCCGTTAGCCGATAAGTACCGCCTGACTCTTCCGTCATGTCGGTGATGATATTGCCGTAGCTATCTTCCGTGGGCGTCCCTGGATCCGTGTTCCAAAAATCAGAGGCACTGGCCAGCGCGTCAGTAATCTCTATTGCGTTCCAGTACTGCGAATCGACCTGCGGGATGCCCGTGCCAGTTGCTTCCGGGATAACTTCGTCTTCCCAGCCAATCGCGTTTACGTCTAAGGCTTGAGTCCCACCTATGCTGGTAAACGTCATGTTTTGAGGGATTTTTGTATTGAACTCCGTGTTTGTCGTCGGATCGTATGCATTCAGAGCATCGGTTGCCTCGCTTTGCACTTCAGCGTCCCAGGCCGAATTCCAAGGAATGGCGGTGAATTCGGCGCCGTCGACATTCAGCTCAAGCGACCCAATGGCATCGGTTGCTATCGTGCCGCTAGTAATGACGGCGTTGTCCATCTCCCTAACATGCACCTGAAACCTATCTGTGCCATACCGTGTGTCCCAATAAACCGTATTAACAACAGCCAGATTGTACTCTTTAGAAACACTACCGCTGTTATTAATAACGACTTTCATGGGGCCGTAAGTGTTCGTGTCCGTTGCGTCAAAAACACAGCAATAGGTGGCGGTAGATGCGTCTTCTGTGCATGCCCCCAAATTCTTATCAACATGCGAAGTGGCTCCTGCTTTGTATAATTCCACCTCAGTATTCGCGATAGTCTCACCTGAATGCGACGTGCCGTCGCTCACGTCTATAAGCTCAAAGCACCATTCCTGGCTCGGTGTGTTGTATTTCAAGTCAAAGCTGGCCCAACTCGGCAAAGTGATAAGAAAGCCGACAGCGAACCAGAAAAAACTCTTCATCACAAACTCCTACTCGATAATAAACTGATCGGCCATAATCGCGGGCAAGGGCGTCCCAACCGCTGCAGCAGCTTTCATCCACATCTCAGGCGGTACCTGAGGTTTTAGCAACAAGTACGGGTCTCTCGCAAGAGTTGCACACGCTTGCGGAGGAAGATAATGGTCAAGAACCTGCACAGAAAACACATGACCGATAAACCCTCGGCTCAAATCAGCATCGGAATTCCCGATCTTGAACAAGTCATGAGTTGTCCTGTTAGTGACATAACCGCAAGTGTCGGATTCGGTCGCCGCCACAAACGTCGCCCCATAGTCGCAAGCAGCAACGAAGTTGATAGCCTCCTCGCCCGAAAACTGCGAGGACGCAACAATGACTGAAGGGGTGTTTATTGCGAAAGTGACCGAAGAATCTTGTGTTACTGGACCTTCCCTGGAGCTAAGATAGAAATGACTTCCGTTTGAGCCAGGGGTGTACGAAGTTCCGCAACCGCTCGCTCCAATATCTAACCAACCCCTGCCGATATGGAGTTCTTGATCGCTTTCATTGCCAACACCCCACCCGTTTGACTCTTGAGAATCAGTCCCAGACCAAATAACAAATTGAGTCGTCGCGGTGCTGGTGGTCGCAAAATGCAAAATGAACGTCAGACTTGTTGAATTGTTGATAAGGTTAATCAACTCACCAGTGGTATAAGAAAGGTGATCGGTAGACGCCGAGCCGTAATAGCTTGGCATGCCCATGAAGTTAGCCCGCGTCATGGTCCCGCTGCTATGAACAGTTCCATCACTCCAGCGACCCATTGACGCCGTAAAAATCGAACCCTTTATGCCGTCGATATACTCGACGGGGCCGATGGGCGGTCTTTTGGGGACAAGCAGATTTGGTTCAAAAAGCTGTTTGGCAAAGGACCAATATTCCGCCTGCGCTACGACAGGAAGCAGCGCTCCAGCAGCGGCAGCTTGTAAAAAGGCCCTCCGTCTCATTGAATTTCTGGGTTGTTCGTGTAGAGGTTGACTTCCCAATTCAAAGTCATGGTCTGGCCTGTGTCATTGTAGACAAGGTACTTTTGTTTGCTAGGCGGCAGCGGGAACGGCCCAATGATAATGGGCTTGTTTTCTGCTTCCGTTGCTATAGGAAAATCTCCGACTCGCAAGTGAGGAAATTCGGCAATATCAGCCGTGGCCGGCTCGTTATCGTAAGTGGTCCCGTCCATTGATTGGATTCTATAAAGAACGACGGTCGCTCCGGTTTGAGTTACCGCCGCGCTAAATAAATTGCCTGAATCCGTGGTCAACTCAAACCACCCAAGCATGTCTAGGTTTGTTGAATTGTTCCATTCGCTACCAGCGCTGCTCAACGTGTCATCGGCCAGCGTAGTGCCCAAATTAAGCACTGTCCCTTCATCAACAGGAGCGCCTTCCCAGCGTAGAGCATTTTGCGCAACGACAATAGCTGAAAACAGCATCAGGCACACGATAAGAATACGTTTCATGGCAATGTCCTTGCATGTTCAACATTAGAGGCATTTACGACGCCGAGCCCCAGCTCAGCGGCTCTGCTAATGGCTTTTGTTTTGAGCGATAGTAGGTTTGATCGAGTCGTTGTCCCAGGTCCGAAAATGTCTGCTTCCAGATTTTTCGCTACCCCACTGGACACGTCGACTGTATCGACACCGCAAAGCGCTAACCATCGACTTTTTTGACCATCGGTTTTGCTGGAGAACTCGGTAGAGTCTGTGGCATTGCAAATTTGACTACCGCTTACACTGTCAACAGCCTCAGACCGATTAAGCGCATTCAATTCATTGGCAGCTGTCTGGTGATTTGCGCTATACGCTCCCGTCACAGGATGCCCAGCATCTAGCTCAGCCTTAAGCGCCACATAGTCGAGCGCAATCGCCGTTATCGACCAAAGACTCAATCCTGCAAAAACAACTATCGACTTTTTCATAACTGTTTACTGCGTAACTAGAATGTACTTGTCTGGAGAATAAGCGGGGTCGTAAACATACGCGCCGCGCTCCCATCCAGCCCCGTAATCGTCATGGTCTGCTGCGGTTACAGAAGCGGGCCAAGTCGAACCTGGATAAATGCCATAGTTAAGACTGGTGCCTTGGTCGCTGCCAGCGTTTATTAACGGAGAATCCGACTGAAGCTCAAAATTCCCGTTGTCGGGATCGGACCATTTCGGGTCGCTAGCATCATCGTTGCAATTGCCGGCAACGTCATGGCTGTAATAGACGTTGTTTGCTTCGGTTAAATTGGTATTTGCGCCATCGTAGCAAGCCCGGTAGTTGTCGTAGCAAACGTTATTAATGACCTTCCCGTTAGTGACCTCGAAATAGCTCCAGCAACGGCTTGAGCTGCCAGTGCCCTTTGTGTCATAGATAATATTGGCAATCATGTCGATGTTTTGGGGTTCGTGTGCGTTATTATGGTCGCCAACGGCTACCCCTTCAGTGTTCTGGTCTTCAACCGTGTTTGTTCCATGAATCAGGTTGTAGGCAATAAGCGTGTCGTCCAGGCCGTACACGTAAATGGCCTTGCGGCAATTCTCAAACTCGTTGTAGGTAATCTCGAAGTTGGTGTGTGTTGCAAAGCTAGATGTATCGACCCAACTGTCAAAGCCATGGTGATCGCCGTCGTAGAAGTAATTCCTTGTGATTGTTACATCGTCCCATTTGCCAGTCTCATCAACCGTCTGCCAGCGCATATGGTTATGGCCAGTGTCATAGAACTCGCTGTCCTGGATTGTGATTGGGCCATTCGTGTTGTTTTCGGCGCTAGCAGCGATGAAGAATATCATTGTCATAAATCCGTCAGCACCGCAGTTAGCCGACTCAAAACCATGATCGGCAACAATGTTATCGAAAATAATGTTACCGACAGCGCCGCCTGACGCAGTGTCCTGAATCAACATCAAATGGTGTTTGTCGAGGGCTGTGCCGGAACGATAGAATTTGATGTTTTCTATCGTGACATACTGCCGGTCGTTCAAGATGAATGTGTTATTCGCCGTACACTCCCTGTCGATGACTGGTCGATCCCCAGAATCGTATGCGCCGTAAGTAACCGGGTTACCAGAGGTCCCGCTCGCCGGGATCGTTAGCGTCTGGCCCGTCCAAGTATCGCCCCTCTTTAGGTAGACAAAATCACCAGCCTGGATCGTCGTGCTGGCGCACGTATCAGAGCAGCTTGTCATGCCGGGTGCATGCTTAAAAGGCGTGCCAGTACTGGTCCCGTTATTTGTGTCCGCTCCCGTGGAAAAGGACACATAATAGGTAGCTGACAAAACAGGACACGCCACAGTCAATGCCCATGCAAAACACAGTAGGGCAAGCCGATTCGCCATCATCAGTTCAGCTCAAAATAACCCGTTGCTGCTGGCGTGATGGTAACGCTTGACCCATCCGCAACTTGGAAATCGACCGTGGAAAGCTGCGAGTAGCACACCAGTTCGCCCGTTGAACAAACCACGATGGCATTTCGAATCGAAACAATAGCGCCGCCTGAGGCCGAGAAAGTCATTGCCGTGCTGTCAAATCGCCGCTCTCCTGCGCTTGCGCCTGCCCCCCAAGTGACCAACGTGAGCTGCGTTACACCAGCAGAATAGCCATTGAGCGCAGTGACTTCGCTAGCTGTCAGCTGAGACCAAGCAGTGGCCTTGGCCGCCGACAAATCAGCAATAGCCTTCATCATCTTTAAATAGAAGATGTCGGCATCTAAGTCGACAGTTCCATCACCCATATAACCCTTGAAACTGTTAAAGGGAACCCATGCACTCGCGCCCATCACTATTCTCCGAAAAAGGGTTTTTGCCGGTTTCGGCAATGACATTGACAAGATGGGCAATTGCCCCATCTCCGTGAATCTGTAGTTCGAACAAATCGCCCAGAGATTTACTCAGATTAACGAATCCTTCCATCTGAGCGAGATGCCAGAAGTCGCAGACAAATGTTCGGTCACCAATGGTGAACTCTTGCACTTGCTCAAAATCGTTCTCTTTCTGCGCATAGCAGTGATGCTCGCCATTCATGCGGCAGGAATCCATGCCGAAAATGTGCATCCGCTGAAAGCCAAGAACCCGCATCAAATGAATGGCCCGAAGTCCCACCGTGCTCCCGCCGACAATCCAAGCCACTCCGCCTAAAGCTTCATCAACGATTTTGCGTTCTCCCATCCCAAGATAGAGGTGGAATTGATAAACGTCGAACCCCTCCAAAGCATCGTAAACGTCCGCATGACATTGCGACGCAATGAAGTACTTGGTCTTCTGTTCGGGATTGGCGACAAACCGGCTGTTGAAAGCCCGGGCATCGCACATCACCATGGCTGAAGGCCGGATGCCTCGCTTGATGAGCCAATCGTGTGTCCCGTTGACAACCACCGTTTTAATGCCATCTGATACCAGGTCTTCAAGTTCTGGAAAAGTCGTCTCAAGGCTCGGACCTCCGGTGACAATGGCGATCTCTTGGTCATTCGGCAAGTGGCTGATAACTTGCTTGCAACCGCGCTGGCAGTTTTGCTGGACATTCCACAGCAGCTCACCATCTGGCACATTGAGCTGCAGCTTCATTTGAGACTCCTTGCCAGGCTTTTCATGGAATCACTGCCCTTGGCCTCGACAAAAGCCAAAATCCGCTTGTTTCGCTCATCCCGCTCCCGACGTTCTTCATCCATGTCTCGGGCTACCTGCTCGATGCTTTGCTGCGCCTGCTGGGTAGCCTGCTCCAGCGCCCCCACCTGGGCCTCAGTCTGCTGTCTAATCGCCTCTGAGCCCTGCTCCTGGGCCTGCTCAATCTCGCGCTGTAGCGCCTCCAGCTCGTCCTTGGCCTGCTCCAACTGACGCTGAATCTTGGCCTGTTCCTGCAGTGAATTGACATCCGTGCGTAGGCGGGCTTTCTCTGCTTTGTCTGCCTCATTCTGGGCCTTGGCTTTCTGCAATTCCTCCGTCGCTTGCTGTAGTTGCTGCTGTAGCTCTTGGACGATCTGCTGGGCTTGCTGTGCGGCCTCTTCAAACGCAGCTTTAGGTAGCTTGTCGTCTTGCTGTTCAATGACGAATCGGCCCGGATCCTTGGTCCTGGTGCTTTCCCACAGCATCATGGTCACTTCATCCCAATCTGTTTTCTGAGCAATCTGCGGGATGCTGGCGGCTATCTGGGCGGTGTTAATCACCCGGGCTGTGCGCTGTTCTTCGCCCAGGAGCTCCCGGGACCCCACAATCTCAAACTTGGTCTTCTTAGGCAGATCGCTTTTCGATACTCTCAAGAAGTCCGGTGTGCGGGGGTCATCGCTGTAGAACTCATAATTTTCCAGGTGCTGCTTGTTGAGGTCATGGTGCATGTAGAGGTAGGGCAAGAGTGCCCCCTGCTCGAACGACGAGACGAACTCCACTTTGGGGGCCTCGGAGCGCTGCTCCTCTTTCACGGCTTCCGTGGCCGTGACCTCGGTGCCCGGTGCCACAGCTCCACGGGGAGCCATAGTCTTGGTGGACTTCTCGATCTCCTGCATGCCCCATTGCGTGGCGGCGAGGCCTGTGGTGGCTGTCTCCGTGCCGATGTCGATCATGGCAATACCCTTGCCGCCCCGCGTCGGGTTATGCGCTCCTGGGGCAATATTTGGCCCACCGTTGCCGGCCAAATGACTGTCCAGCTTGTCCCATTGGGTTGGGGGTTGCACCTTAAGCTGCACGGCATTCATGGTCTGATTCGCCATCTCTGTGGTGAACTTGCCAGTGGGGGCAATGCGAATCAGCGGGGAGGTGTAGTACGGATCGGTGACGTCATCTCGCTCATAGCCGGTGTAAATCACCGGGCTGTACGGCGTCTCGTTAACAGCGCTGTACAGGAACACGCCGTCATTGACGATAGTCTTGCGGTTCGGGGTCCAGATATTGCCGTCCTGTCGGGAGATATACAGATCGCCGTAATAGGTCAGCAAGTGAACATGGTCCTTGAACTTCTTGCTTTCTTTCAGCTGGTCCTTGTTGACCCAGTTCGGCACCTTCTTGGCCTTAGACATCGGCATCCAGGACTCGATAATCATGGAGCCCTGGTAGTACATCTCCGTGCCCTGTATAGCCGGGGAGGGGTCGGGGTAGGACCGGCGCATGCTGTGGGTGACCCACACAGGGGCCACCAGGCGTTCACGCCTTGACCCGTCATGGTGGCGGTCCATCACCTGCTTCTCGACTGTGGCCACGACTCCGCCGTGATGATAAATCTCCTTGAGCGCCAGCTTGATTCGGCCCTTGAAACCGAAGTCGGTCATCTGCTGGACCATCAGGTTGCGCAGCAAACCGTCAGCCGTGCGCTGCTCGTTCCGCTCTACAGGCTCATCCGTCTCCACATGTGGGGTAAACCAGCGCCGGTCAATGGGGAAAGCCAACCGCTTGGCATCGGACACGAATGTCTCAGAGGCTGTCGCCAAAGCCCCAAGCTGTAAAGCGCTCATCCAGTTTTCTTCTGGGTTGCCGCTTTGGTTCATGACGCTGGGCAACTCCATGCGAATCTGGCGATCCACCTCGTTCCAGATTTCCTTGTGGCTCGCCCGCTCCTTGCTGTTGTGGCGCAGTTGATATTCGTCTTGGATATAGGACGCCATCTCTTGCTGGTCGCGCTTCAGGACTCGGCGTTTCTTGACTTCAGCCATTACCAGTTTCTCATCCCAACCGCCCGCTTCACCCGCCTCTGGGTCGTCACAGGCTGCACATCGGCAAATCGCAGGGACTGATACGCATAGCGGGAGGCAGACATCAAATCGTCAAACTTCCGCACTACCTTGCCGTCCTTGCGGTGGTACAGGCCCTTCTCCCGGAACCAATCTTTGAGGTGCTTGGCCACCCGGAACCTGCCTTCCTCCATGGCGGCATGCATGTTCCACAGGCCCGTCTCCACACCTCGCCCGCCCTCGCCTTCGTCCTCGCCCGGGCCCGGGGGATTGGTGAAGGGCTCCGGGAGCATGTTGATTTGGTAGTCCTCTCGGAACGTATCGGCGATGCGCTTGCCCGATTGGCGGTCATGCTCGGCCACGTCGTGAGGCCATGCCACGGGGATCCAGCTTGAATGACGTTTCATCACGTCGGCCATCACCGGCAACAACATGCCCCGTTCCTTGAAGCAGTCGTACAGATAGATGGTGTCGGTATCCCGATCCCAGGCCATCCACACTGCTGCAAACGGGTGGTCGTAGCCCAAGTCAATCGCGGCAATGCGCGGCCAGTACTGGGGGATTTCGCCGAGCTCGCCAGGCTCGTAGGACAGCCGTTCGTCAGGGATGGGGAAGATAATCCCGGTGCCCATTTCTGGCTTTCCGAGAACTCGCTTGTCGTACTCCTGTTCCTTGTAGCTGCCCTGCAGCAGCTCCCGGTAATCATCGTCCTCCATGATGTGGTCGGCATCGAACTGGGTGGCGGTCACCAGGGCCTGGCCCTTGCGCCGCTCGTTCATGAAGCCATCCACAATCTCGGTCACGCCGTACTCAGCTGTGAAGGTGAGCATGATGAGACCCCGGGTCACCGTCATGGCCCGCTTGGCCTGGGAGAAAATCCCTTCCGGGGGCTCCTCGTCAAAGTGAATGACGTGGTAACCCTTGGCTTGGAATTTCTTCTCGCCTTGCTCGTAGGCCCTTAAGGAGCACCGGGACCAACCATCAAACTTGCCATCGGTCTCGTGCCGGACCAAAACTGAGTCATAGGCGGCTTGAACGCCAGTCTTACCAACAGCCCTGCCTAAGCAGTTCTTGGGGATGGTGCCGGTTCCATACGCCTCTTCGTCCAGCGGATCGCCAAACAACTCGGCCTGCAGGTTATCCCGCGTCATCTCGTTGGAGTGGGTGGCACACATCAACTGGATAGGGCCACCAAAACGATAGCCGGTCCACCAGTCGGGGTAGCGTCCGGTCAGATGGCACGCATCCTCAAAGCAGCCGCAGAAGGTCTTTCCGACCTTATTCGCAGCCATCAGGGCCTTTTGGACGGCGGGGAGATCTGTGTTCTCACCGCGAGCATTGTGGAACTCGCGCTGGAAGTCGTAGGGCGTGTAGTTGGAGAGCTTGTCAGTGGCCTGGCGGTTTACCAGCTCACCAACAATGGCTTCGAATTCTTGAGCGAGGACATCCATCCATCTGGGGCTAAGTAAGGACTTACTAACCCCAGATGGTAGGCGGTTTCAGGCATTATTTCTACTCAGGCAACCGATTTCATGGGGCCGTCAGCCATCAAAACCTCGTTTCGGTCCCGCTCCCAAGCCAAAATGATGTTGGTTCGCTGGGTAATCGCCTTGGGTGTCAGGTCTGGATTCACGCCATTGAGGTATGTGCGGATTGCGCTCTCAAGCCCCAAGGCGTTTTCCCAGCGCCGGGCTTCATCTTGGTCGGCAAATTCCTTGCCGTCGTCTGTTACGTAGATAGTTTTCATGGGGTCTCCGTCAAGATTGAATGTCAAGGGTCAGCACTTTGTTAATCGCTACACCAGCTGACCGAGCATGTTTAATTAACAAACTTGCCAAATCAATCGCTTGCTGCGGTTCCATACCAACCCACTTCGTTGGCTCGCCAAACTGAATAACAACTTTTCCACGTTCTTTTCCAACAGCGAACAACACTCCTCCCTCGTCATCTTCGCGAAGCTTGCCGCTAGGGAACTCACCCGTTTTCCCCAGGGCTTTATCCCGAAAGACACGCCGCAGCTCGTCAAGAGCTTTATTGTCAGCTATGTCAAAATCGTGAAAAGGGCTCGCGCCCGATTCTTTTCCATGGTGGCTCATAAAACCTCCGAATCCCGTTGACGGGATTTTACTGTTTCAACAAGTCGCTCAAGCACCAAGCATGAACAGCTGCTAGAGAGCCGTAGGACACGGCTAAAGCCACATCTTCAGACTCATGTATTTCGTTATCGCAAAGCGGGCACAAGGGGAAATCCCCTGGATCGCGGTGTTCACTAACGTCAATGGCTTTTATCCATTGCTGCCCATGCGTCGGGATGTCGCCAATCATCGATAAATCTCCACAGGGAACACGTCCTCGCGGGGTGTGGAAAGCTTGCTGCGCAATCGAATGGGGCTCACCAGTTCCAGGAAGTCCTCGGGGTAGTGCTCGCCGACAAAGCGCATGCCATAGGCCTTTAGCTGACTTTCCTCAAAGACGCCTTTGCCGTCGGTAAAGCGATTTACAGAAACAGGATAAAACCGCACCTGTCGCCCCCGCCAGGCCGATTCCAACCCCTGTTTCCGATCCTTCACGTCCAGCATGTGTCCGGGGTAGTAGGCGTGGTCCCAGTTGAACGGGTCGTCCAGGCGGACGTTCAGGGACCCGGGATAGGGCTCGATACCGAGGATCGTCTGTATTTCCTTGGCTCGCCGACCGTCCGCATACTGAAAGGCTTTCGTCGCCCCCCCGGTCCCAGGAATCGCATCGCCACAGATCGAACGCGCCTCCTTATCCAGCGGCGTGCAGACCCAAACCTCGCGAGTAGGCGAGTGGATGGACGGTCCAAGGACTTCCACGTCGAAGTATTTGCGGGCGGCACGAAGTATGCACTCCTTTATATATAGAGGGTGGTAGTCCTTCCGAACGTTGTGCTGCACCACAACATCCCGGGTATCGACGGGGTTTTCCCATATTAGCGTTTCCTTACAATGCCGCCAGAGCCAGAACCAGACAGGCTCATGCTCGCCGCAGTTATCGAAGATGTGGTGGTACAGACTCAGGCAGAGGACGATGTCGAAATCACCGAACTCGTGCCACTGCTTGCCGAGGTTGACTTGCTGGAAACCAACCCGGTTGTGCATGGGGAAGGCTCGGGAGACGGCTCGGTTGCGTTTGATAAGGTCAACCCAGCCCTGGTCCCGTACCTGACGGTTTCGGTCCAGGCCCAGGATTTCAACAGCGCCTTCCTGGCTGGCCAGAAAAGACCAAAACCCGAAATCGCATCCGACATCCAGAACTTTCTTTCCATAGGGGCTCCAGACCCGCCCAATGGCGGTAAGTTTATCCGCCATACGCTGGCCATAGCTGGTGATGCAGCCGTCCTCGTCCATCTCGTAATCTTGGTAATCAGGTAGCACGCTTCACCCATTTCCAGTTGGTTTCATGAATGAGTTCCTTCCGGCTGTTGATGTTCGGCGGAAGGTTTTCTCTCAGCTTGTCCCGGGCCGCTTGGTCCACCCAGAAGGGGTGGTTCTCAAAATCGTGATAGTTGATGTCCGCCTTGTTCTGCAGCTTCATGTTACGCCACTTTTCTTCACGTTCTTCAGGCCTGTATTTACAAACCCCCACCCCAGACATCCGGTTTGACTTGTCAATCTCGTTGGCAGGCCTATGGACGAACACAAACAAAACGTTATCCCCATCAAGAGCGTTAAGATCGCGGAAAAAGGCGGGACCGTGAATAACACACGGTTCTTCTCCCATGACTTTTTGCACTTTGGGCACTTCAACATTGCCGACCATTTCCTCTCCAACGAAACGCCTATTTAATTCGGTTGCTAAAACGCGAGTGATGAATCGGGTGCCAGCGCGATGACAGCCAGTCACCAAAATGACCTTATAGCGCTTCATCCAAGAAACGTCAGGGTATGCAGGACAAGAGACCACTTGAATCCACCAACTCCAATGCGTCTTCCACCCGAGGCCCTTTTGAGTCGATGCCGATAAAGCGCCTGCCTTTCCGTAAACACACCAACGCCTGCCGGCCAGAACCCATGTGATGATCTAGCAAAACTCCTCCTTTTGGCACAAAAGCATCAAGAAAAACCTCCACAAACTTATCCGGCCACCAACCAGGGGGGATTTCCTCAAGGTTTTCCAGAAAAATGCCGTCCTTCTTCGGCACATTCCAGGCTCGCACAAGATGCTTGTGGCTGTCTTTGCAGAAAGCTTTCCATTCAGACACCCAGCCAGGAGCGCCATACTCTTTCAACCTATGCGGGTAGTGCTCAACGACTGTGGGCACACCTTGTTCGATATACCACTTAACTGAATCGCTGTAAGGACAGGTCAGCAAGAGGTCAATATTTTTGTAATGAAAATCCCGAGCATCCCCAATACCCAAAGTAACAAGCCCACTGCATAACCATTTAATTCCACGGAACGTGTGAGGTGACTCGTCAAACGGAACCTCAATGACATGCCTAGCATTCATCACAAGGCCCTGACTCAATCATATCCTTCTTCCAGCCCCACCAAATCCAGTTCCAGCGCTGCCCTTCGGTATCCCACTTGTCGACAAAGAACCAATCCACGGCGGCTCTGACAGAGTCTAGATTGATGTCGTGGCCGGTAATCATGCCCTCAGGTTTGACTTTGGGTGCCCAGCAGCGAATATCGCAGGAGACCCCATCTGTGGAGTGGTCGCCATCGATGAACACGAAATCCAGGGACTCATCCGCAACCATCTGTGCTGCTTGAGACATGCGCATCCGGTACATCTTGAAGCGATTCTGGAAGTCGTCCTCGATCTTAGAGACCGCTGCCTCGTATTGGTCCCAAGGCCATTTCTGATAGGTTTCTTTGCCAGGCCCGAGGTTGCTTGGCTGCTTCTTCATTAGGTCAACGCCAATCAGCTTCAGGCGTGGGCAATTCTCCAGCAGATAGAGCGAAGTCTGACCCCACCGCACTCCGAGCTCCGCGCCCCGTGTCCAGCCGTACTTATTGATGAAGTCCTGCAAAACATGCCAGTGAAACTTCTCAGGCATCGTGTTCCCCAACGACTGCGAATTTGTCATCGTTTCCCTCCCAGATATCGAATGTCTCTTCGTCGAACTTGTAGCCCTCTTGCTCGCAGTAACGATCCAGTAGAGCTTGCCACTTGGGCATGACCGTGTTGTTGTAGGGCAAGTTGTGGGCATAGCACTTAAGCGCCTGTAGCTTCCGCTCGGCCATGTCTGGATGCAGCTTGAAGACATTGGCCCCGTTCTTACCGCCAAAGGTCATCGTGGGGCCGGCCCAGATGTCCTTGACCCACCGGTTGACCTGCTTGTGGTGGCGGTGCCCGTATTCCCCATGCTCCCCGTGGGTCACCACGCAGGAGCAGTCGGTCATCACCGGTGGTAAGGACATCAGGTCGTGGCTAGGTGGTGTCTCGATGAACGGCCACAGCCAGCGGTCCTGGATCCCAAGGACCGAGCAGGCATGGTTCCAGAACCAGGCCCGGACAGAATCCAGGCGGGGAATGGAGCAGCAAATAGCCGTCCAGTTGAGATGGCTCATGGTCGCAATCAGCCCCCCGGCCCACAGCGTCTCGTCGTCCGGGTGGGCGACGATGATGCAGGGGTTGTGCCCCAGGACTTCCCTAAGCGTTTGCTCGCACGTCATGCTTTTTCACCTCATGGAAATCCTCTCCATCCCATTTGTAACGGACATCCTTAATTACTTTTCCGCAGTGTTTGCAGGAATAATAAACCCAGTAGCCACTAACAATCTTCGCCGATATTGACGGTTCAAAAATGGTCGAGCCGATAGGCTTGTGCAATCCAATTCGGCATAGAAGCGGCTTTCTACGCTTGCGCTCTGGCTTCATCGAACAGCCTCCGCACGGCTCTGTTCCAATCCCGGCCTGTACCAGACTTGGGTCCCTTGCTGTGGAGCCCTCGGCGATTGACAAAGAGAGGCTTGCGAATCTTTATGCAGCCAATTTCTTTGTTATCGTAGGTCTTCCACATGTCGAGGTAGTACCGGCAGTCCTCACCGACATCCATCGATTCGTCGAAACCCAAGAATTTATCCCGCTTCACAAAATGCCCCATCTGACACGTTGTAAACGGATCGTGCCTCAGATAGCCGTTCTCGTCATCGTTGTAGTTATTGAGTTCCAGCTGCTGCGTGCGATATAGGAGGTGTCCATCAGGACGCAGCTCGCAGATAAGCCCCCAAATGGCGCTGTGCGCAAGGTGAGGTTCGACGTTAACAAATGCATCATCGAGCAGTAGGTCATCGGCATCCAGAAAGAAAAGCCACTCGCTAGTACTGCGAGCCACAGCAGTATTGCGAGCCTTGCTGCGGCCCATCTCCCCTTTGGTGTCATCAATGACCCCAATCTTAATATCTTCAAATGGGCCGGGTTTCTCCGAAGCTCTCAAGATGGACTCATAGGCCCCTTGAACGATCTCCTCGTGCCCCGGGCCGATGGGGATGATTATAGTCACGTCTGTCACAATTCCATCTCCCTCAAAAACAGCCTCTTCTCAGGCCAATTCAGCGGAGCCCAGGCCCGGACCCGCATCCCGTAACTTAGACAGCTTCTAAAGAAGCTCCAGTCGTTGTTCTCCCAACGAGCGATATCTATCAGGTCGCTACAGATTTGGTAGTTGTAGCAATAGACGATGTACTGGCCCTCGTCTTCGGGCTGGCCGTCTGCCTCTACGTCTTTCCAGTCAAGCATCTTTGCCCGGAGACTCGTAAACAGCCATCCACTCTTTGCGCTTGCGCCACCATGCATGCTGCACATCGTCCTCTAAAAAGTCAGCAGGGCGCGCATTAACCAGCAAGGCATAGGCCTGCCTATCCCGTTTTATGAGCCATTCGTCAGAAAGCCTTTGCGCTTCCTGCTCTGCTTTGTCCCGATCCCGGTTCTTTATCTTGAAGTTAGCCATTCGTTCAGGTTCCTGAAGATTCGCATGCTGTGATACCAGTCCGAGTGGTCATTCGGCCACTGCCACTGGACTCGGTTGTTAAAGCCGGCTTCCTCCTTGGGATGAATGGCAGGGGGCAAGATGACATCCGCGTCAATCCCCAGCGCCCCCGCCATGTGGGCCACCGTATTCGGGACCGTGATTACCTTCCCGACGGCTTTAAGGAGCGAAAGGACGGACTCGACATCCCACTTGAGGTCGATGGGGGGCTCGGGGTAGGGGCTGTCGCCTCCCCCATACTGAACGCTGAGGAAGTTGCCGTGTGGCGGCTCGATCTCCCCCTGTCGACCACGCCACGATATAGCAGCCTCCAGACCAGGGAGAGAGTCGAGCCAATTACGCCACATATCAGTAAGGTTGCCATCAGGCACCAAATAGGCACTGCCAGCAAAGTCGCCAGGCATGCGGCGATAAAGCGGCGGGACGTTCCCGCTTGGGATGAAGCACTCAATGGGGTAGGCCTCCGTCTTTTCAGGGTAGTCCAACATCTTGGGGAGCACCCGCTTCTCGTCATTGAGGAAGCGGGATATGAAGTGCAGGTTGTCCGGGAAGCTTCGTTCAAAGGTCGGGATTATCCGCGGATCTGCCTCTATCCACGCTTCTTCTACATCCTCTGACAACTCGTCGTAACAGCTGGCCCATAGAATCTCGTCTCCAAGCCCCTGTTCGGCCAGCACGAGGACCCGCCGTTTCTTGCCGTCCCACCGGGGGTACACCCACGGCTTCATGATGATGTCCGAGGCCCAAGAATTGCGCCGCTCCCAGCCGTCCCAGTGGTAGCGGTGCATTTTAAGGCTGGCCATGCACAGCCGCTGGCGAGTGTCTGGATCCGCTGGGTCGAACTCCTGCAGGATGTTCTTCTCGTTCTTCAGGAGCTTCTTCTTTATCTTGTTTCGCTCCCGGACCTTTGGGGTCACCTCGTCGGCAATCAGCGACATGCACTGACGCACTTCTTCCGTGGTCCAGGTGTGGTTAAGGGGTTGAGTTTTCATAACGTGTGCCTGTGCGGCGGCAATTTCTCGTGCGGCACCCAAACCCATTCCCTCCATTCCCCGTCGATCTTCAGGCGAAACTCCAAAGCAAAGACAGGTTTGCTTTTCCAAGAAACAGGCGTAAATAGTTCTGGCCCAATTATGGGCTTGCTTTCCTCGTGGCTATAAGCCCACCGCAGCTCAATATCTTCAACCGTCATCTGTCCTGCCAACTGGCCATAGGGGGTGAGGAGCCCCCTTGCGGAGGAAAGAGGAAGCCAGCAGGCAGGCAGATAAAGGCTGGTGGCAGTTTTACGTCTTGCCCAGGACGGCTCGGCTTTGGCCCGTCTACAACCGAGCTAACGGGCCTACGCATTTGTCCCCGTCGCCCCCCATGCCTTTCCCCATCCGCGAAAACGCGCAGAACAGAGGAGCACATGGGCAGACTAAGTTTCGTTCTCCCAGCCCGGAGCAAACTGGAAACTAGCGAGAGCCTTCGAGGATGGTCTGGTAGAGCTCGTCGATTCGAGCCGACTGGGTTCTGCAGAGGGTCTGCAAGTGGTCGACATCGGTGCGAAGCGCCGTCATTGTGCCCCGATTCACCCCAAAGGCCACCCCAGCCCCCAGAACGCCGGCCACCACTCCAAGCAGCAGCGACAAAACGCCAACGATGATTGTCACCAATTCCACTACAGTCATGATCGCTCGCCCAAGCTTTAGTTTCAGTGAACTTGTCACGAATGTAGCAAGAACTTGTTTTGAGTTGGATCATTGACTGTCAGCCTTTCTTGTCAGATTTGTCAGCAAAATGCGTCTCTTTGACCCGTTCCAGCGGAACCACGATATCGGTCTGATCAACCCGCTTGATGCAAAATCCTGAGAAATTCCAAACAACCTGCCCCTCGCGATAGCCAGCCGTCTTGCAGCGCTCATTGACATGCATAGACCGGCCAACAGCCCCAACCAGCAAAGCGATGACCAACAAAATGCCGACCCAGACACTCAGCTCAAACGTGTCGAAATCCATCACGATACCTCCAACACCTGGCCCAACCAAAACGGTGGCTCATGGTTTTTCCAGGCCCAGGCCCCCCCGGCCCTTACGCTCTGATAAACCAACCAAGCCTTACTTTTGCGCACCCCAAGGCTCTCTAAAGCCTCTCTCAAAATCTTGTCGCAAAACTTACGGTCTTCAAAGTGGGTCGCATACAGGGCATCGTGGAGAATCACTGCCGGCACATGGACCCCGGCAAACGGCGACATGTAGGACCAGGCAAACCTGGGAACGCTGGCTCCATCTGTCATAAACGACGACCGAACAACAAACGTCTGGCCTGCCTCAGACAAATAGGCGAACGGTTCACCAACCTCGTATAGCCGCTTCCGGCCGATCTCCCGAGCCAGCACGATCCGCCCTCCCCATCTCTCTAAATCAGCCATATCACCAACAGGGCCACTATCGCCACCCAGGCGAGTACTGCCGCTACCTTTGTGTCTGTTCTGCTCAATTCCCTCTCCCCTGTTAAATGCCTGGACCTTGCCCGAGAGATCCTCAACTCCAATCCTGCCCCAAGCAAGGCCAGGCAACGCCGTCTACGAAAACTTCGATTCCCTAGCCTCCTCCTCTATTGAGTACCCCCGTTCTGGCCTGGGGGAGTGGCCCTCTTCCAACCCAACTCGGGATAGCGATACGCCTTCTTGCACTTCTGGCAAATCGGGATCCACTCAAGCTGGCCATGCAAATCCGAGTTCGAAATCAAAATCAACTCTCCATCACAAAAAGGGCATGCCGTCGGCACTCGGTTATTCGGACTTCTCTCCATCAATCATCTCAATCGTCTTTTCCGGAAAAGACTCGCGTTCAGGGTACGCGGCCAACCCTCGCACCACGCCCGGCATCCCCTGTTACTCCTTAACGTATGGGTCCTCGTAATCCCCCATCGCCACCTGGTCCAAGTCAATCTCCGTGTTCCAGTTGGCCTGCTGAATCGCCAAATCCACACGCCTCAATTGCTCTCTCTCCATAAATAGCTGCACGCTGACAGCTTCGTATAAATCATAGAAACGGTCTTCAAGGGTGGACTGAGATGGCCTTCGCCAACCCTCTTCCCCGCCCTGCCAGCCCCGAACACTCAACCAATACTGCAATATCACCTCGTCGGGATATGCCGCTACCAACTTCTCCGAGGGAGCTAGCCCTAGCCAACTGAATCCGTAAGTGCTCATCTGGTCTGCCTGCTGCCCAGGTCGTAGATCTCAGCCCCAGCTTATCCTCCAACCCCAAACCAACCGGGGATGATTGTCCTCACTGATAATTACGACCGTGTAGTCCTTCCCAGACCCGCTAATACCAGGCATCGAACCACCATTCAATCCAGCAAGAAAATCATGGTTAACCGCACCAACAAACCCCTTCGGAATGCCCACTCCGTCCCCCTGGTGCTTCCACTGCCCACTGTCTGCAAAATAGTAATACTTAGCCTTTTGCTGGCTTGACTCTTGCTCAAGACTCATCTCCGCCATCCTCATTTGCCCCTGGAGCATCCACAACCTCCCACTCTGTAAACAACCGCCGCAACTGCCGCCCGGGAGTCCCGTCTTTCTTCAGCTGATAAGCACGCACCCAAGGCTTGCACCGACCCATTGAGGTGTCAATCGACTCCACAATCCCGGTCAACTGCCGGCGCTTTCTCCCAAAACCAGTCCACCACGTAACCCGAACTCCTTTCTTGACCCCGAATTCCTTCTCTGCTTCCCGCAGCATCAAGTCTGCTAATGTGTCCCGAGCAGCTATCAACTGCCCCCGGCACACCTTGACCCATGCCTCCGCATCTTCAATCTCTTTGCTCATCTCTCTCCCTCCCTCCGCTTAAAAACCTCCTCAGCCAACGCTAACACCAACGCCTCCGCAAGCGTGTAGTCATACCCTTCATCTGCCTCCGGGCTCGGCGGACACCAGTTCGGCTTCCCGGGCCCATACGCCTCGTGCCAACCAAGCTGTCTCAAATAGCTCTTAGCCCTCTTCTTCCGACTCATCAGCGTCTCTCTTTTTCCGAGCCCGATACTCCCTCATGACGTCATTTCCTGAAGCATCCGGTAAACCTCATCATCCAACCCCCAACCCCTTTCTACAGCTGGCAATGCCTCGCGCATCTCTGCAACCGCTGACCACGCCCACTCCACCGCTTCCGGCACCGAATGCTTAACCCCGCGCGTCTGCTCTAAACGGTAGCCCTCAAGATAATGGCCAGCAAACGCCGCCGCCCATACCAACCTTTCATTGCTCGTCATCTGCCTCCCTCTTTTTCCGCCTGTATTCCCTCATGTACTCCCGCATCCGCTCTCGGTACTTTTCCGTATTCGCGTTCCTCCAACGTCGTGATCGCTCCGTATTGGAATTCAACTCCGTTTCGGTCGCAGAAGTCTTTGGCTTGCTCTTCGTCGAGGACTTGCGCTTCAACTCGGAGTCTTTGGTACTCAAGGATGTAGAGCCCCCACTCGGCGTATCGGACCCTCGCTCGCTCAATGACCATTCCGGCTCCTCATCAAATTCATGTTCCTCGTAACTCCAATGCGGCTTCCCACACACATCGCAAACCGGGCGTCTCTTGTCCTTCTTCACTGCGTTAGCACCACCGTGTTAACAACATAGTGCGTTAGCAACGGGGTGTCAAGCGTTGTTAACGTGGCTAACACCGTTGTTAACCGATGGCGAAAATTGGCGAGAATGTGGAGAGGGGACTAGGGGAGGTACACCCCTGGGCCGGCAGGGGGGAGGGGCCGGGGCCTGCCGGCAATTACTGGACCGAGACACCTGCAGATCCGGGTTAGTGAACACTTCTATGTGACATAATGCACAACATGCGCATCATTAGCAGAAGCTAATAAGCAAGCAATGGCGCGGCCTGCAGGGTAAATGTCTACTATTATGCTGGTGCCTAGTAGCGTTATCTGAGCCCTTTGTCCCGTCAACGGGATACGCTCTGTCCCCTATACGTGTGCGCCCGCGAGGGCTCTAAGTTCCATATACGCGGCTCCAGAGGATGTTTCCTGATACAAACCCGTGAATCAGCCACTTACCTAAGACTTGAGCAAAGCGGGAGTCTGCTTTGCTGATACTCACTGCCTAGAGGCAGTTTGGGAGTAGTTTAGTGTTGGGTACGGTGCTGATGGGCGAATCTCGATATCTGGCGGCCTGGCTTGATATCAGCCCCCACTAATGACTACGAATTCTTGGGGGTTGTCTTCTGAGGCCTATTCAGGCTGCACTTTCCTTGTCATCGACTCGTTTTGCTTCCACTGCCACCGTCTGCTCAGTGAATAGCCGTTCGGCTAACTCTGGCCGTTTGGCAAGTATCAGCTTGAGCCTGGCCACGAGGTCACCTTCTGGTATCTGCTCCAGCGGCGATACGTCTCGGTGCTCGCTGACTTTCAAGTCCGGTAAGGCCTTGTCTAGTAATATCTCGATACTCTTGAGCTTGCTCATCGAAAGCTCAGTGAAAATTCGGCGTCGTTTGCTGGGTGGTTTGTAGTTCCCTTCCTTGTCCTTGGAGTCGTGTGGATCGGCTATCGTCAGTTCTCCGTGGATATTCTTATCCAGAATCTCGATGTAAGCCGGGCATTTGTTCTGGATTAGCTGGCGTAGGTTGTTAACGCTTTTGGTCAGCAAAGGTGAAACTGTTATGTGGTTGTTACTCAAGGGGTTTTTCCTCTTGGTTTTCCTGTCTTGAGTCTAGCACATTTCGGATGGTGAAAGGCGAGTGTCCCGTTGACGGGATACGGGTGTTGACTAACAGGAAATAGTTTCCTATTCTATAGGCGTGATCAGTGATTAACGGAGAGACAAAGATGACACGCAAAGACTACATAAAGATAGCAAATGTTCTGAATGAGGAGTTACAGCGGCGCATCGGTGAAATGAACGGCAACGAAGAAAGCGCTCGCCTTTCCATGTGCAACCTTTGGATGGATATGGCAGAAATTTTCAAGGCAGATAACCCGCGCTTTGACAATCAGCGTTTTTATGCGGCTTGCGGCGACAAGTAACTACAGTCACATACAACGGGATAGGAAACGATGATCAACTCAGAGCAAACATTAGTAGGCGCACGCCAGTCACAAGCGTGGGATGAGTACGGCACGCCGATCCAAGTCTATGACGATGGTTTCGGTCCTCTCTGGCTGTACCGTGAGGCAAGCGGTTTAGAGGCCATTGTGAGGGCTCAGACGTGGGAATCAGCTTATGAGTGTTGTCAGGACGAGATTATGACTCGTGTCGGCACTGAGGACGTTCTAGAAGCCTATGGTTTTTGGATCGCGCAGGATGGGAAATACTGGAAAGTCATGGATGACGTAGACGACAGATTCAACGGTAACTCCATGTTCGATACAGAAGAACACGCCAAGGAATACTGCCAGCGGGTTATCTTGATGCAAGAACGAGACCTAATCGAAGGTTACGAATACCAACCTAACGCGACAGGCACAGGTATTGTGAGCGTTGACCTAAATGGCCAGAGCTTGCAACAGTTGACTCCAGAGCTTGCCGAGGCGCTGGGCATTCGAGTTCAAATCGAAGAATAGATCCTACCTCCCTGCGTGGTCAGAGCACGCAGTAGGGTAGGATCTCTACCGAATTAACCTGAGGGATAGGATATGAAAGCAGAAGCTAGAAAATACATGAGGTTGCATGTCAACTATGTTGACTCAGCCACAACCTTAGCGGAACAAACTGCTACAGCAATGGGTAATCCAGAATGGCTTGATGACGAAACCCATTGGGTTTGGGATATGGCGGTTTCTGAATTAGAGAAAGCCGACCGCCAATCAGACAAGTATGGGGTTGTACCTTGGCGTTACTCAATTAAGTAATTTGAGCCACAACCTTTTTTGTAGGTATTCCGTTAACCACAACCTGAGGGATAGGAAAATGACCGCATATCAAGGCCACAGAAGTTGGAATTCCTGGAATGTATCGCTATGGATCGCCAACGAAGAGCACCTCTATAGACAGGCTCTAGAGTGCTTGAGGGTATACAAATCAGTCCCTAGAGCAGCCAAACGCATGCTTGAGTTACTGCCTAATAAAACCCCTGATGGGGCTCGATATAACCTGACATGCGTCAAGGAAGCACTCCGAGGGTTACAAAACTAATGCTAGTCTGCCCCCAATGCGGTTCAGGGTGGCTTTTGGTCACCCTGAAAACCCAATTCATGTGGGACCAATCAACTGGTGACCTTACCCAATACGATCCGCGCTCCATGCGTCACATCACCGAGAAAACCCCTGTCCAGTGCGAAGAGTGCGGATGGCGGGGGTTTGAGAGAGATTTAGTCGAGTCTTGATGTCCCGACGTCGGGACACTTTTTAACCTGGAGAGAGAAAATGAAAGTTAAAGGCTATGAGATAAGCCCTAAGGAGGACCTGCGCGAGGCGAACCTGTTCGGGGCGACCCTGCGCGAGGCGAACCTGCGCGGGGCGAACCTGCGCGGGGCGACCCTGCGCGAGGCGAACCTGTTCGGGGCGACCCTGCGCGAGGCGAACCTGCGCGGGGCGAACCTGCGCGGGGCGGACCTGTTCGGGGCGGACCTGTTCGGGGCGACCCTGCGCGAGGCGAACCTGCGCGGGGCGAACCTGCGCGGGGCGGACCTGTTCGGGGCGACCCTGCGCGGGGCGAACCTGCGCGGGGCGGACCTGCGCGGGGCGGACCTGCGCGAGGCGGACCTGTGCGGGACGGACCTGCGCGGGGCGGACCTGCGCGGGGCGGCTCTACCGTTTTCGATAGACGCTAAGACAGAATGGCTTTGATGTTTCGTTTAACTTGGAGAGAGAAAATGCTGAACTATGACAAAGCCCGAGAGTATGGGATTCCCGAGTACATGATCGGAGGGTTGCAACACTACATGGACCACGGAATACCGCCTGGCAGCTTTCTATCAGCGGTGCTATCCAACGATTTGAGGGAAGCCGTAGGCCGAGCCGACGACACCAATATCAATTGCTTGCCGGCTTACATCAAATGGCTATACAACGAAGCTCCCGCTATGTGCTGGGGTAGCCCTGAAGCGGTCAATTCTTGGCGTGGGATACCAGAACGGAAGAAGAAAGGCTAGTAGCGCGTGCTACGGGGCTCCTCAGGCCTGACGGAGCCCCGATCTCCCCTTAGGGCTACCCTACCCTAGGGGAAGCGGTTTAGGAGCCTGTACGGGAGTCTCCTAGGCCTACGAACCATCGAATAGCCAGAGCTGTTGCTTGCTCGTCCTTTTGCGCTTTTGAGGCAACTTTAGCCACCCTGAATAGGTATGCTTTGCTAACCCTGCCTTCTCTAACTCTTTTAGAACATCGCTAACCTGAGACGGGGCTCGACACAAAGACTGTGCTATAGATTCTTCTGGAATAGCGAAATCAACCTGCAGGAGAGCAAGAACGCCAGAGACAGGGCCGGTTTCAGGCTTCGTCACCATAACCGGGCAGATCGTTAACTAGCGCCGCAGCCGCCCTAAGCGCCGGCCACTCCGGGGTTTCCTCCTCCAGCATCGCCAAGGCATTCAGCCCCGTTTTCTCCTCGACCTCCGCTATGAGCTGATTCAGAGCGCTATAAAGGGTGTAGTTCTCATCGATTGTGTCCTGGAGGCGATCCACGACCGTAGTTGGGTCACTCGGGCCTCGGGGGATGTGCTTCTTGAATCGCCGGCAGTATTGGCGGAAGTCTGAGACCGTCATCCGCTTCCGCTCGGCGTGCTCCAGGAGCTCCATCTGCCGGTCAGAGTCCAGCACGCAGACCTCGCTATAGTGAGAGGGTGACAGATCCACGATGCGCCTTTCTGGGGGGAATTTCTGGCCGATGGTGATGTAGTTCTGGATGGTCTTTGGCGTCAGCTGCCATGTTCCATCCTTGTCGACCGCGCTGGCGAAAGCTCTGGCCGAGGGCGCGGCCTCCCCAAACCGTTCCAGCCCGTACATCATCCAGTCAATCGTCCACCATTCAGTCCGGGTTTTCAGACGGACAAGCTTCTCCCCGAAATCATCCCACTCCTCATACCCCAAACCAGGGGCGATTTGTAATGCGCGATCTCCGAAATCGGCGCCATAGTCTACGTGCAGTCTCTCTACCGGCTGGAGCTGGCTCATATGTCTCACATCTCCGTAATATCATGGGGTCGCATGCGCCATTAAGGCAGCATGTCAGGAATTGAATCTCATGGGTAACCCTTGCCCCGTCTTCCCTGAGGTAAGGTCTTGTTACCTTTTCAATCTTAGTGTAATGGAGGCATTCGCAACAGCGAACGCGATCATCGTCAGTCATCAGCCTCGGTGTAGGTCTCAGGCTCCGGGTTTTCCAAGACCCAAAACTCCTTGGGTGACCTGGACCAATCCAAGAGAACCTGGGTAACCATCTGCACGTCGCTTAAGCACAGCGAGCCATAAATGATGATTTGCTCGTCTGGGATGCCTCGATAGCGACGGAAAATGATGTCCGGAATGCCGGCACCCTCATACTGGACCTCATGCGTAACGACCTTTCTAACGGATGGTGGTGTTTCCATTTCTCTCTCCAGTTATTGCAAGTCCTTAAGCTTAACCCTGATCTGCAACATACAGTGATCGCATAAGACCCAATCCTCTATAACGTCATTTTTGGGGGTAAAAGGGTCAGCTATCGTTATCAGGCAATTCCCCCATTTGAAGGGCATTTCGTCTGCTATCCCTTCTACCCATATCCCACAAGCATCACAAGACCACCTCATTTCTCTCTCCAGTTTTAAGCGCAGAACCTGCCCTTTCCCCCTCTTAAGACAGGCCCAAGGCCCGGGGTACTAGGCATCCCCCTCTTACTGAGGCACGGGGTGTAAGTGGCACACCAGAGCCCGTGTATCGGTCTTTGACAGAGACCGAGGTTTAGAACTGGGTGGGTGCCTACTTTCATCAAGGTTTCCCACCGATCCAGATGGTCAGCCCTTGACGTAGCCTTAGAATGTGTCTAACTTGATGGTACATCCTGAGTCTGACATCTCGGATACTAGGAGAAACCCTCAGATAGTCAAGCTGTCTGGGGGTTTTTCCTTTGTGGTCGGCGGAAAAGCTCGAAAAGCCGGTCCTCTTGCTCCTCAGTGCTATACCCATATTCAGCATCCTCGAAGCCAGCGCCGACACCATAGCCGCTGAAGCCATGCCAGATAACACCGTCAGGCTGGACCCACTGCACATAGCTGTAGTGATTGTCGGACTCCTCGCAGATAATCGAAAGCCGGTTGCCCTCGATCTGAATCTCTGGCGGGTTGTTGTAACTTGAGCCCTGCTCTTCGTCCCAATCCCAAACCGAAAAGAAATTCCCCTCTTTCCAGTCAGAAATATATTGCTCGTCAACAAAGGGAGCCAACGGAAGCGGATCCATGCCCTTCCAAAGGCTAATACTGGATTGCTTGTAAAGGCCCACCGTAATCGGGCCGTCTCCCAATAGCACATGCATTATGTTGCAGTTCAGGGCCTTTTGCCGCGCCTCTTCGAGGTTTCCGCCCTTTTCGCTTGCCTCCATCATCATGGCAAACCCGGGCCAGATGCCTGGCGAAGACATCATTCCCTCACTGCAGATAGCGCAGTCGCTGCGCGTCAAAATGTGTTCGCCATTTCGGTAGGCGTAACCGCCGTAATCTGAATAAGCCATTTCTCTCTCCAGTTAATGACGCTCAACCCCTGCCACCGTTACCCGCGATCCTTCCAGCATGTACACATCTGGCGACATTCGGACGGCAGCAGGGGCCGAGCATTGTGATGGGTGCTGGCCGGCGACCAACTCGGCAAGCTAAGTTTCTGGCAGCGCCCACTCTTCGCTACTCACCTCTCCTTCTGGCTTTCTGGTACTCATGGGCTGTCTAGTCTCAGCACCCATCGCCCTGCCTGCTTGGCGGGCACCCACTGCCTGGATTGTAGGCAGCAACCATGCCGAAACAGGCAGGCCGATAGGCACTACCGCTTCCAGGACCTAGTTGCGCTTATCCATCGAATCTTTCCCCTTTCATGAGTTGTGGTTGCATCATGGCCAATAACAGGCTTATGGCAATGCGGACAAACCGACTCGGCATCCGTAATGGCCACCCTGCAGCATTCCGTGAACATGGTGCTGTTCGTTCCTTGCGGTTTCAGAGGCACAATCCAGGCCTCTTTCCTATTTGCGTCCATTCCGCTTCCTCCTCTTGACCACCTTGACGCCTCGCCCCCACTGCATCTCCACCAGCAGCCGGCGACCGTCTCTCAAAATCTCAGCCCACTTGATGTTAGCGTAGTCTGCCGCTATCTCCGGGCCATATTGCTGAGCATACTTGCCAACCTTGGTCACAGCATCTCCGCCCTTAAGATCGAGCATTCCCGAATCGCCTCCTTAACCAGCCGACTCACCAACTGCGTCAGCTCCGTCTGCCCGCAGGCAAGCTCAATCCCGTACAGCATATAGTCGTAGCGCCTCAGGCCATAGCACAGTTGATCGTAGTCGTAGACCTTTTGCCGACCTTCTCGGAAATCATCCCGGAATGCTCCGCCCTCGCACTCATGGCAAATGCCATGCCATATCACCGTTAGGGCTATCCCTTTCTTCAATTCTTGCGGTATCAAATCCATCTTTCTTTCCCTTTCTCTCTCCTAAAAAAAGCCCGCCCGTAGGCGGGCTACTACCTGAGAGAAAGTACCCCTAGGGATAGGTGGGAGGGGTACGCTCTCAGTATATACCATTAGCCATAGCCGTAGCCTTCGCCGGAGCCGTTGCCGGAGCCGTAGCCTTCGCCGGAGCCGTCGCCGTTGCCGGAGCCGTAGCCGTAGCCGGAGCCGTCGACGGAGCCGTAGCCGTAGCCGTCGACGGAGCCGGAGCCGTAGCCGTAGCCGTAGCCGGAGCCGTAGCCGCAGCCTTCGCCGTAGCCGGAGCCGTAGCCGAAGCCGTAGCCTTCGCCGGAGCCGTCGCCGGAGCCGTAGCCGCAGCCTTCGCCGTAGCCTTCGCCGGAGCCGTAGCCGTAGCCGTAGCCTTCGCCGTCGCTTTCGCCGTAGCCGGAGCCGTAGCCGTAGCCGTAGCCGGAATTAGTCAAAGTCCACAACTCATCAATAATCCGTACAT
>JAAUYK010036172.1_pt1 | contig 44009 bp, 58 predicted proteins | sample 7278021 | NCBI WGS metagenome assembly JAAUYK01 (sample SAMN14350223, study PRJNA611818) | marine sediment metagenome | isolation source: surface marine sediment (1.8m) | place: French Polynesia: Moorea | collected 2018-08
GGATTCAGAACTGCTTGAGCTTGAGCTTGAAGAACTTTCAGAACTGGAACTGCTAGAGCTTGATTCCGAACTTGAGCTTGAGCTTGAGCTTGAGGATTCCGAACTTGAGCTTGAGCTTGAGCTTGAGGATTCCGAACTTGAGCTTGAACTTGAAGAACTGGATTCCGATGAGCTTGATGAGCTTGAGCTTGAACTCAGTGAGCTTGAAGACGAACTGCTTGAGCTTGATTCGCTTGAGCTTGATGAGCTTGACGATTCAGAACTTGAAGACGAACTGCTAGAGCTTGACTCACTGGAACTTGATGAGCTTGAACTGCTTGAGCTTGATACAGATGAGCTTGAGCTTGATTCGAAATCCAATGCCGCAACAGCCATTGCCCATTCTCTACCAAAACCTGTATCCTTAGTCCATCTCATTGTGGCAGTAGAACCACCATCCTTTTTAGATAAACCCGAATATAGCCTTAATGTACCTGTACTTGTAAAATCGTCTATATAGGTCTGTCCATTAGCGGCACTTGGAGACCACGTTGCATTAGACCTACCTGCAATGGTATCAACAATCAAATCACCTGTATCTGAATTGACCGTTACTTGAGCATCCGTACCAAAACCACCACCAACATTACTATCGGTTATTGGAGTTACAGGATCAACTTGTAGGAATTGAACTGCCGATATCTTTCCTCTAGTAACCGTATTATTAAAAGAAGCGATAATATTAGCAGTCTGAACAGTTGGATTAGCCAATCCCCATAAAGAGGTATAAACATCTCTGAAAGCTGTAGATGTATTCTCCCCTATGAATATTAAAGGAGTACCCCCAAAGGTTACACCACTACACACACTTCCTGAGAAGGCACTATCTCTATGACTTACAGCAACTAAAAGGAAAGGGTTGTTTCCTGCCGAAGTCGTAAAAGACAATGTTAAGGAAGTCGTATTATTCGCTGATGTATTTTGAGCACTTCCTATTTGCTGTACTGGCATTTAATTAATCCTCATATTCTACTCTATAGAAAAAATTATCAGGTACAGGATTACCACCACTAATCACCATGAAATAATTATCATCAATGGCAAAATCATATGAGTCATTAGCAGATAAAGTGAATGTTAATGTATCTAAGAATGTTTCAAAATTTTCTTGTATAACTCTAAAATCACCTTCCTCTGTTCCTCTTAAAGTTTGGGTTTCTGTTACTCTACTTAGTAAAGTATCTAATCTAAAAAATATGTCTCTTGTCGATGAACCTGATGTTGTAAAAGTTTCTACCTCTAATGTGCAATCTCTCCATGTAACATATATATCTACATTATCACCTTGATTTCTTAACCTCTGCCATAACTCTGTTCTAGGTGGACAAGACTCTGAACTTGAGCTTGAACTCTGTGAGCTTGAAGATTCTGAGCTTGAGCTTACGCTTGACGAACTCTCAGAACTGGAACTCTCAGAACTTGAGCTTGAGCTTGAAGAACTGCTAGAGCTTTCGGAGCTTGAGCTTTCGGAGCTTGAACTTGAAGAACTGGATTCAGAACTGCTACTGCTTGAGCTTGATTCCGATGAGCTTGAGCTTGACGAACTGCTTGAGCTTGATTCCGATGAGCTTGAGCTTGACGAACTGCTTGAGCTTGATTCCGATGAGGAACTTGAGCTTGAGCTAACCGAACTTGAGCTTGAGCTTGAGCTTGACGAACTGGATTCCGAACTTGAGCTTGAGCTTGATGAGCTTGACGAACTTTCGCTTGACGAACTGCTAGAGCTTGATTCGGAGCTTGAGCTTGAGCTTGACGAACTTGACTCACTTGAGCTTGACGAACTGGAACTCAGTGAGCTTGAAGACGATGAGCTTGAACTGGATTCGCTTGAGCTTGATGAGCTTGACGATTCAGAACTGCTACTGCTTGAGCTTGAAGAACTTTCAGAGCTTGAGCTTGAGCTTGACGATTCGCTTGACGAACTGCTAGAGCTTGAACTGGATTCGCTTGAGCTTGATGAGCTTGACGAACTTGACTCACTGGAACTTGATGAGCTTGATGAGCTTGAGCTTGATTCCGAACTGCTACTGCTTGAGCTTGAGCTTGATGAGCTTGACGATTCCGAACTGCTTGAGCTTGAGCTTGAACTGCTTGAAGATTCTGAGCTTGAAGACGATGAGCTTGAAGAACTTTCAGAGCTTGAGCTTGAGCTTGATGAGCTTGATTCAGAGCTTGAAGACGAACTGCTAGAGCTTGATTCGCTTGAGCTTGAAGAACTTGAACTCAGAGAGCTTGAGCTTGAACTGCTACTTGAGCTTGAGCTAAAACAGCTTTGTTCCGTAGAAGTAATTACTATATTGTCAATTCTAACATCTGCATTTTCATTAACACCCTTGAATGACAATATATTGAAATAGAGATTAGTGTCTGAAGGAACTGTTGTCTGTATAACACCATCAGGATCACCATCCCATTCCCATCCATTGCCTATGTCATACCATAATCTAACAGTACCATTTACGTCTTTCTGCCATCTTAGGCTAGCCGCACTAACGGCAGTACCATTCGATAGAAAATTACTTCCACCTGTTCCACCTGTCCTACCGATTTGGTTGAATACAGTTGAACCGTTACTTATATCATACCAAATATAAGCTATCGTTGCATTGGAAGGGTCTGTTCTATAAAGACCACCATAAAAACTGTATAGAAAATCTTGAGCATTAGTATTGAAATTTGGAATTCTAATATCAAGTGTAATATCTATTTGACTACCTGATACTAAAAGAGTCCTGTTTCTAATATACGTCTGTAGAGATGAACCCGATGGAGCACAAAGAACGCACATTTCTCCACCTGAAACAAATGGAGTAACACCTGCTAATGTCTCCCATCTTTGAGGATTGATCAGGTCTCCATCACCTTCTGCTTCAAAATCATCACTTGGATCAATCTCACATACCACGCTAAATGAGCTTGACGATTCAGAGCTTGAGCTTCTTGAGCTTGAGCTTGATTCGCTTGAACTGGAACTGCTTGACGATTCCGAACTGCTTGAGCTTGATGAGCTTGAGCTTTCAGAGCTTGAGCTTGACGATGAACTTGACGATTCGCTTGAGCTTGATGAGCTTGAACTCAGAGAGCTTGAACTTGAGCTTGAGCTTGACGATTCCGAACTGCTTGATGAGCTTGAGCTTCTACTTGACGAACTGCTTGAGCTTGATGAGCTTGAGCTTGAGCTTACACAAAAGGGTTCATAGACAGTGGTTATGATATTTCCTCTGTTAAGTGTTCCACCTGTACCATGCCTAAAATTCCATGTATATGTTACTCCTGATGGAACAGGTTCAACTTTCCAGAATGCCGCTTGTCCTGTAGTAGGTCTATTAAAACCTGCTGAAGGGTTTGGTGCTCCTGAAGTAAGGGGAAAATTAAAATCATAAAGTTCTATCTGTTGCTGTCCGGGTCTCCATCCACCCGGAAAGCCATGTCCTAAGAAAGTTAACTCTAAAGTGTTAGATTCAGCTTGAGCAGGAACAAAAACTGAAAAATCATTTGTTCCGCTTAAAGATTCGGAATAGAAAAATGGTGCTCTTGTAGTGACATTGACTAATCCCACAACACCCAATGACATGTAAACACCGTTACCTGCCGATGGATCACTAGTTCCTGTAGCAGTTGCCGCAATGGTATACGTACCTGCCGATGGTATAGCCGAATCATCAGCAATCAATTCCCATACGGTCATGTCATTGGTAACTTCCTGTTGTGATTCACCCGGAGCTTGAATGGAAGCACTTGCAACCAAGTCCATATCCATTCCTGCAAAAGTTACTCTAGTTCCAGTATGGTCAAATGGTGCTTCACTATCATCTTCTATCTGAACACAAGCAACAATCTTTCTATTCATTCCAAGTTCAGGAATTGTTAATTGAGCAGTAATTACTCCACCTGAATTGACGAATGAATCTGCACCTGAAATTGGTTCTATCCAAGTAAAACCTGAACCATTCGCTGAAGGTGCTAATAGCTCTATACATGGAGTTGAACTTGAGCTTTCGGAGCTTGAGCTTGAACTCTCACTTGATGAACTTTCACTTGACGATGAGCTTGAGCTTGAGGTTGATAGACAGAAAGGAGCAAAAGCAACCGCAATCATAGTTGCTCTCGTGGTATTAGTTCCACCAATACTATCGGTGAATGTTAAGCTACCACCTGTTGTCAGAACAGCATAAGCCGTTGCCCAATTATGAGTGGTTTGAGATGGAGTATTGTTTATATCTCTTATTAAAGGAGAAGTCGGTGAACCCGGAGTAAGTTCCCCATTACCACAACTAAAGATAGTAGAGACTATATCATCTGTTTCTAAGCCGCTTATGGCACCTGTAGTTATTGTAGTTCCTGAAGTAGATGTATTGTTTATACCGTTTCCGATAGGCCCATCTTGAGAAAGACCTGTCCAAAGTTGAGCAGTAATAATCCATCCTGAATCTGCACCTGTCATGGCAACAGTGACACTACCATTCGATGAACCCAAACCATCTTCATCAATGTACCATGCTTCAGTATGATTACCCAAACCTGCCGAATTATCTGCTTCTACAATTTTAGTACATGCCTTACCATCAACTGTTACTCCTGTAAGGCTTGTGCCTGAACTCTCATCAGCGGCATATACAATAACAACCCTTCTTTCACCTGCTGAACCTATATCTAATGTGGTGCTTGTTCCTGTACTTGCACTTGATCTAACGAACACACCACCACAAGACTGTGAGCTTGAACTTGACGATGAGCTTGATTCGCTTTCACTTGATGAGCTTGACGATTCTGAGCTACTTGAAGTAGAACTTGAGCTTGAAGAATCAGGAGCAGGTCTAAAGACTGCCGCTACCCATGCATACCTTGTACTAAGTGTAGCCCATCCAACGGTTTCGCTAGGTGTATCTGAATTGGTATTATAACCCAAACCATGAGCACTAGAGCTATCCCCTGCCGCTAACGCTTCAGCCTGAGTGAGATTTGTAGGAGAACCAAATGTTGTGCCACCGCAAGTGAACGAACCTACTATTAAGCTATTATCTTCATCAACAGTTACCGTAGTTGAAGCTGAACCTGCCGAACCTGAAGAATCCGTAAAAAATCTTGTGGTAACTGAAGAACTACTGATTCCGGTATACTCTGAGACCGTTACTTGAATATGCCTTGTTATAGCTTCAGACATTGTAACAGCAACAGTTTTATTACCTGTCGTAGATGGTAGACTACTTTCGAACCATATACCCATCCACGTAGTAGCAGAATATCCTGTACCCCCTGTTATCTGTTGACTAGCATCAGGTGCAACTCCATCAAAGGTTACACTAGAGACATTACCTGTTTGTTGATCTTCAACACCAACAGTAACTACTACAAGTCTATCATTACCTGAACCTGTTTGAAGATTATATACAGGAGAATAACTAGATTGCCCCGGTGAACCATTATCAAAAAGTTGACTATTTACAAAAGCTACTGCCATTAATTCATCCTTTGCTTTCTTCTAAACCATTTATCCCAAAGTCTTCTATTAACACATTGAACTACTTCATCTGCAACTACATCTTCCCCATCAGTTTCTATCTTTCTTTCAATTTGCTGTATAGGTTTGTTCTTTTTATTAAGCCATGTTTTAAATTCTGCTAAATGGATATCGGGTATATCTTCCAATAAAATATAGTATTGCTTTCTTTGACCGCTTTCAGCTTCTTCTGTATATGAAGGAATTAAAGGTCTCCAATCGGCAGGGTATAAATTATTACTCCATACCTCATCCTCATCTTCCTCATCACTATAAAATCTTTTTATCCCTTCCCATTTTTTCATACCAACTCCTATGCATGAGGATTAGACATTCCGGGTAATAGCCAAGTATGGCATCTATACATTTCAAGTGAAGAATATCCCTTACTAACATTATCACTTTCAGGAGTGACAATTAATCCTCTTATCTTCCACCCTATAGGCAGTGCTTCAACAGCGGCACCTTCAGCATTTAGCTCATCACCCATTGGACAATTACCATAAACGTAATGCCTATTCACGTATCTTTGAAATACAGTATCCTCTGTTGCTTGAGCGTACATCTTCTTTCCCGGTAGACCAAGAGCACTTGCAGGTATCATCCCGGCAGGATTCGGATAATAATGTCCTGTTGGCACAACAATATCCATATGCATATATTGACCCCATGGAGCATCAAAGAAATATATTGCCCCATCTTTAATATGAACAGGACAATTAAAGGTTATGCTAATCTCTTTGGCTTTATATCCACTAGGACATTCACTTCCTGTATATAGATCATCACTATTGGAAAAATCCCATCTCAATGCTTTTCCCTTACCAACTCCATCGTTATCACCTGCACAAGTGAAGTATGTTGATGTATTCAACGGTCTAGTATCCGATCTAACGATTGGCCTACCATCTTCCATATGTGGGTGGACTTCATACCAAACATGGGTCAAGTTTGAAGTCAAATCTTCCGATTCATTAGTTAAAGTGACTTTGGTTTTCCCTGCACTTGGAACAAAAGAACTAGTTAGGAAATTTCCAAATTTTATTCCATCTTCAGCGCATTCCGCTTTTACCCTTTTATTAGCTGTAAAAACATCAGTCATGTTCTCATCAATAGAGAATTTATCTGACTTTAAATAAGTTGCTACAATTCCAGTTGTCATTTTTGGTTCTCCTTATAATTATATTCTCTTATATTTATAACAAATTAACCAAAAATTAATTGATATCATTAAATTTTGATACACCTATCCTGCTTAGTATTATTTAGATTTTTTTGAGATGGATATCCCTAAGAAGTGAAATAATTTTGTGGATTTAGCGGATTTCTTATAAGGCTATCTTGCAGACCACCATTTTTGTAGGAGTTGTTGCTTTCTTTTTTCATCAGGTTCGTCATAATATTGTTGAGCTAACCGAACTTTAGCGGTCATATACCGATCATCAATATACTTTGGATTTGGTGGAACTTTCTTTCTTCTATGAGCATTGTTCCATTCTCCATGAATATGACGAAACCCTAAGATATCATACCAAGTTCCCCCCGGTGAAGCAACTTGAGTGTTAACCGGATTCTTAGGAACTTTCTTGAGCTTCAGGCCCAATTCTTTAATTGCTATAGCAAACCTGCCTTCAGTATTCCCCATCTTCTGAGCGTACTTTTCATAGTTGTCTATCCCAATTAAATGATCTCTGAAGTGAACCATAATTGCTTGAATTGCTTTTGTTTTCGCTATAAAAGATGTGGTATTAAATAGTTCCCTTCCCCCATTAGTTTCATAACCACAACCCATAATATCAGCATCACCTAACATTTCCATGATTTGAGGAAATCCTTCAGGCTTTTCAAGGATACAATCACCATTCGAACAGAAGATATAATCGAATGACCCCATTGTATGTAATCCAAAGTAAAGGCACCAAAAATAGGGATACAGGACTCCCCCCCATGTTTGGTGATGTGGCATGATAAAAGTATCTATCATGTCGATAACATCTTTTTTAGGCATAACCTTATCGGGTGTGATATGACTTTGCCCCGGCTCAAAATAGTTATCGTAAACAACCGTTGTCCAAAAACCTAATTTCTTATGAGTCTGTAAAGACGCTTTCAAGAAAGGTCTGTTTCCGGGGTGTGATGTTAGAACAACCCCAACAGGTTTGAAAATCTTGTTTGCCCATTTATCATTCTTCATCATATCTTTTAAGATATATTGATAATGTGCTTTCTTTGCTCCTTTCGGCAAGCTTGCCACAAATTCTCTAGTAACAGTCATAGTCTACCTCTTTAAATTTTCTATATAAGCCTTTATCTTTAATCTATGTTTCATCTGATGTTTTATGATTTCTCTTTTTTCTGCTTGTCTTTTTTCCTTTAAAATTCTTCTAGTAACACTTAGGTCTTTAGCTATCCATGCATCCCACATAAAATGATCAATATATTTGTAGGGCAAATAACCGTATCCATTTTCCCCCCAATTATTCCCCCAACTGTTCTTGAACTTGATAAGACCTTCATCGTTATCATATCCAACAGCGCAAATAGCATGACCACCCAATACATTATCAGGATTAGATGGATATGGAATAATTATCGAATTAAAAAATTCTTCAAAAACACCCACACCAATAACAACAGGCCCATCTAACAGACCCATTCTTAATTCATTAAGACCATCACATCTCCAATAAGAATCAATGAGACCCCATTTAGCAATTAACTTTGCCCAAAATTTAGGTTTTCCTTTGAATTTATCAGAATAAGGATAAGCATTTTCACAAGGAACACCATTCTTATGAAGTACCTGCATTGCACATCGAATACTTGTTCCTTCTGAATCGGGCCAAGGGTCTATCTCTTTACATTTCCAATAAATCCATGCTTCAGATAGATCATAACTATCTAATCCTCTTTTCTTTCTACGGTCTCTTTTACCTTCAGCAACTTCTCTTTCATGCTCAATCTGCTCCTGCCATTCTTTCATTGCCGCTGAAGCAAAACCAACACATGAACCCAATCTTCCCTGATTTTTGACAGGACTCATTTTAGGAGTATGATCCACAAAATTAGGCATTGTTCCTGCATCCAATGTAGATAATTTAAAATCCCTATCATCGGGAACATCCTTAGTAAGATTTATTTTGATATCTTTAATCTCTCCATCTATAGTAAATCTTACCATTGACCCATCTTTATATTTTTTTATTTTCATTTTCTATTACCTCTTTCCATTTTGAGTGATATTCATCATCCTTGAGAACATAGGAATTATATTTGAACCTGTCAAAATGTCCTAATCTCTCACTAGGAGGGCCTAGCTCTTTTCGCTTTGAATCATCACGTAATTTCTCATGACCATAATAGTCAATCGGGTAATAACGTCTGTTCCAATACGAATCTTCACCCTCTGCCCAATATTTATATAAAAATCGTCTATCACCCAAAAGTAGATAATAATACAGGGTTTCCCTTTCATGCTTATTAAAGAATTCACCACGTTCTCTTAGATCAAAATACTCTCTTGGAATAGGTTCCAAGTGCTCTTGGCAACCAACTTTAAATTCACCACCAAGATTCCGATACCCGATCATCTGTTTCCACGTACAGTCCTGATTGTATCCGCTATAATGATCAATGGCACCACCATAGAAATGTCCATCCGGGTATCTAGGTTGAATCGGCATATGTTTGACTTTGATATTATTTTTCTTGACCCAATCCCTTAACAGGACTTCAGGCGAATAGGATTCAGGTATATTATTGTTGAGATTGACAATAATATTCTCAACGAATCTCAAAAAGCTTAAAGTGCTCCAAACCATATTGCATGTGTGAATAACATTTTCATCTGATGAACAACTCATCAAATCATTTGACCCTAAGTATCCCAAAAGATTATCAATATTATCGGGTCTATCCCATATACAATCACTGTTGGCTATCACAACATATTCTATATTGTCAAAAAGTTCAATGATTCCTGCACCATAGACAACATCCCATAACCATCCATTGCGCTTTTCGGCCCCAAAGGTTGAATGTTTAAAAGTCCATGCATGAGGGATAGCCATAACATCCCCCGGAATAGTCTCCCCATGCCTGTCATATGAGCATATTACGTACTTTCCGGTTTTCATATACTGTGACAAGGCATACTTCAAAAACATCAAATGTCCTTGATGTGATGTGACTATGATAGCCGTATTTGTATCATAAAGTGGATTGTTTTTATGAAATTCTTTGCTTTTGATTACCATTTCAATTCTCCATCATCAATTACATGAACGATATTTTTAGTTTCGAATGGTTTATATATCGAATGATTATGTATCAGAATAACATCTTCAGGCACAACGCTTGAATCAAAACCAGTGGTTGACTTATGAAAAAATATTATATCATCCCCAAAATATTTAAGATATTTACCGTAATCAACTTGATCATAGCAATAGATTTTCCATTTCTTGACCATACTTGCCATCAGAATATCCAATCCCCTGCCAACTTCACTAACTAATATGGCATCACAATCTAGCTGAATTTTTTGAAGATTTGCATATGTGGCTATCTTCCATTCGGCATCCTTCTTGATTCGATTCGGATCAGCGTTCTTATTGTTCTCATATCCTTCAGGCAAGATATATTCTTCTCCAAGAAAAAGACAAGCCGCAACCTCTATTGTCCATAGATCGGAATTCCAGTAATCTTTTCCTATCCCACACTCTTGCTGTTTGCCCTTAAACGGATTCTCAATAACATATTTTAAAAATTTCTGAATGATTTTTTTATCCATTTAGATATCCCCTAATCAATTTAGTTGTCATTTTATGGTGTCCGTTTTTCCCATGAGGATACTGTTTAGATCGGCCTTCATATAGGTCTGCAAATCTATTTACCTTCATACCTTCAGCGATTGACAAGCCTGTTGATTGATTACCAACATAAACTTTACTACCCTTGATTATTTGAGCGAATTCTAAAGCATCCTTGATCTCATAATACGGTATAGAAAATCTATCCCTAACGAAATTATCATACTCATGCTTCAGCCCAATGAAAATACATTTTCCCCAAAAAGGTTTTAATTCATCCCAATCAAGAGTACATCCGGGCCATCTTAATCTCCCTGTATCATTAACAACTATCTCTGCTATAGGTTTCGGTTTTATATTTTCTATCCAAGGAGAAGTTAGATCAATCTCTAAATCAAATGCCATTGCATGACATTCCATTAGAGTGAATTCATTGAATGGTTGTTTTCTGAACAAATCTAAATCATAATCCACTTTATCTTTAAATGAATATACGATTGATTTGATATATGATTGAGCTTCTAATAATCCTCTATAGAAATTATTTTTATCGAATCTCAGATACAACTGTCCACCACCTAAATGCTTCATTGTGGACAAGCCGTAAAGCATATCTCCACCACCACCGCTATGCTTGAATGTCTTCATAATATTACAGGTTTCGGTTTTCGTATGTGTTTTCTAATTTCGGCCCGATCAATAGTTTTGAATCCATGTTCACGAAAGACTTCATGCTTGCCTATATCAGCATCATAAATCACTTTCTCATATGGAACATCAGGCCATTTAAGATCGGTGAAATACTCAAGACCTTCTATTGCGGATTTCGGGTCTTTGAATAACAGAGATGTATTGAAAAAATAGAATGGTTGAATATCATAGATGTGATTGGCTAAATGAATCCATGCATGTCTTAGCTTATCTAATGCATCATCAACTGACAATTCCCTATGATAATAATTGGAGAAGATATTAGGTATCCAATCACGAACAGGAACAATTGTTCTCATGACGTAACCATTATCAATGAACCTTTGCTTTATAATTTTTGGATCAGGCCAATCGTTTCCATGTGGAATGCTTCTTCTCAATACTACATTCCAATCGGTAGTTACATCTGATATATCCACTTCACCACTTACAAACTTATCTAGTCTTTGAGGTTCTTCCCAAAAACATCCCATAGTTTGTAGAACTTTAGAAGTTACATGATTTCCTGAACTTTCAGGCCCGAACACGAAAAATAAATTCTTCAATACATCCATCCCTCTTTAATGCTTTCGATTATGTATTCTCTGTCTTCATCCGTTACCCACCATCCAACAGGAATACAAATCATCTTATCAATGATAGACTCAAGGCCCGGAAGTTCTTTCCTGAACGCTCTAAAGCAGGTATGCTTATCATTCCTTTCATGTACTCTTGACACGGCAATACCCTTGCTCCCCATCATATGAGTAAAATCAGACCTATTCTCTACCAACATTGTGAACAGCCAATATGAAGATTCTCTATCATCAGCTATTTGGGTTATCTCAATTCCATCGAAAGGTATAAAAGTACTCTCATAATGCCTTGCATTGTTTTGAGCTTTCTTATCGTTCTCATAAGCAAGCTTCATGTTCTTCATTCCGATAACAGCGCAAATATCATTCATATGAAATTTATATCCCCATTCCTTGATATCTTCTTCACACCTGAAATCTTTTCTTGGACTCTCTCTGTCGATACCATACCACCTTAAAAGTTTTCCTTTATCATAATCATCATCAAGTCTGATACACAAGGCACCACCATCAACCGAAGTCAAATGCTTAATCGCTTGAAATGAAAACATTGCATAGTCTGAATAGAAACAATCTCCTATTTGATGATCTTTGTAAGTAGCATTCCAAACATGAGCACAATCCTCTATCACTGGAATATCCCCTGCTTCATGAGCTATTCTTGCAATCTCATTCATATCACAAGGGTATCCACCCCAATGAACAACCATAATCGCTCTAGTGTTCTCTGTGATAGATTCCTCAATAGACTTAGGATCAATATTTAAATCCCTTCCAACATCAGCCCAAACAATCTTTGCCCCTGCTTGTAAGATCGGCATATTTGTAGCAGTACAAGTCAATGGAGTTGTAATTACCTCATCCCCCGGCTGAACACCTGCAAGGCGCAAAGCAAGAGATAATCCATGTGTACCTGCCGATAGAGTTAATACTCTTTGATTTCGAAAATGATCAGCCAAACATCTTTCGAATGTCTTGACCATTTCCCCTTGTCCAATCCATCCTGAATGCAGGGTCTTCAAAAGAAGATCATCCACATCAGGACTCATGGCAACTTTAAACATTGGCACGTTTCTCATAATATTCCTCATCATGATTCGTAAAGTATTTTTTAATAAGATAAACAGCTTCCGTTTCATCTTGGCACCATGTACTAACGGCACCTTGAACAAATGGGTGCTGACACAAATAGCTATTTAGATCATCAGCAAACCCGATCACTGTCTTTTCAGGGTGTAAGAAATACCACGCTAACTCAAAGAAAGAACCAAGTAGAGGTTTATCAGGATCATATTGATTCATATTCACAAGAGCTATATGAGACTCAAGAACAAAAGTCAAATCCTTATGTGGCAATACATCAATTCCGAAACTTCTTTTGTGTTTCGTTACTGCATATCTTTCTTGTTTAAGAACTTTCTGATTAAATGGATTCGCACATGGATTGATAAACTCAATTTCATCAGCCCACATTTCCATTTCATTTACTACATACTCTCTCCATTCATAGGTAATGGAGAACTTAGGGGAAATTTGACCCACTAAGTAACACAATTTTTTATGTCCGTTCATTTTATTCTCCTTAGATATCCTTTCGGATTAAATGTCATTAAGTGTTTTTCGCACTTCCAATCAACTTCCCATTCATCCCTATGCTCTCTCATCCATTGATTTATTGCTCCCATAGGCCCTTCATCATCCCACTTCCAAGGTACAGGATTTCCATTTGCATGTGAATCTTCTACAACCATGTAACCACCAACATCCACAAGAGTCGAATACAAACACATCTCATCGTACACATGCTCATGGGTATGCCATGAATCTAATATCACCATAGCGTCCAACTGCTCATGTTCTTCTTTATCAGCCCACTCATAAGCAACTTCAATTATCTCATTATAAGTTAATGCATTCGTACTTCCACCACTCACAAATTTTATTCTATCGGCCCAATGGTGTAAGTTAATCTTATCATAATCAGCTTTTATTTCTATATCACAAGTTATGACATTTCCTTGACCCATTAGTTCACAAATTGAAGCATAGAACATTGCCGAACCACCACATCCTGTTCCTGTCTCAATTATAACTTCCGGTCTCAAGCGATAAATTAATTCTTGTAGAACTATTGCATCGGAAGGAAGTTTCCACATTGGAATACCGAACCATGTAGTTTCTTCCCATATCTTAGCTTTCTCATATAGTATATGATATTCGTCTATAAATCTCATAGCTGTACCTTATGCCACAATAAAGTTAATGATGGAAATGGATCAAGTACATGATATTCCCAATTCAATTCTACAAACTTATCATTCAGTGCTTCCCGAATTGGTTTGAACTCAAATGTTTTCATCCACTCCACGTTATCCCTTTGTTCAGAACCACCCTCAAAAGCAATCATACCATCAGGCGAAATCTTATCTCCCCATAATTCTAAAGTCTTTAAGAGAGTATCACCATTATTTGATATATCCATATGAAGGAAATCAATTGAACCATCATCATACTGTCGATGTACCTCAAAGGCATCACCCATTGCAAGTAAAACATAATTACTCAAGCCCTTCATATCTAGCATTTTATCTACTTCATGCCAATCACCATGCTTGAATCTATAATTGTTATACAAATCATATGATTCGATTTTACCAAGGACTCCAAATTTCTCATGGTTGAATTTTACACCTTCAGCCATTGCGGAAAGAGAGTACCCATCAAGGACTCCGCACTCAACAACCAATCCCGGCCTTTTCGCTATGATCAATGATCTAAAAATAATGTCATAGCGATTCTCTATATAGCTACTTCTCATTCTTCTCCTATGATACTATCGGCCCATTTAGTAGGCACAAATTCATTCAGTGCTCTTTGTCTTGCTTTCCTACCTTTCTCTTTAAGAACAGCTATATCGCTGTTAATCTCTTTAATGACCTCAATATAATCAGCCACATCATCACATAACCATCCTGTTTCCTCTGTGATTCGATCTTTAGCACCATAACTGTTATCACCAATACACGGCAGACCGCAAGCCATAGCTTCAATAATAACTCTAGGCCCTTGATCTTGATATTTTGGTGGAAGATGATACCAAAAGCAATTTCCTTGTGAAAGGAATTGAGGTACAGGTATCTCATTGACCTTAAACTTATGTACGTTTGGGTGGTCAAATGTAGTGCTTCTAGGTGGCATGTAGAAGAACTCAATTGATTCATCTATCTCATCCAAGATTTGAGTAATTAGCTCATTGGTATATTCAGGGTGCTTTGCATCCCTTTGTGAGTTATGCCTAATGAGTTTCAAGTTACCGCTATCTTTTGATGGATAATCAATCTCCACCTTGAAGAAATTTTCTAAATCAGTGGGAGGGGGAAGGACTTTAGTATTTGCGTCTTTTAATCTCTCCAACAGTTCACCTTCCTTTGTTGAATTAAGAAACATGTATAAATCCCAATTATGAGTCCAAGTCACTTCCCCTGCACCACCTAATTGATAATTCAGAATCATCACTTTCCTCTTACAGTTTAGATCATCCATCATGTTTAGATATTGAGGTTTTTTATAATTCCATATTGTATCTGATGTATAGAAGGTAATTATATCAACAGGTTCTTTCATGTCATTCCACGGTCTAACAATCACATCTCTTGGAATGTTGCTCTTGTATTCCCCTGAAATATTTCCAGTTGAAATTAACTCAACTCTGTAACCTCTACTCAACATGTCTTGCATGATAAACAACGATGATCTTTCTGAACCACCAAAACCCCGGCACGTAGTAATCATCCTAAATGATGGTCTATCATCATTTTCGATTTGTACTCTAACTTCAGCCTGTCTTTCTTTTTCCTTGACATTACAGATTTCTTTCTTTGCCCAAAAGTGGCACCTATGACCACCCTTTGAGACCATATCAAAATCTTCCATAAGATACTTCTCTTGCCATTTCCTTTCCCATTGCCTTCCTGCATCATGGACAATAACTAGATCGGCAAGTTCAGAACCATACTTAGTTGAGAACTCCCTGTTTTGACCCCCGGCAGGGCCATCAACAAATGCCAAGTCAAACTTCTTATCTTTGAAATCATCGGTATTGATATCAATCTTCTTACCATCCCAATGAAATATATGATTCTTATCCCCTTCACATAAGTCTTGAATCTTTTTGATCCATCCCGGTTGAGTTTCGAATGTCACAACATGATCGACCTTAGTAGCAAAAAGCAAGCTTGAAAGTCCTGCTCCAAACTCTAAAACAGTTCTCACATTGTAGGTCTTAAAAACATCCATGATAAAAAGCCAATCTTTATCAGTGATGCTTCCACCACCCCATTCAAAACCATATTTTTTAAGTAGTTCATTATCAACCTTTTCGGGTTCTGGAACACTAAAGATTTTCTTTTCTCTGACAACATTCTTGAAGAAGGTATTGGGTATCTTTTTTCCGTACTCAAGCCTTCCACCTTTGTAATATTTTCGAACACCTTCAGCGATTTCTTCAGGTTCGATTATATCAACACATTTAGGAATTTGTTTAGTGTTATGACCTTCTGTAGGTGTATTGGTAGGATCAACTAAATTCCTGCATCCTTCAAGCTTACAGGCCCAACATGCTTTCGTTTCCGCACAAGCCATAGTGCCATTCACCTGAACGTATTGGTGTCCATAATATTGCGTAAAAGAAGCAGGTTCCCTTGCTCCTGCAAGCACAACACATGGATTATTAAAAGCCGCTGATAGATGCATATGCATGGACACAAGGCCCATTGAACCTTGTGCATGTAGAAAGATATTGAAAAGGTCTCTGATTCCGGTATTCCGATCTTCAGTCTTACCCACATAATCAATCACATTTTTTAATCTTGGATAAGGGTGTCCTGCAACACCTAGTTGCACAAATTGAATTTCGTCTTTAAGAATGTCGATAACTTCCTGCCATCTATGATATTGCTTGCTAGGCCATCCGGGTTCACCACCATAAATGAAAATCCAATAAGGCCCCGGAATAATCGGATCACGGTTGTATTCTTCCTCAGTTAGCCATATATCGGGTTTAACAGGCCCTTGCACTATCTTGACATTCATCTTGTTCTGAATGTCCATCCTGAAGGCATTAGCCATGTGATAATCCCATAATCCTGATTTGTTAGTCAAGAATCCCGGCCCGATCTTAACAGTAGCTTTATTAGCCGCTAAAGACCCCATTCGGAATGTATGATCAATATGAGGATTATTATCCCAAATATGCATAGCTGTTGTATGAACACCAACTCTTGTATTCGGAAATGTGGTTTTGAAATCCCTAACACCACATGTCAACATCAAGATATCACCAAAAGCCTGTCTATTATGAAAGATAACCTCATTTGGAACTTTCTGTTCCTGTTCCTCTACAACAGGGTTTTCTTGTCCAAGATTTTTGTTGAATTCCTCTGAGGTATAAGCAAGTAAATCTTCTACAATTTGATCAGTTATACCTTGAGCAGGTAAGATATGATGCAAATGATCAGACCCAAATCTAGCAGAAATTAATAAATCCGTACAATCAGTTCGACTCCCAACTTGCTTATCTCTACCAATCGTTTCAGCTTCCTTTCTCAACATCTTTCTTAAATTAGCCATTTACACATCTCCATTTTCTTCTATCTTCTTATCTTCATAAGGCGCAAGAATTCTCCTTTCTATCTCTGTAGCGCATTGACGTAATTCACCACAAAAATTTTTATAGTTATTGTAACCCGGAATGACTTGCTCTTTACAAAATTTGAATAGAATGTAGTTAAGGTCTCCATCAGCATTAACACCTGCATAGTGCATAGCTTCAAGAACTTCATCCATCAAAGGTCTTCTTTCTTGTTTAATATAAGGCATTATCCTTGATCCATTTTTTCTTTACCAAAAGCCTTAAATCCCATGTAAGCCGTTATCACACCACCACATACAAAATAAGACCAAGTTATAGGTTCTTTGAGAACGGCAAGCTTTTCAACAGGAACAGTATAAAAGAGAAGCAGAGTTTCAAGAACTATCCAAGCAAAAGCCGCAATAGCTAATCGTCTTCTGCTTCTCCATGTTCTGAGTTTTAGTTTCTTGCCATTGCCATTTAATCCATTTACATCATCTGTTACATCATTAGCTGTTGTCATACCATCATCTACCATAGCGATTCCTATAGACTGTCTAATTCTGCAAGAAGATCATCATCATCAAGATCATCTGATTTTTCTTCTTTAGGTTTTTCTTCTTCTTTAGGTTTTTCCTTTTCCTCTTTTGGCTTTTCTTCTTCCTTACCTGTATCCCATGGAACATCGTCTTCAGCCTTCTCATCTGATTTTTCTTCAGTCTTTTCTTCCGCTTTTTCGGCAGGAGTATCAACCTCAACATCTTTAAACCCTGCTTTCAAAGCTTCATCAGAAACGTATTCCCACAAGAATTCGTTCTTTAGAATCTCAACCATCTTATCATCAGATGTTTTCATGGACTCAATGTATTCGGCTAGATTGGTACATGTCTCCATGATACCATCAATCTCATCATCCGAATTAGCGATTGCAGACTGACTTCTTGAAAATGTTGAATTGGAATAATCAGGCCATTGCCTTCCATCTTCCTGCTTTTTGGTGGAGAGAACTTTAAGGATAAAGTTTCTGCCGTTTTCGGAAGGATCAAAAATTTGAGCACCATAACCTTCATCACTATCGGTAATCTCATTCTTGAGCTTCTTTTCGACCTGAGATGGAAATTCATAAAGCTTGACCTTGTTAAGGACTTTCTTTTCTTCATCCCTGTCTGAATCTCTAGGGTCTTTGACGATAAAGAAGTTACCAACAAACTTTTCTTTTCGCTTCAGGTTGTAGGCTTGTTTCTTGTCAGAAGAAGTGCCATTATAAAGTTTGGCAACCGCTGAACAGAAAGGACAATAGTTCTTAAAATCATGGGTCTTTGGACATAATACGAAAGTCCAATTTTCACCCGATTGCCAAAAATGATAATAGTATCTTAGATAAGGTTTTGAAGCAGGGTGCTGTAGAAATCTACCCTCATACACTTTTGGTTGTTCGACTGTACCCTTTTCAGGAGTCTCCCAAAGAAGTTCTGAACGTCTAAACCCACCGCTTGAGGTTTCTTTTTCCTCAATCTTTTCCTTTTTGAAATCATCAAAAAGGTCTTTGTTTATCCATTTACTCATAATAAAATCCCCCTATACACAAATTTTAGGGAAATTTTACCATAAGCGCATCAAGTTGTTAAGCTGTTTTTTTCGAAAAATAAAAAAAAATGGCAGGGGAAATCCCCTGCCATCCATCTTAACCATTGTCACAACAATATTACGATTTGTGGTTCCCGGTCTGAACATCGGCCTTATCAACAGCTTTATCCTCTTTTTCGGATTTAAGCATAGGATCATCTTTGACCCCAACATAACCCTGAATCCAAGGTCTGTCTTCAGGCCCGGTTTCGTTCTGAGCGTAACCAGTTCCACCACCCACAATACCGGAAGTCTGTCCACCATCGGAGACTTGACCACCAACAGTGTAAAAACCGATTCCCCATCCAGAAGCTTCAACTTTACGATGAGCACCTTCAGCGGTAATGATCATGAAGTTGTTGCCATCTTTAAGAGCTTTCAGCCCTGCTTTACCAATAACCTGCAAGGAATTGGTATCGGCATCATCAGCGGCACCATCAATGAGACCTGTAGTGGTAAGACCATCAATCTTTTTGGTTCCCAAAACTTTCCCATCTTCAATGATCGGGTCTTCAATTCCGATAGTAAGGAACTTGTCTCCATCGAAATCCTTTGTGTAGATTCTTGGAACTTGCTCATCACCTCTGAAAATCTGAAGGTGTGATACTACATCACCACCTTTGGCAAGTCTTTCCAAGGCACCTTCAGACATGCGAAGTCTCAGAGACTTCCCATCACCAAAGGCTCTAAGGATATCCCGAATGCTACGGAAAGAGCTATCGGGAGTAGGAGCGGTAAAAAACCCATTGGTTTGTGGTAAGGGTGTAACACCCGGATTAACGAATTGCCTGTTATACACTCTTGATTTGTCAGTGTTAACAGAGTTATCAATGATTGCCGATTCCGCACCTGCATTAACATTATCCACTACGGCACTTGAATCCGCAAACGCATTGACCGTGATTGCCAAACAACTTACTACGATTAAACTTAGAAACAATTTTTTCATGATGTTTTTCTCCTTTCTTCATGAATTCGAATTTGGGGAGTGAGTAGGCACTCCCCTAACCTGTATGTGATTAGTCCACTAAACGGCCCTGACTGTCACAAGAAACACAACCACCTGCCGCACCAAAAGCCGTAGCTTTGGAATGCACACCTGTAGCGTCCTGATAATGAACGGACATACCACCTGTAATAGCGGCACCTGCACCAAAGTTTCCACCCTGATAGCTGTACTGAGCATTACCCATGGTATATGTACCCGGATTGGCATTGGTGAAATGACGAACACCACCATTACCGGAAACATTTCCGCTTTGATATCCCGGCCATCCAAAACGCTCTACGCTATTGTAACCCATGCTTCCAGTAGCGGCAACAGCCACGCTACCAAAACCATTTTTGGTATAGAATTCAGCGGCCCCGGCACCCGAAGCACCAAAGGTAGTAGCTGAACCATGGATAGAAGCTCTTTCGGTCTCACTTTTGTATCCATAGAAATCAATACCATCGGTATAACCGGAATAGGAAGAATGAGACATTTGCCCTGCATCGGCACCTGCTAAACCTTTAGGTGAAAAAGCTTCAGCACCCGAACCCTGATTGATTTGACCGCTAACCCATACATCAGCATCGGCCCAATCAGACCATGATCCTTTACCTTTGGCTTGAGCAAAAGCATCGGATTCAACCGTCATGCCCGAATAGGCACCTTCAGCGTATCCACCAACGATAGCGGTAGGCCCAAACATTGTCCATCCCGGCCCAATAGAACCTTTGCCCAATTCAGGATTATAGGCATGAGCATTTGCATCAATGTACTGATAGGCAAACTTACTGCCATCACTCTGAGCAACAGCATCAGCATCAGCTTGACCTTGAGCAAAAGCACCACTCCCCGGATAACCAACACCATTACCATACCATCCAGTGTTAGCACCACCCCAAACAGTTCCGCTACCTTCAACGTAGCAAGGGGGATTCGGACATTGACCAGTAGCCATTGCGTTACCTGCAAAGACTAGACACATAACCATCATTAAACTAACGAACACTTTTTTCATAATCATACTCTCCTTGTAATTTAGTTTGAACTCCCTTAATTTTATACAAAGCCCTTGAGCTTTTATATAGAACTCCCTTTTCTGATATAACCTCTATACTAAACGATACTTTAGAATGAATGTTTGTCATATAAGGAAGGTCTATACTGATGAATTCTTCAGGAAGTCCTTGAGACATATGCACAAGTTTTGATGTTTGAAGATATTCATCAGAATCAATTCCAGTGAATTGATAATCTTTCCAGATAACAAATTTTTCTTCACTAGGATTGATGATTTTTAACCCTAAATGTAACTTGACGATTTTACCCGGAAGGTACTGATTGCTGTCTGCAAGGAATGGAGTAACGATTAGCTTTTCTTTACCGTTTTCGGCAGTTGCTAAATAAACTAACTCATACTGACTATAAAAAGACATACCTGTATTAAAGGATTGTTTATAGTCTGCATAATTGTAAGTTTTATTGTGAGCACATGATTGTAGTAATACGATACTCAATACTATTAGAACAGCTTTAAAATATGACATTTACTTTTCAAGTCCTTTCTGCTCCACTTTCACTTCTTTTTCGTTCACTGGAACAACCGCTTGAACGACTCTCCCCTTACCATCGGAAGCTTGTACGTTTATCGTTTCAGGTTTGGGGGATTTGCCATTGAAAAATGCTTTATAAGGAATGTTGTTCTGATAACCCGTTCTGTTATCATAACCCATTTTGTTGCTATAAAGCGTATTCAAGGCGAATGCATTTGTGCTTAAAACAAAAACTGCTAAAAGCACTGTTAACAAAATCCTTTTCATACACATCACTCCTTTCTCAATTGAATTTAAGACACATCTTATCAGAAAAAAATAGGTCTGTCAACAACAATTTTCATTTAGCTGTTGAGGTTCCCCATCTGCCTCATTAAGCTTCTTTTTCTTTTTCCATAGAGGTTCACCATCAGGCCCTTCAGTCTTTAAAAGATCACCTTTATGTTCATCCTTTAGCATAGGCCCATCCGGTATATCCCGAATCATATTTCCTTTATATTCTCTACTCATTTAATTTCTCTCCCAACTTCTTAACGAAATCCTTAATGTCATTCAGTCCAAAAGTTATTTTGCGATAATTTTTCTGAACATACGGTATAACACTTCTTTCCGTATCTGTCAAGAACATTCCTCTTTGCATCAAATAAACTAAAAAGGTAGCGTCTATCTTGTTCTTTAAATAATGATCAACAGCGATTCGCTGATTGCCTTCTCTTGTCCTTATGTATTCGTCTAAAGTGGCATTGTTCTTGTCCATCCACTTCTTAACGAACTTAGCCGAATTGATCAAATTTTGTTTCGTTATTCTAACTTCACGCTTTTCGTTCTTGTCTCTTGTTTTATATAATAGTAGTATTTTCTCATGGAAGAATTTCATATAGGTAAAGTTCTTGCCATGAAGATCGAACCCACATTTAAAATATGTATATGGATCAATGTTCTGCCATTTAGTAATAAACCATCCTGTAATTTTTATCAGCTTCTTTTTATTTTGCTCTGCCAGTTTTTCATTGAAATGCTTTTCAAAATCCTTTGGCATCCGGTATCCACGGTTATTAAAATCCGCTTGAGCTTTCCTGAAAGCGTGATAAGTTTCTCTAATATGGTCTATGTTTACAGGCATTGTCCAAACATGTTCAAATAGGTTTCGATATATTTTTTAATGTTATTGTTTTCTTCCCACCATAATTGAGCTTTGACTCTCTGATAATCCTTATTGTAAATACTTGCTCTATAATTTACATCCCCGGCAAGCTTCTCAATATGAGCTATCATCTGTTCATCGGTCTTTGCCCTTAAACTCATAAACTTATATGGTGTAACATCCGAATAAACACCAACGGCACCACAAGCCGTATACTCAAGACATTTGATATTGCTCTTGCAGTGATTAAATTCAATATCCTGTAAAGGCGCAATACAAATATCAGGTTCGATATCCTTCAACGCTTTAGGATACTCAAAGACATTTTTCCATGGAGTAAAATTGACCTTGCTCTTAACATCCTCTAAGCCTTCAGGCATTGCTCCCATGAAATGCCAATCATATTTTCCTAACGTACCCTTGATGAACTTCATCAATTCTTTTCCGAAATCACCACCATCCTTGTCTTCCGTAACGTCCTTCATGGAGAAATGATTCTGACTTCCACCCCAAAGAATCTTAACCTTTTTATCCTCATCATAATAATCATGAGCAGGATAAGTATCTCCCCAAACGAATCTAGGTAAATGATTCGGAATTATCGAAATCTTCTTACAGTAATTTTGATAGACTTCCTTTAGCTTTGCAGTGGACACAACCATTGCATCACAAGATTCCATTATCCTCTTAACTACATCTTCATTTCGATTGTAATACAAAGATGCATAATTCCATTTCGGAATGTTAAAAAGCATATCATCTATCTCATAGATAGCAGGAATAGGAAATCGCTTTTGTATCGTATTTTTAAAATGCTGTATAAGCCCATGATGTTCCTCAGTTGCACTTCTTTGAAACTGAACGAATGTAAATGGCTTATACCATTGTATTTCGGAAACATAATTCATTAAGTGTGTGCCATGACACATGACACGCTGTTTATTCATTCTAAAGTGATTGAGTAAAAAGTATGGGTAAATTACCCGGATTGTTCCACAACCTTGTGTATCACCAAGATAGCATATAAAGCCAAGTTTAGCAGGTTTCTTGACAGGAGCTAGTTTCTTCTTCAAGATTTCACTCCGGGTTCCTTTCTTTTCAAGATATCCTGCACGTTCTTACTTTCATTGACCTTTGCTAAAAAATTCTTGTAATCCCTGATACACTCCGCTTTAGAATAAAAAATATACTGTCCTGAATTCGGTGCTGTTTCCCTTTCCACCTTATCAATCCCCAACTTACAGAAAATACAATGTTGAGGATACTGATTGTTTTTCAACGGATCAGGTTGACTCCCTTCAACGATTTCTGTATAGTTTGGGGGAAAAAACTCTTTACATGTTACACATTGCGGCATCTTTTTAATCCCCCTATTTAATCACTCCTTTCCATAGTAGCACACTTTGAAACAATTGTTAAGCTACCATTTTGAAAATAATTACCTTTTAATTTTTTAAACCAAGTTCCGCTTGTAATCGGTAACTTGCCTTTTCGAACTCCATCAACTATAACTTCACCTGCTATAAGCTCAATTTTGTCATTGCCCATGTAAATATCACCCATGACATTTATGGCAACATTACAACCATCAAGTTTAATTGCAGGGTCTACCTGTTCGACTTCAGGAACATCATCCGATTCGGGAAGTTCCCCTTTAATGGCTTTCATGTATCCCTGAGTCTGATTATCTTTCTTTTTATATCCTGTTCCAAAAAACGGATTGTTATCCACTCTTTTTTTCCTTTACAGTTTTATCATCATCTTCATACGCTTTAGAATCTCTCTTGTGATACTTAGATTCCAAATCTCTCTGAAGCGCAAGCTTTATTTTTTTCAAGTCTCCTACCCGAACCTCATCCAATTGATCATCCTTCTCAAGCCTTTCGCAAGTGCTCCTGATTATGTTCCTGATATCATCAATATCAACATCCTCATTAGCATGTTCCTTGCTCCTTACGGTAGCTTCAACCGAATCACAAATCATCAGGATAGCCGCTTCAAGCGTAGTAGGTGGAGATGTATTTTTATACCTGAACATGTCTTCCTCTGCCTTTGCTTTGTTGGCTAATGATTTGATTACGGTATTGCCGTGGTGTTGAGTTATAGGCGTGATTAATTCGGCAGGAAACTCTTTTAATTGTATAAGAATTAAAGCACCATCAGAGATATGCTTTGAGATGAGTTGAAATGAAACCATCGGGTCAAGATCATCATGCATATTACCTGAACCATTTTGATTCTCATAGAAGCATTCAGGAAATGCGATTTTACCTGCATCATGATACATACCCAATACACGCATAAGAGTAGGATCAATATCCAACTCAAGCGCAACAGCTTCACATAATGAAGCTACATTTTGGCAGTGCTTATAGGTTCCCGGTGCTCTATCCCTTAACTTTTCCAAGAAAGGATACTTGGCATCAAGAAGCTGTTTTAGATCAATTTCGCTATCAAACTCTATCTTGTCCATTGTTTTTTCCCCTTCCATTTCAGACAAGAGCGAACAAAAGAACCCTCTAATCTGAAAGTAGTCCATCCACCATCAAACACAACTACTTTAAAGATATCCTTATCCTCTTTGTACGAATAGGTCAAGGGTCTATCATCCTCAACAGGATAATTTAACGCAAACTTAATTGCATTCATATAATCTTGATCGGTAAACATGATAACCTCTTTGGTCGGGGATACAGGATTTGAACCTGTGACTCCATGCTCCCAAAGCACGTACTCTGTCCAGACTGAGCTAATCCCCGGTTTATTTTATTCTATCATGTCCATTTACCATGTCAAGTAACATTTTTGATGCATCGAACTTTACATTCATCTTTGCAGGAATAGTCATTTCTTCCCCTGAATTTGGATTGATGGCCTTCCTTGCCTTCCGCTGAACAGGAATAAGAGACCCAAAATCTCTTATCTTAACCCTTTTCCCATCCATCAAGCTTTCCCGGCAACCTTGAAAGACAACATCAATGATTATCTCTGCATCGACTTGAGTAATTCTTGTTTTGTCAGATACATATTTTATTAATTCAGTTTTATTCACATTCTCCCCCTAAGTGGATAATGGGGAAGAAAAAAGAGTCCTGTTACAGATAGTCGATTTCCCGATCCCCATTATCTTCTTGATCTCTTTGCTAGTTTTAAGGGATTTATCTTCTTACCGCTTTCCTCAACAGATAACTCCCTGTTCGACTGCAATCCACAAGCATTCATCTTTCCCATCCGGTATTGGATTGCTTTAGGCGAAATATAGGCAATACAAACATCACCTATATCATGATCGGAATACATCTTGTTACATCCCATGCATTCCTGAACACACTGCTCCCTGATAATAAAGGATTTGGTCTCTCCATCCCATAATCCATCAGGATTCGGTAAAAACTTTGGTTTTTCTATTTCCTGTAACATATTTATAATCCTTTCACAATATTATTTCATTCCTTCTAATAATAAACCGTAAACAGACATTTGGTGTAAAGCTTCATTCTGCATTAAAACTTGGATTGCCCTTTCGCTTGATAAGATTCTGTATTTAGTAACTTTTTTGCAACTTGGACATTGACAGAACGAACCAAACCATTGCTTTTGACATACCTTGCATTCGAATACGAACAACAGAACGTCTTCACCACCAACAATCTGATTATTATAACTTTTATACGCTACCATATATTTATTTATTAATATCTATGCCTTCCTGTTTGTTTACGGACTTTAAACATCCAAGTAGAATCAGTTCCGCTTGCCCTGCCAAGTCTGAGTTTACCATTCCAATGCTTGATTACAATTCCCTCAAACTCATCAGGATCACCATAGAAACCCATAACATAGTCATTAAAAACCTTTTTGAAATCGGTATCAAACTGCTTGATTAATGTAACAGTTCCAGTTAGATACGGTTTAGCTTCACCAAATTTTTGATCAAGTATACACCGTCTTCCATGAAATGTCAAGTAGTTTAAGAACTCATTGTTATGGACATGAATATCATAAATAACAAGCTTGTTCCGAATCCCGGTAACTTTATTATGTCTCAGTTCCCCATCAAGGACATGATATCCTCTATATCCAAACAGCTTACGCAATTCAACGATTAGGTTTTCCCGGCCTTCCTCATTCAGCGAATCACTGTTGTATTTGAGATGCTTCCCATGCCTATCCCAAAATTCGACTTTACCATTGAAGATATGGACAAGGCACCTTGATCCATTGTATTTAGGTTCAGCTACCCAATTATCATCATCTGACATTTCTTGAAAGCTATCAGCTTCTTGAAGCATCAGAACAGGCTTTTCCGGGTAAAAGTATTTGATTTCTCTGAATTTCATTTATATCTCCAAATGTCTTTTTAGAACTTGACAGATTGATTCCTCAATATCAGGAGCGGCAGGATTAGCCAAAGCATAATCCTTGATTTCGCTATGATCAAAAACAAAATCATATTCAAAATCATCATTGAAATCTTCAGGAGCATCATCCCAATTTTCAATGACACCTATATGCTTGATTGACAGAACTTCGCTATCCGAATTTGTTAATGTAATTTGAAAGTCTTTGATTTCCATTTGATTCTCCTTTTGAAGAAGGGGGAGTTGCCCTTAACCAGTTAGCCCACCACAAGCAACCGTAATGCAACTCCCCCCATGATTGTCTATCGCAAAGAAGGTTTGGATTGTTTCATCAGAACTTTCAAATCCTCTACGGCACCTTCACCAAGTTTGTAAATCTTTTCATCGAAATCGGCAGAGACCGAATGAGAAACAACAGTCTCAAAGAATTCAGGGAAGGCTTGACCTACCATCTCAACGAACTTGGCTTTAAGCTCATCATCCTTGAACACTTCAGCCTTCAGCTTGACTTCTTTGTGCTCAATGATCATTTCTGAAGAATCACCATCGGCATCATCAATGATGCTTTTGATATCTTTAACATCTTCCTCTTTGAAAGACCATTTATTAGCGGTAACGAAATTGACATGAGAATCATCGTTACCAAGTTTATAAGATTTCTGGAACTTACCATCATAGGCATTACCATCTTTTAAGGTAATCCCATGCTCAATGATCGGACTTTCCGATTTCTTGATATCGGATTCGGCCTTCTTCTTGGCTTTTTTGGCCTTGAGCAAGGTATCAATTTCAACCTGAACTTCGGCAGGAACAGCAATGATTTCGGCTGAAGATTTTTTGGTTTTGGTATCGGCCTTAGTCTTTTTGTTGCTGTCTAACATGCTATCGAAATCCATTTGGGTATCTCCTTCTTGACTAAATTCGTTTTCGGTTATGAAGTCTGTCATTTGTTTTTTCCTTTCGTGTTAGTTGCTCATATATACTGCAATCGGTGTGCCAAATTCATAAAAAAATCATAATTTTTTTATTTGTAATAATTTCAATGATATACAAGTTTTACGATTTTTCGGGTTAATGTGTTATCGGCCCATTAATGACATTTTTTGTCAAATTACTGACAATTTACGTCCTTGCAAACATCATGCCAGAATTTTTTTGTTGACTAAATAATTGAAAGGTGATAAGATATGGATACAAAATCAGAAAAGGATAAAATCATGGATAAGAAAAAACCTTTTGGTCAAGCCTATATCCCTGATATAGGTACGCATAGAAGTGGATTTAGAATTGTTTATGATCCTTACAAATTTAAAAAGGGTAAGAACAAAGGCAAAATCCAATGTTTTTACAGGCATAGAAAAGGTTACAAGAAAATAATTTTAAGGGAAGATCAGATAACTCCTATAAAGGAATTTCAAAATGGCTAAACGAAAAAAACCTGTTAATCGAAGTGGTGATGCCATACTTCTAAATGGTACTGGAATTTATCGTAGAGAGAACATCCTTAATATTCAAGAACCAATCAAACCTATTCTATTTGCAAAACATAGAATCCCCAATATAAAGGAAATCAGAGCAATTCACCATCAGGGAGAAATCTTTTTAAACGCTAAAGACGTTGCCCTGATGATGAGAAAATGCTCTTACAAATACAACTCAGTGAGTGTAATGAATTTCGTTAAGAGATTCATTTTGAATCTGATTCAATAAACTTCTGCTCCGCTGAATGAAGATCAAGAACCTTTAGCAGATTGAACTCATCAATCTTGCCTTCCACAACTGTTTCCATCCAATGTTGTAAGGCTTTCTTGAAATCTTCAGGATCAAGCCTATCCATGTCAAAGGGTACTCTGTTGTCGATACCCAATTGATGTTTCTGATAGCACATTAAGGCTATCGCATTCCACGCTACTTGAGCAAGATGATAGACCCCGGATTCCCGATCAATGACACTTCCCCTTTTCCATTTGTTATAGTGCCGCTCTAAAGGCCCCATAACTTTAGTCCATTTCATCCCTTTCCACCAATTGTTATCATCATACTTTTCTGCTCCGTAAGTATATACTCTTGCAAGTTCCTCAATTGCCCATGCAGGAATAAGATCATGACGAACCTTTCCATCATCAAATCGACCTGCTTCTTTGTTACCTAACTGCTTCTTTTCTTTATCACTTTTTTGATATTTCTTGACTGTCATACAAATTAATCCCCCTTATGCCTAAATTTGGTGAACCCTGATTCCAATAATGGAATGTTTTTGTTCCAATATTGGAATAAATGTTCCAATAATGGAATGTTGGATTCCAATAATGGAATGGAATATTCCAATATTGGAATATTTTCTGCTCCAAGTAACTGTTATTATTTATAATTTTGGCCCCTAAAATCCCTATATAAAAATACCTAGTATAAAAACTCTCAGAACTAAAACTCTTTACTACAAATCTGAAAAATTTTGGCCTTCAGCCTGAATCATTATTTTCCCTTACTTTCTGATTTATCCTTTCTATCTCCTTCTCCATTATTTTCTCAATCCTAATTCTATCTTCCTCATCCTCAACATTCCAAGTTAAAGGAAATATATTCAGATAAAGTCTATTCTCCCGAAAATATATTATTTTCTTTTCCTTTAAAATATCCTTTGCTCTATAAAATCCACTTACGGTATCAATACATGCTTTCTTCATAATGATTGTAGGTTTGTAAATGATGTATGTTTTAGGATTGCCATCTTCATTTCTTGTTCTACCTAATATATTCCTGTAAAGATAGTACAATAATAGATGTGTTGCCGCTGATGAGATATGGTGAAGTGCAAGGGGAATGCATTCTAACATTACGTTTTGAATTCCTGTCCAATTTCCTAAATTTCCTTCTGTTGAAATTCGACCTGTCTTAATTGAATCCCCTCTTAAATTTTTCAGATTTACCCAATGCGTTTGAGCAACATGATATGGGTCTCTACCGATTTGATTATCTATTGTCATTCTTTAACTCCAAATTCAAAGCGTTTATAGTTAGTAAAGATATATTACAACTTCTATTATGTGGGTTAAATAATTGACAATTACTAACACATACTCCCCTTATAAAAGGACACATTTTTGGTTCACTCATTTTTATAATCCCCCTTTTTTATTCTCATATTGGAATATTCTACCATACTTTTTCGACTTGTTAAGCTGTTTCTGAAAAAAATCACTTAACATTTCATTTTTTTCGTGTATAATGGTTGTCAAAATTTGTATAAGGAGACCTGTATGGACTTACGAAAAAATCTATGGGTGTATCGCTATGCGCCTAAAACATTCGATGATATTATCCTTAATAACGAAATAAGGGGGAAATTAGGGAAAGCACTTGAGGAAATCCCTAACATGTTACTGTATGGTACTCCGGGGATTGGTAAGGGTTGCTTTGCTAATCTTCTAATAGGTAAGGACAATATTGATAACATGTGGATCAATGCTTCCGATGAGACAGGAATTGAAGTCTTTCGAAACAAGGTAAGGCCATTCGCTACCGCAATGTGTATGAAGGATTTAAAGGTGGTTGTCCTTAATGAAGCGGATTCGTTAACATCCGGGCCACAAGGTTCACAGAAAATCCTCAGACAGTTAATGGAAGACACTTACAAGCTTTGCCGCTTTATCCTTATATGTAATTACGAAAATTACATTATCCCTGAAATCAAGAGCAGGTGCCAAGTCATTAAATATGATAATCCACCTGCTAAAGATATCGGTAAGCTCTGCCTGAAGATTCTTAGACAAGAAAAGGTTAAGTTTGAAGCTAAGACCGTTATGGAAATTGTCAAGAAGTGTTACCCGGACATTCGCAAGACTATCAATGTCCTTCAGGAAAACACAATTGATGGAGAGCTAACAGGATCAAGGGTATACGCAAGTGAAGCTTTGTTTGAGAAAATTTTCGCTCATATTATTGAAGGAGATATTGAGACCGTAAGGGAAATGATCAAGTCAAACTATATCCCCTATCCTGATTTATATGAATACCTGTACGAAAGAGCAGGGGAGTTCAAACAACCGGGGGGAGCAATCCTTTCGATTGGAGAGCACTTGTATAGAGACCAAACGGTTGCCATTAAGGAAATCAATTTCATGCACATGATAGTAGGTATGATCTATGACAAAATCATCTAAGAAGAAAGTTGACCTGTTCACATTCTTGAATCAGATACAACATAAGCGTAGAACTGAACCTTATGATAAAAAGGTTGCTCCTGCATTTATGTTGACACAATGGTTAAGCCATGATAAAGCTCTGATCGGCAGGGTGAATAAGATCAACCAATATCAATTCTTGCTTCCAGACCATGTAATTTACGAATACTACATGGACGCTATTCCGCAAGGGAAACGCTATATCAAATGGATCAAGAAGACTAAAGAAGATGCTAAGATGAAGAAGCGGATTGAAAAGCTCAAGGAGCACAATCCAAATTTATCGACAAGAGAATGTAAGATGATCATTACGTTTTTACAAAATAAATCTGTTGGGGGGAAATCAAAATGAAGATAAACATTAAGAATTTTCGTGATGTAGTTACTAAAGCTACATTGAACTTTAGTATCGAAACGCTACAATTGAGATTGGGAAGGAGAATCGAATCTGACATGCTCAACAGCAATGGTACTTCAATTGCAATCCTTGATGTTGAAAACAATGTCTTGGACACACATGAGGAATTGACATTCAATTTCAGTGATCCATCGAACAACCTAATCCCTTTCATCAACCTGTTTGACAGTGAAGAAGTTGAGCTATCGTTGACAGACCTGTTCATGAAGATGAAAGATGGTGGACAAATCACCAAAGTTGGATTCTGTTCCGATGCCGCTGTTAAGCGTTTGGGTACTGATGATGTGAAAGATGTGGATTGGTTCTTTGAGATGAAAATTGATGAAGACTTGATCAAGAAGTTCGATAAGATTAAAAAGATCGGATCAAGATTCGGGAAGGTCTACATTGATGTGAACGATAATCGGTTGTTCCTTGAGACCGCTGATAAGACCAATCGCTATTCCAATGGTGTGAAGTTTCAGCTTGAAACAATCGAAATGGCTAATCTGAGTTTAGCATTCCTGTACGCTGATGTGGTTAACTTCTTCCATTGTATTGAAATGGACTTGGATAAGAACTTCACGCTGAAGATTTCTTATGATGAGGATCAAGGACTTGGTTGCATCTATGCATTTTCGGAAGAAGGCAATGAAAAGTATGCTCTGATTTCAAGAGAAAATCTGTAAATTGTCACTTTTATGACAAAAATTGTCACTTTTTTTATGAAAAAAATATAAATAAAAGTGTAAACTACTGGAATCATTAGATGTGAACTTTTGGCATGGCAATTGCTTATAGAATACGGCAGAACGCAAACACAAGCCAAAGGAGATCAAAATGGGATTCACAAGTCTTGAGACCAAAGTTTACGATTTTATTAAAGACAATACCGATGTTGATAGCATGGAGTGTGTTGACATTAACGATTTAGCAAATGGGTTGAATGAGTCTCCGAATGTACTGAGGGGAGTCATTGCTTCCTTAGTTAAGAAAGACCTGATTGAGGTTGAGGAATATGATGCTAACTTTGAGACCAATCATTTTTATTGGCTGAAAGGTGCTTTCTAATAATGGTAATAAATTTAAGAAATCGCTTGCTTGTTCTTTTGATGTGTGTTATACCTTGGATATGGTTCAAATTAACGCTATGGCTTATGGGCCTTGTGTAAAAAAAATAAAAAAAGTTGTTGACAAGAGTTGAGACCTATGATACGATTGGTCTTGTAAGATGAAAAATTTAAATGACGTTAACTAACTAACATAGGGGGATTTTAAAATGAGTGATTTTTTTGATCAAGACACTGGCAATGAGTTTGATGAGGATGTTCCTATGACTGATCGGCCTACCAATGGGCCTACTGTCCTTGTCAATGGTTCGCACCAATCCTTAGAGGAAGGTGCTCCTTTCCTGCAATCGGTTCAGTCCATTGCCCTGCAAGCAGGGTTCGGGAAGTTCAAAGTGTGGCTGAATGGTACAGAGGTTCGGCCTAGCTCTGCTCCTGAGAATGTCACTGCCGATATGAATGTCGAAATTCGGCCTTTCGATGAAGCAGGTTAATTCACCTTGTTAGTTTGAATGGGGGAATGGATTAGGAATAGGTTGACAGACCGAAACTTCCCCCTTCAACTGACACCTTTCTAACAAACAAAAATCAGGAATCGAACAATGCCTAACAATGATGTGTTTTCAACATTCGAAAATGAAGTTGAATCAAGACATAAAGAAATGATTGATGAGCTTGAATCAATTTCAGTCGATAATTTGAAGGCTGAAGGAGTAACCTTGTCCTTTGGTGGCAAGTCCTTTAAGTTCAAAGACCTTGAGATTATTGAAGACGAAACCCTTGAGCAGAAAATTAAAAAAGAGTTCAAGGATAAGCTCAATACTCAACAGGCTAAAATTCGTGAAAAGATTAATGCCAAAATTAATCAACTTCTCCTGATGCATCAGCAAAAAACCACTGAGCTTGAGCGCAAAGAGCAACAGATGAAACGCAAATACGCTGATGCCGCTATGATGCCTGATATTACCGAAAATCATATGCTGAAAGGTCTTTCGGTTGTCAAGGGTGCAATGAATGATGAGCTTACATGGGTTTATAGAGCAGTTTACAATCCAAGATTCATTGTTATCTATGAAGATGGTTCGGCATATTCAGGTAGCAAGAAAAAGCGTAAACCTATTCCTGCACGATTTGTCAATCGACTTCGAAAAGATATCCTTATAATCGTCAAAACCAAAAAGGATAAAGTGACAGGTGTTGCTACCAAAAAAATAAAAAAAGATGAAAATGCAAGAGGAAGGGAATTACCTGCATTCTCCCATTACCATCAAACAGGTACGGGTGATTGTTGGGGTTCATGGACATATGCTAATTCATGGAAAACTGCCGATGATATTCTGAAGATAGCTAAAGATGCTGAAGCAGTTCTTGAGACCATTAATCAGGGTAGCATTGCCAATAGAGGGCCTAGCGGTCTGCCAAGATTAGCCACATTGACCAATGCCGTTGAAGATGTTGATGAAGTTGCCGCTACCACTGTAGAACGTGAAGGTGGTAACGATGATGAAGATGATGTATGGCAAGCTGTATAAAATAAGAAAGGAATCTTAAAATGAGTGAGCTATATAAACGTCAAGAGAAACTTAAACTTAAACTTCCGAAAAAAGTAGCTGTTGTGGGTTGTGGTGGAATCGGTTATTGGGTTGCGAAATTTCTGGCAATGTCCGGGTGTGAGCACCTTGAGCTTTTTGATCCTGATACGCTTGAGGAACATAACCTGAATCGTTTGGACATTCCCTACCGCTTTATCGGGAAGAATAAAGCCGATGTAACCAAACAGGCAATTCATTCCCTGAGAGATGAATGTACGGTTTACTCCTATCCTTTCAAGTTCAATGACCTTTCAAGTGGGTTCGATTGGGTAGTTGACTGTACTGATGATGGGGATGCTCAAATCCAAAATCAGGCAATCGCTCAAAAGATGGGAGCAAAATATTTCAAAGCAGGGTATGACGGTGAAGGATTCGGTATTCACAATACGGTTGCCGAATGGGGGGAAGGCACTGATGGCTATACGATTGTTCCTTCATGGGTTGTTCCTGCCGTAACTGTTGCCGCTTTAGCAGTTGCCAAAATCATGAAGTACCATGAAGCTGAATGTATTTCTTCAATCGAACATCTTTTTAGGTTTGACAGATAACATGGACTATGATATATATAGACATGAAGCTAAAAAAGATTCAGATAGAGCTAAAAGATTAGGGATAAATCTTAACGAATTATACCGAAAGGATAATCAAATGGCAGTCGAAATGACCGTAAAACAAAGTACTGTACTTGAGATTTTAGAAATCAAGGGTATCAACTACCCTACTAAAGAAGTCATTCGTGAATATTCTGAAATGTTGGAAGGCAGGGATGAGATTTCCGAAAGACATGTTCAGCGTATTCGCAAATGGGCCAAAGATAATAATGTGATAAAGGAGTCCAAAATGGATGAACAAGATGTGTTCGATACTGGCATGGATGATTGGGAAATCAACCTTCTGAATAAAGCGAATGAGGGTGGATGGTCTGTTCAACAGCTAGCCCAAACTTTTGTGATATCGGTTGAGGAAGTGAAAGCCGCTATTACCCGGAATGCCTTCCTACTTCAGAATGCACTTCTGGATGAGGATTCGGAATCGGTTTATTGGAGACCTGAAACAGGTGATGTTATTGAGCTTCCCGAAACCACTCCTACTCAAGAGACCCTTGCACTTGCCGAAATCAAAGAGGGTACAGGTGGTGATGGTGATTTTTGGGAAATCAAAATTGATTGTGTCAAATCCTGTAGCAGGGTTGAGCAGTCCGTTGATGTTTTTATGAGCAGATTGGCAAGGGAAAAGGCAATGAAGTTCATGAAATGGGCCGGGGCAAGGGAATGGCTTGCTTATCTGATTGGTGAATATCAAGAAGATGGGTATCATGTCCATGATCTTTTCCTTCCCGATCAAAGAACTTCTGCCGCTTTAGTTGATAAGGTTGTGGCTGAAGAATACAATTCGCTGAAAGTAGTGGGTGTTATTCATTCGCATCATGAGATGGGTGCCGGGGATGAAGACAGTCCTTCCTTCAGCGGTCATGATGCCGCTTTTATCAACAGTAATCACAATTTGAGTCTCTTGGCAGGTAAGAGCGGTCAAGGATTCAAGGTAGTGGGAATTGCAAGAGTCAAAACTCCTTGTGAACACTTCATGCAAATCAAAGCGAATGTTAAGGTTATGAAAGAAGATTTGTCTGATGATGATCAATCCTTACAGGATGAGTTTTTTCGCAAAACCGGAATGGGTCAATATGATAAAAGGCAAAGTCAACCTGCTAGCCGATATTTTGATAAAGCAGGTGATCATGGTCATGACCCGGATAACGGCAGTTACCACTTTTCTAAAAATCCGCAACTGAGAAGGGGGTGATTAAAGGAGAAACGGAAGGATAAACTATTATTTATAAAATTAAACTATTATTTACTTAGATTAAATTAGATTATTAGACGAAAAAATAATCAAGGAGAAGTAACCATATGATTGTATAAGAGAATAGATAATAAGGAAAATACAAGATATTACTTAGATTATTTTTTACCCAAATCCAATCCGTTGAAGCTTCGAATCATTGTAGATAAATTAGTCACTGGAAACCTTCGGGTAACTGCAAACTAACTAATGTTTTGGTAAGAACCTTCAGCCTTTTGGTACTTTAGATAGATATTAAATTATAGAATGTAGTAAGTTATAAGGGTTAGTACCTCATCTTGAATGACGATTTTAGAGGGGGAAAGCCGATGGTTAGGGATGAGATTAGTACCCGATCTAATGACGATTAGAGGGGGAAGACTCTACAAAGTTGGATCATATTGGTAGATATGGTCAAAGGTGTAAAAGAGGGGATTGGCCTAAAAACGCCTTTCCCCTTTTTTAAATTCAAACCTACAAGGAGATGAAAATGAAAAACTTGATTGCAGTTCTAATGTGTGTTGCCCTTGCCGCTATGGTCGGTTGTTCGACCATGGATGAGGTAGGGTATGGAAACAAACTTGTGTGGACAGACCTTATTGAAGTTCCTGTTGATGAAATTGTCATTCCTGAAAAAGTACATACGGTGAAGATCAAAGAAGCTGTTATGTTCGATTTCGATAAGTCTGTCATTCGTGATGATCAAACCTTCAAGATTGACAAAGTAGCTGAAGCAATGGCAAAGTACCCGGATACCGTACTGATCATTGATGGATTTGCAAGCTCTGAAGGGCCTGAGAATTACAACCTTACTCTTTCGACTAAAAGAGCGGTTGCCGTTAAAGCCGCTTTGATTGAAAAGGGTGTTGCTGAAGATCGGATCAAAGCTGTTACCGGAAGGGGAGAGACCGGAATTTTTGGGGAACTCTTTAACCTGAATCGTAGAGTTTTGGTTCTGTCTATCGACTAATGCATGAACAGAAGACGAAAGCACTTCCCACTTAGCGTTATAAAGCTAGTAGGCATATGGAATACCTAATAAACGATAAAACCCGAAAGGTGCATTGCATTAATTACGATTCGACTCTTTTGCGTAGATTTTATCTGATTTCCTATTCCACCTAACCGAAAGCAAGCTTAATGGTTTATGCATTCAAAGGGAAAGGTTTATGGCCTTTCCCTTTCTTTTTTGCCTAAAAAATATAAATAGAATTAGATTTGTGTTTTTTAGGGGGAGAAAAATGTCAAAAGGTGGTTCAAATGAAAGAGATGTGGCAAAATTCTTGACAAAATGGTTGACAGGAAATATAAAACCCTATATGTTTTGGAGAAATGACGCTTCAGGTGGACTTGCTACAATCCATGAAGAAAACGTACATTTGACAGGTGATATTAAACACTTACATAGTGATGCTAAATTCTTTACCGATGTATTTTCAATAGAGTGCAAGACAGGCTATCCCGATACTTCATTTTGGCAACATTTCAGAGAAACAAAGTTTGGAATTGAAGAATTTTGGGATCAAGCTCTTGAAGATGCAAAAAAAGCCAAGAAGCAACCTATGTTAATTTACCGAAAAAAGCATAGAAAATGGATTGTTGGCATAAATAGATATATACAGGAGAAGCTAAACGCAAAGATATGGAGATTAAATAATATAGTGGTCTGTTGGAGTCCTAAGAAAGTGCCGAAATATGACCCTAAGTTCAAGCAGAATCCATCTCAAGACTGTATCCTGTATGACATGGAGTATTTTTTCGAAAAGGTCACTCCTGATGATATAAGGAGCATTCATGGCAACTTTAAACTTGACAGCTAAAGAATTTGCTGATATCGGTATTATGTGGCTATTTGATCAAGTAATGAATCCTGAACAAATAGACAATGAACATCTAAAGGAATTCGTTAATGATCATAGATCAAAGCTACGGACACCGTTGATGAAATATTACCTTGACAGTGATACTAAAAGTAGGGTAAACTACAAGCGCATAAAAGGTGTATTCGATGGGTCTGATCAATCCGTACAGCAAATCAGGGTAGGCCCTGATAAAAAGATCGACCAAATTAAGAAAAGCAAGGAAGGAATCACCAAGAAAATCTTAAAGAAGATTTTAGCCAAGGAACAATTGACTTTAGAGGAAGAACAATTCCTCAAGGAGATAGATTTTGATGTTGACATTGAATCCTAGATGTGTAATCACAGTTGGAGAGATACATTCGAAACCTTCTCCCTACCCGGAAGGTGGTGGAGATAGGATAACAAAACCAAAGCCAAAACCACAAGAAGACGAACCTTTTATCAAGGAAGGAGAGTTCATGGTATGAAGGAAAAAGATTGTAGAAGAAATGAGATGAAAGAATGGACAGACGATAGATGGAAAAGATAGTTTGTTCAAGGGGGATTAAATGGGTGAATTAGCAGGAAATTTTAACGATAGTCCTGAAGGACAGATAGCAAAAGATAAAGATCAAGCTGTTGAAGTTCCCGATGGTAAAATGGAAACGGCAGTCAAAGGAGCATTCGCTGATGCCGTAAATAAGAGAGACAACCTACCAGTTTTTAAAGTAGGTCATGATGAATTCTATCAGAATATGAATTTCGGAAGAAAACGAATCCGCTTCAAGAGTGGTTCAGATGTTCAGAAATTCATGAAGGGTTCACGATATAAACAATCTTTTTGGATACAACATGATAAGGATGGTTATATGCGAAAAGTAAAATAAAGTGTGTAGGAAGGAGTCTGTTATGGAAACTGTTGATATCGGTAGAGATACCACTTTGTTATTTGACTATAACAACCTTGCGATTAGAAGTTTTTTCGGTGTAAAAGAAGTAACTGAGAATCCCCATGATATTCAATGGGGTTTATGGAGATGGAATGTATTCAACTCCATTTATTCATGTCTTTGGAAGTTCAGAAACGTAGAAGAAGTTGTATTAGCCGTTGATGATGCCAATTCATGGAGAAAAGCGGTTTATAGCAGGTATAAAGAATCACGAAAGGCAAAGAAAGAAGATTCTCACATTGATTGGAAAGAACTCTATTCAATGTTGCACAAGCTAGCCAATGAGCTAAAACATCACATGCCTTTCAAAGTCCTAAAGATCAAATCCGCTGAAGCTGATGATGTAATTGCAGTCCTATCAAGAGTAATGCGAAATCCCTGTATCATTATTGCAAGGGATGAAGATTATTTTCAATTATTCGGTAAAAAGAAAAATTTAAGGGTATATGACCCGATTTCTCAAGAGCTTCATAGTCCTGATGATTTCGAAAACATCAAGGAATTCCTTATGGAGCTTGTCTTTTGTGGGCAAAAGAAAGACGATATTCCCAATATTATCACTCCCGATGATTGGGGTCTTACGGAAAAGACACAAGGAAAACGTAGACCCGGATTCGGGCCAAAGGCATTTCTAAAAATGAAAGATGATATCCGGGGATTCATTCAAAGGGGTCATGTAAACAAAATCTATGGTGCCATTGATTTAAACAAGAACTTAAAGCGAAATCGAATGCTCATGGATTTTGACAAAATCCCAAATACTATTGTGGACAGGATTCTTAGTGCCTACAATAGAAGTCAAAACCTTCCACCAATCGACAATGTATATCTTTTCTTTGAGAAATATCAGATGAGATCATTCATTGAAGATATTCATAAGGTGGAAAATAAACTACAAGTATTATATTAGGAGCAGTCATGGCAGAACAAGAAGCAAGCATAACTGTTGAGAATGAAGCAGAAAGAATTATTGAAGTAAAAATTGGATATAACGCAAGCAAAGAAGAAATAGAATATATCGAATCAGACTTCATGAATGAGCTACATGGATTCAAAGACCCTGTTGGTTATACAGCTAAATTACTTGAACTGGCATTGGCACATTGGATAAGAGAAAAGATTGGAATCTTTTGTCCGGGGTGTGGTGTTGAGCTACAAGAAGAATGGGTTTTTTGTCCTGCTTGTGGATGGAGTGAAGAAAGTGGGTAAAAATGTTAGACGATATTTTACAAGATGTTGATGGTGATTGGGGAGATATACAACAAAAATTTCTGAAAGCGAAAGAACAGGAAAAACTTGAAGAAGAATACGCTGATCCAAGAAGACTTCAGTTTCCAGACTTCAAGGACTTCTATGATTCGCTAAAGAGAATTTTTATATCATGGGATGGTGGACATACGATGAATGATCCTGAAGCATTTCATGATTTTCATAAATTGATAAGAAGTATATTCAGAAGTCAAAACCATGATAAATTTCCTACTGCATTTCAGAACATATGGAAGATATTTTGTGATCCTATAAGGGCCAAATGCGAAACAGGTATACCATGTAAGCAATGTCATAAAAGATGGGATGTTCTATTGGAATATGATGAGGATGATAATAGTAGATTATCAACTAGACTTTGGGAAGATGCCGATCATTTTGGCAGAGAAATGATGGTAAGAAGAAGTGAGCATAGAATACGTTGCCCTGATTGTGGATATAACTTATATCACATTGTAGGTGGCAAAATATTAGGAATATTTGAACACGAACATATAGACGAAAAAGAAGAATACCATATGGAAATTAAGAGGTCTCCATATGGGGGAAGGGGGAATGAGATTAAGCCAAAATTCAGAAATTATTTTCAAGAATAGATATGCTATGACTCCTAATGAGTCATGGCAAGAGTTGTCAATTAGAGTAGGCAGAGGGGGAGCAAGCGTTGAGCAAGATATCCAAACATGGACAGATGAGTTTGCTTCAGATATTTACAACATGCTATTCCTTCCGGGTGGAAGGATTTTAAGAAATGTAGGGAGACCAAGAGGAACACTTTTTAATTGTTACGTTGAACCCTTAGAGGATTCGATGAGACAAATCGGGCAATTCCAAATGAATTGCGGTGTTCTATGGTCTGAAGGTGGTGGAGTCGGGTGTAACGCATCTTTCCTGAGACCCGAAAACGCACCTATTATTCAAAAAGGTGGAGAATCTTCCGGGCCAATTTCCTTCCTTAAATGGGCCAATGCAGGTGCCAATTGTATCAAAACAGGTGGAGCTAGACGTGCCGCCGCACTTGCAATGATGAATGTTTCACACCCTGATATCTTTAAATTCATTAACGCAAAATTAGTTGAAGGTGAACTTAACTGCTTTAATATCTCTGTAGCAGTGACAGAGGATTTTCTACAAGCAGTTGAAGCTGATGATAATTGGGATTTGGTGTGGAAGAACAAGGTTTGGCAGACCGTTAAAGCTAGAGAGATTTGGGATTTAGTTCTCAAGAATATGGTCAAATGCGCTGAACCCGGATTAATCAATTGGGATAATCTTAGATCGAACAATTCATATTATTTTGATCCAATCATTTCGACAAATCCATGTGGTGAAGTGCCGCTAGGTGCTCATGGAGTTTGTTGTCTTGGATCATTAGTCCTGCCTAATTTTATTACAGGAACAAGAAACACTAACTGGCAGTTGATGGAAAAGACAGTACACAATGCAGTTAGATTCTTGGACAATATTATTCAGGTTAATCGCTATGTCATTGAAGACGTTAAGCGAAAAGCCTTTGATGGTAGAAGAATCGGATTAGGTGTGATGGGATTAGCAGAGTATCTTTTCCAAAAGAATGTACGCTATGGTTCGAAAGAAGCTACAAGGGTTATCAATAGGCTAATGGAGAATCTTAGAAACTATGCCTATGAAGCTTCCTGCAAGCTAGCAGAAGAAAAAGAACCATTCCCCAAATTCGACACAAAAGAATACTCCAAAGCACACTTCTTCAAAACCCTGCCTGTTTCAATTCGAATGGATATCAAAAAATACGGAATGAGAAATGTTTCGGTTATGGCTATTGCGCCAACAGGAACTATTTCGCTCCTACCTGAAGTTACAAGCAGTATCGAACCACTACCATTCAAAGCATATTTAAGACATGATGAAGTTGGAGATAGAGCGTACATACATAACATATACAAGGAGATATTAGAGAAAGATGAAAAGACTCCTGATTGGTATGTAGACAGTCATGATCTAAAACCACAAGATCATTTTGAGACACAAGCCGCTGTTCAGAAATATCTTGATGGTGCTGTATCCAAGACTATTAATTGTCCTAAAGGATTTAAACCTGAACAATTGAGTGACCTATTACTTGAATACATAAGAGACCTAAAGGGAGTCACTTTGTACGTTGATGGATCAAGAGAAGGCCAAATCTTGAATCCTATGAGCAAGAAAGATGCTAAAAAGTATCTACAAGAAGGGAAGGTGATAAAAGAGCAAGTGGAGCAAGATTGCTCATCAGGTGCTTGTGATCTATAGGAGATGTTATGAGAAAAATTGTTAGGAAGGATGGGTATTGCCTATTCTTTGATATGAACGATGAGGGTCAAGTAAGATGTACGGCTTATGAATCAGGAAGTCATTTAAACGGAGAAGAAATTGCAAGCGCATTAGGAATTAGTAGAAGTGCTGTTTCTCAAATCTTAAAAAGAACGGTAAGAAGCATTTACTATAAATTGAGAAGGTGTAATACTAGAGATGTAAGTGCCTTGCAGATTGTAGCAGTTATGGCAGAGATGTTTGGAATTAAGACAGACAATGAGTACAAGAAATTTTTTAAGTTATTTCCAGAAAGCATTCAAGGAGATGTTTATGCAGATGCACGAAAAAAAGGATACAAAGTTGCGATTATGTACTAGCTGTTTTAATTGCAAACAGAAAAATGGAAAGATATATTGTAAGTTAGGAGTGTGGGAAGAAAAGGCCAATGGTCGAACTATCCTTCATACTCCATTTGATTTCAATTGTAACCGATATGAGGAAGTATAATGTGGAATTATTATGGAAGAAAATCATCTTTTATAGATTTTTATCCAAGTCCAAGTAAAAAATATGATTTGATAATAGAACCTTTTTCGGGAACTGCTCCATATTCATTAAAATATTGGTATAAGAAAATAATTCTTGTAGAGAAGTATGATGTAATAATAAAGATATGGAAATGGCTACAAAAATGTTCTAAACAAGACATATTAAAACTACCAAGATTAAAAGAAGGAGAAAATGTAGATGATTTTAATTGGGATTGTGATGAAGCAAAATGGCTTATAGGATTTAATTTAACTTATGGCCCATCTCAACCTAAAAAAACTGCAAGTAAATGGAAAACAACATATAGACCAAATTTTCAAAATTATAAAATTAATTTCATATCCGAAAATCTTTATAAGATAAAAGAATGGGAAATTATAGAAGGATCATATGATATCATAGAAAATCAAGAAGCAACATGGTTTATTGATCCACCATATCAACATGGTGGTAAATATTATAAATTTAATGATATTGATTATTCATTTTTAGCTGAATGGTGTAAAAGCAGAAAAGGCGAAATAATAGTATGTGAAAATGACAGAGCAAATTGGTTAGATTTTAAATATTTAAAAGAAGTAAATGGTATAAGCAATAAAACAGAAACAGAAGTTATATATACCAATATTAAAATGCCATATAGTTATTTTTTTTAAGGAGACTATAATGGATTTACAATTTGTTGCACAATTTATGTTGCAAAATTTTGAGCAAACAAAAGTCAGTAATAATGGAACACATTTTTTAGCAAGGTGTTTGTTATGTGGTGATAGTGCCAAAAATCCATATAAAAAACGATTTAACCTTGATTGGAATAATGGTGTTCCGGGTTGGCATTGTTGGAATTGTGGCAGACATGGGAACTTCATTGAAATTTTTTCAATAGTCAAGGGCCTGTCATATGACGATGCTAAAAAAGAGCTATTCAAATATGACAAAGATAACATCAAAAATCAAATGGGAAGGTATAAAAATAGACCTGTTCCCAAAGAAAAAAAGGAGATAGAGGAAGAAAACTACAATTGGATAAAGGATAATTCTTATACTATATGGGATGATGAGAACGATAGGTATGTGAAAGCACTAAAGTCATTCTACTTTACAAGGAAA
>JAAUYK010069095.1_pt1 | contig 43809 bp, 50 predicted proteins | sample 7278021 | NCBI WGS metagenome assembly JAAUYK01 (sample SAMN14350223, study PRJNA611818) | marine sediment metagenome | isolation source: surface marine sediment (1.8m) | place: French Polynesia: Moorea | collected 2018-08
AGATGGTCGTTGCTGGCGATGGCCCGTTCAACATCGACGGCGACTCCGGCCGGTACCGGCTTCCCGCGGGGATTCAGGGCACGCCGCAGACCGATTGGTCGTACCTCGACACCGAGAGCCTTCTCCGTGAAGTCACGCGGACGAGCTTTTCTCGGATTCGCGAGCTCTACGCCGGGTCGATCGACGCGTCCGGGTTCCCGCAGTACGCCGCGACCGAGGTACTCGAGCCGAACGACGAGGAAGACACTCAGGGGTGGCAAGTCGCCGTGTGGCCGCGGCCGCAGAGCGCGTATCGCCTCGAGGCTCAGTTCTTCATCATGCCCGGCGAGCTCCAACAGATGTCCGATCGCCCGTACGGGGGACGCTTCCACGATCATGCGATCTTCCTCGCGGCCGTGAGCGAGCTCCGGCGCCAGGACGACAAGGACGAGCGCCGGGTTGCTCGAGCCGACGCCGACTATGAGCGGCAACTCATGCTCAGCATCCAGCGGGATCTCCGCAACAGACCGACGAGCGTGGGCTCGTTCAGAGACCCGACCATCGGGACGCAGCTTCGCCGCGACGACGCGTTGTTGCTCTCGTACTCGGGCGTCACGATGGTTTCGGGAACGTCGATCGGGTGAAAGGAGCCCCACAATGACGACAGCAGCACAATCGAGCCCCGCACGGGGGCTCATGGTCGAGCCAGAGCTTCACGACGCGGTACCGGGTTCCGGCTACCTCCGCAGCGACATCATCAAGCCCACCGAGATTCTCGCCGGAGGAGCTCCTATCGCGGCGGTTGCCGCCGGCACGGTTGGCACGGCGGTCGTGAACGTCGGATCGAACGACGTGGTCATGGTCCAGTGGGACGACACCGCGGGCGCGGCAGACGTGGCGATCGCCCAGATCTATCTCGGCGACGACTTCAACGAGGAAGCCGATGAGCTCGAGTTCCGCTTCCGGGTCGCTCGGGGGGGCGTGACAGCCAACACCAACCTCACGCTCGAGGCAACGGCTCGCAAGTACGGCCCGGGCGACACGGATGGCGTTCTTCTCATCGACGCGATCCCTGTTTCGGTTGATCTTGGTCAGGCTGTCGCGAGCCCGCCCGACTACGACACGTTTACCGACGTCGTTGTTGGCCTGAGTGGCGCGGGTCTCAAGCGGCGGTCGATCGTCGAGGTACACCTTGCCCCGAACGAAGCGCCGGGCTCGAGCAACTTCATCTACGCGTACGGCTTCGAGTTCCGGGCCAACCGCCATGTCGGGCCGGTCCCTCAGTCGCCGTACAACACCCACCTCGAGGCGCGTCAAGGTCTCGCGGCGGTCCCCGCTCAGGCGTGACCCGTGAAGGCCGCACGTCTCCCGTTCCCGATCCGGGGCGCGTCGGACGCCGCAGCGTTCGGCGACTTCGACCCCAATTTCACCGCGCCCGAGGCGTTGCGGAACGTCCGCGCGTACGGGCCGCGGTCGAAGCGTGCTCGAGGAGCTCGCCGGCCCGGCATGATCCGGGCGTTCGATTTGCAGTTGGCCGGCGAGCCGCAAGCGATGATCGCTCTGTCAAAGGCGAGCTCGCAGACGGGTACAACGCTCGGGTCTGAGACCCCGTTCGGGTCCGGGTTCACGCGGGACGTGATCGACTTCTTCTTCGGCAACGCCCACATGCGAGACTCTCGGGGTGGGTTCACGGGGGCGTACTCGAGCAACCTCGGAGGCGGGTCGACGGCTCAGACGTGGGACGTGGGCATTGATTGGCCCGTTGGTGAAGGGGCTCTTGCTCGAGGCATTGGGTATATCTCCGGCGTCAACAGTGTTTGGGTGGAGGACTACACCCTCAACCCACCCGCTCGAGCGGCCGCGGGCTCGACGATCCAGATCTCCGAGCCGTTCTCTGGTCGGTGGGTGTACCTCCTCGGCAACAACCCGAGCTCGACCGGGAAAACCGGGTGGATCATGGAGATGTCGCCGGCGTACGTCGAACCGATCCGGTTCGCGACGATCTTCGGCGGTGACGGACTCCCGACCTACAACGAGCAGGTCGCCGCGAACCCATGCCCGCAGATGTACCTCAACCGCTCGGATCTCCTCGCCGGCGTCATCCCGGTTGGCACGTCCGGGACCAACGCGTACACCGACGACGACCCGGGAGGGGACACGAGCTTCCCCGCGAATGACATCTGGGTCACCGAGCATTGGATTCTGATGTGCCTCAAGAACGGCATCCTCTGCGTGTCGAAGGAGCGCACGGACATCACGGCCGAGGGCAACCGGCCGGCCCAAGCGTGGTGGTACGACCTCAACGGGTGGAGCAACGAGACGATCGCCGTCGTTGCCTCGAGCGAAACGGTCGAAGACGCGAGCAACCCCGACGCGAGCTTCCGGGAATGCTTCTGCCTGTTTCAAGGCTCATGGACGGCCGGCACGGTCGACAACGGCGCGGGCGGCTCGGAGACGCTCAGGGCGTTTCGGTGGGGCGGTCACTTCCGAGCGGGTATCGACCGCTTCACCATCGACGATCGACCGCCAAGCGTTCGCAATACCGAGACCTTGAGCCCGATCGTCAAGCGGGGATTTGGTGACAAGCTCGCCAGCGGGGACCGGTACTTCGAGAGTTCACACCGGACGTTCCGATTCTCCGAACATCTCGAGCGAGCTCCTCGAGGGTGCTGGCCCGAGGACATGGCGATCGACCCGGATGGGAAGCTCATTGTCGCGTTCTCGAACACGGGGTACGGCCCGAACGAGAGCGACCCGCAACACCTCCCCAACGCCGCGGGTTGGAGGGCGACAACGCTCGCGAAGATCGACCCGGGCGACTTCTCGTTTGTCGGTATACCTCCGGCTGGCTCGGTTGAGTGGGAAGTCGACACCCGTAGCAACCTCATCTCGGCAGCGGGCCTTCCTCCGGTCGACGGAACCAACTTCGATTCTGACATGCCCCACGACACGGGCGTAGACGCGACGCTCCGGGCTGTCACCACCGGGCCGGGCGGGCGGATCTATTGCGGGGGAAACCGGACAGGCGGGAACGTCTTCTGTCTCAACCCGGGCGGTATCGAGCAATGGATTCAGGACGTGGGCTCGATCGTTCGTCAGGGTGCGATGTCGATCGACGAATCGGACGGCAACGTGATCGTCGGCGCCGCAAGCAACACCGCGTGGGTGAGCTCGACGCTCAACGCCGGCAACACGGTCGAAGCTCACGCGTGGCGTCTCGACTCGCAGACCGGATCGGTCCGGCAGTTCTTTGATCTCCCCGACGTGGCGAGGATCAACACGTTCACCGCGACGCCGACGTTCGATCAGAAGTCACCCATCACCGCAGTTCACACCGCCCCGGACGGCGACATCCTGTTCGGGCACTGGTTCCATGACGGGAGTCCATGATGAATCGACTCAAGGCCGCGGGCTCGTGGTCGCTCGAAACCGTGATTTGGTCCGTGCTGGCCTTCGTCGTGTTCGGCGGAGGCTTTTTCGCTCTCAACGGTTGCTCCGTTATCACGCGGGGCGAGTTCGAGCGTGCGGCGCGTGAGCTCACCGAGCTCGAGGCGCAGTTCTACAACGAGATGAGGGCCAAGGGCAAGGAGCTCGACGAGCTCGAGGCCAAGCACGAGCGACAACTCAACAACGAGCAAACCGCCCTCGGCGTTCTCGAGACGGCCGCGACGATCTTCGGGTTCGGAGGCGTCGGAGGTATTGCGACGGCCGTACGACGCGTCCACAAGGTTCACGGCGACAGAAACCGCGATCGCCTTCGAGCCATTGCGAAGGGTGAGGAGGTCGGCAAGGCGGTTGGTTGGCAAGACGTGGGGCTTGTGTTCGCGGAGTTCAAGCGAGAGGTTCCGGCGTTTGCGGAGTTCCTCGCGACTGAGCAGGGCGAGAAGCTCGGCGCGTTGATGGACGCGTACGACGAGCGGATGCGACCGGTGATTGCTCAAGTGAAGGACGGAGGTTTCGACGCCAATGGATGACATCCTTGCAGCAATCAAGCAGTTGGACGACAAGATCGGCAACGACATCGGCGCGACGCTTCATGATCTGGATGGTCGCGTGAAGCACGTCGAGAGTGAGGTTGACAGCATGGCGACCAGCATCGAGCGGCACGACGAAACGCTTTACGGCAAGGGTCGGGAGCGCCCGGGCTTGTGCGAAGACATGCGTCAGGTCAGGCGCGACACGGCGGGCATGAAAAAGGGCGTTTACACCATTGCCATCATGTTCGCGAGCGTGATCGTTAAATGGATCTGGGATCTCATTACGAGCGGGGTCGTGTAATGACATGGGTTGCTCTCAACGAGAACGGCGGAGCGGAGCACTTCGGGACGACCCGGAGCGCCTTCGTGTCAGAGAACGCCATGCCCCTCGAGGGAGCAATCGAGATCGTCGGCGACGACTTCACGGACGACGTGAGCTTCGTGTTCTTCACGACCCGATACCCGCTCTCTCGGTGGGAGATGGGTTTGTTCACCAACGGGACGCGTTTCCAGATCCGCAAGGTCATCGAGGGAACGCCGGCGACGCCAATCACCGACATCGTCAGCGGGTTCACCGGATCGACGTGGAAGCTCCGCGTTGAGATCGGCGAGTTCGACTACGTCTTCTTCCGCAACGATGAGACCACCGCGTTCCACACCGAGCCGATCAGCAACTTCGATGAGCTCACCGAGTTCACCGGGTTCGGGTACGCGTCGCAGGCCGACGGCGCGACCGTGAGCTCGTGCCGGATCTTCTCAGTTGTTCCGATCTTTGATGTCGCGGCCGAAGGCTTGCTCGTGGTCGCCGGCGGGAACATCTACCAATCGCTCGACGGCGAGACGATGCAGCTTGTGGCGTCGAACGCGTTCCGCACGGTCGGGCAAGTCTCGCTCACCGCGTACCGGCAGAAGGTGTACGGGGTCGACGGCCAGAACGCCAAGATCTACGACCCGGCCGATCAGAGCGTGACCGATTGGGAGGCGACCAGCGGCATCCTCCCGGGTGCAACCGAAGACCCTGACAACCCCGGGACGTTCATCGCCGGTACCTCGAGGGCAACGGTCGCGACGACGTTCCGCGATCGCATCTGGCTTGCCGGCGACGAGCAAGACCCCCAGAACCTTTTCGCGTGCGCCATCGGTGACCCGCTCGATTGGGACACAGGCGACCCCGTCGCCGGCGGGGCTTTCGCATTGAGCGCCTCGAGGTCGGGTCGGGTGGGGGAGCCGATTGTCGCGTTGCTGCCGGTTTCGAACAACGTGCTCCTCATCGGGTGCACGTCCTCGACGTGGCAGTTCGTTGGTGACCCAGCCTTCGGCGCCGTAGACGTGTCGCCTCTCATCGACAAGCACGGGCCGAGCGGGCTGAACGCCATGCTCTACCTGTCCGAAGGCTTTGCAATGATGCACACCCAAGACGGGCTCTACGTTGTGCCCGCGGGCTCGTCACCGATCAACATCTCGAGGCAGACGATCGAGCGAGATCTCAACCTTGATCCCGGGACCGTGTACGCCCCTCATCTCGGGTACGACCCGGAGCGACAACAGGTCATGGTCTGGCTCCCACGGGCGATCGACCAAGAGCTCGAGGTTCATTGGTGCTACGAGATCCGCATCGGCGGCTACCAGTCGGGCGCGGGCGGGCTATTCCCCGACGTGTACGCGATCGGCCTTGCTCCGACCGTGAGCGCCCGGTTCCGCGGCGAGCTCATCTTCGGGTGTCGCGACGGCCGGCTCCGGAAGTGGTCCGACACGGCTCAGACCGACGACACGAACCTGATTGACTCAAAGGCGATGATCGTGGTCCCGCCGGTCATGGGCTCTGAGACCGTCCTCGAGGAGTGGCAGGCGTTGGCGGGCGACCGGGACAACGCGGTCGATCTCGTCGTTCGAGGCTCTCAGACGCTCGAGGAGCTCCTCACTGGCGACGGGACGGTTCGCACGTTGCAGACCAAGACCCTGACGCAGCGGCCCACAAGGAGCCTCAAGAAAAGCCGAGCCCCGGTGTTGGCGTTCGAGCTCGCGACCAGCAACGCCGCTCTCCCGTGGGAGCTTGAGCGCCTCGAGGCGGCTTGGTCGGAGGGTGGTATGATCCGTCGCCGCGCTCGCGGTGCTGATCCCGCGTCTCTCCCGCCCATCGAGCCGCCGGCCGATCAGACCGACAACTCCGGAGACGATGGGCCGGGACCGTACGACGGATGACACAGGAAACCGAAGAACGGGGCCTCACGGCCGACGAACAACGACACGAGCTCAAGGCGGGCAACCCGAAGCGGCCGATACGCTACGTCTCACCCGAATACCTCCAACTCATCGAAGCAACGACCAGCCGGGCGGCGACGTCGGCAGATCGCGCGTTGTGGTGGGCGTCTGTCGCGATCGCTTCCGCGGCTACGTCCGTCATCCTCTTCATCGCCTGGCTCATATTCAGATGAACCGCAGAGCCACCCATCTCCAAAGGGGTCGCGTGTACGCGTGTACATACGACGAGACAAGCCCGTATATGTCGACGAGGATCACCAAGTTGCGCGTCGGCTTGAGGCAGGTCGGCTCGGTTTGGATCATGGCGACGCAGAGCGATGACGGTAGCTTTGGCTGTGCTAATAGCTTCGAGCAGTCGGCTTTTGTCGCAGTTGAGACGGACAAGTTTTACAACAACGACGAGCTTCGAGCGTTTGGTTTCAAATCGTGATACCTCCGATCCTGCATCACGTTTGGTTCGGTTCCCGCTTGCCGAAGTACGCGGTCGAGTTCGCTCGGACGTGGAAAGAGCATGAGCCAAAGCTTGAGCTTGTGTTGTGGGCGTCGCATCCCAAAGAGCTCGAGGAAGAACTCGGAGGCGATCACCCGTGGGGCTCGATCGAGCCGATGCCGCGGTTCCTTCAACACGACATCGTCCCGACGATGGACGCGTACGTCAGGCAGGACGTGCCGGCGATCGCGGCGGCGATGTCGGATCTGATGCGGCTTCAACTCGTGGAGGAGTACGGCGGGATCTACGTCGATCTCGACGTTCTCTGCTTCCGCCCGCTTGGATGGATCAAGGGTCGATCGTGCATTGTGAGTGAGGAGCATTGGGCTCACCACATCGGCAACTTCTTCATCGCGGCCGAGCCGAACCACGTCGCCATGACAGAGGCACATCGCCGCATCCGTGAGCGGGTAGTCAAGGTTCGCCGCAAGGGCCGTCCAGAGCTCGTGTCTCCCGTGACGACGACGGGACCGCATTCGATCGGCCCAATCTGGAACGACATGGCGAAGGTCGGCGCGTTGACGGTTCTCCCATACCAGCGGTTGAGCCCGTGGAACCCGCACTTTGCGTTTCCCTTTGACTCGTGGCGAGAGATCGAGTGGCCGGAGCAAGCGTTTGGGTGTCACGCATTTTCGACGGACTGGTCTCGCCGGGAGATGATCTCGCACGAGGGACGCGACCCGTTCGCCGGCAAGTTTCACCAGCACGCGTTTCCCGACGAGGTCGCCCGGACGTGGCGCCGGACAGTTGTCGACGACTCGAAGGGCTATCGGTGATAGACTGAGCCCGGGGACCGAGCCGGCGGAGCTCCGCCGTGGCGTCACAACAACTCGCGTACAACGAGACACAGATCGAGATCGAGGCTCGCGATCCGGTCCAAGTGCGTCGCGTGCTGTCCGAGATCGGCAACCTGATCTCTCGCCCGATCGGCATTCTCCGTGTCGACTCGATCACCGGGACGGGCAACGCCAGGACCATCGTGATTCAGGTCACCGACCGACTTGATCGACCGCGGCCGGGATCGCACGTCATTCAGATTGCTTGGGTGGGAAGCAATGGCGTGTCGTTTATGGGCGGAACCGTCTCGATCACTCGAGGCAAGCAACTCAGCCTCACGCCGACGCCAGCGGGGACGTTTGCGACAGACGACACGGGAAAGCTCGAGCTCACGTTTACCCGCACGTCGGGCGCTTCGTCATGGCGCGGTGACATGGCGTATCTCGGGACGATGGTTCAGCCGGCGAGCGTCGCCGATTGGAGTTGACATGGATCTTGGATGGATGAACGACGATCTCTCGAGCGCACGCCGCAAGCGTCGGCCCCGGTCGTTCGAGAACAAGCGTGAGTTTCTTGGTGACATCGTGAGCCCGTTCACCGACCCGATCTTCGGTGGCGATGGTCTCTTTGGCGGGATCTTTGGGTATGGCGCCGCAGCCCAAGGTGCTCAAGCCAACGCCAACGCGTTGCTCCAAGCTCAGCGAGAGAACAGCCGGGCCAACGACCGAAACAACGCATTCGGTCTCGCTCGCCTCTACAGCAGCGTGTACGGCGACGGGTGGCAGGATCAGTTACGGGGCGTCATCTCGAATGAGCAGATGGAAGATCTGCAATCGGCGATGGATCAACAAGGAGGAGGAGCGTCTCGGGGGGGCGGGCTGGTTCAGGGGTACGAGAACCTCGCTCAACAAGCGCGTCAGGGCGGAGACGCCAACATCCGGCTCGCCGACAACATCGCTCGGCAGTACGACACCCGCGACATCGCAAATCAGTTCGGCCGAGAGCGTCAGGAGCAGATCCGCGAAGACGCCGATCGAGATCTCAAGGCCCAGAACCGGCTATCGCTCGGGCAGTTGTCGGGGATGGGCTTCGGCAACTCGACGGCGGTCGCCAACCAAGCCAACCAAAACCGGGCGGAGAACCAACGCTCGAGGGATCGGGCGCTCACCGACGTTTCGGATCAGCGGACGAGGCTTTCAATGGCGGCGACCAACCAAGCCGCGGGGCTCCAGAACAACGCGCTTCAAACGCGACTCGCCATGCAGGGGCGGGATCTGCAATACTCACAACTGCCGCTCAGCCTCCAAGAGCGGACGGCGTTCCAAGCCGCGAACCCCGGGCAGTTCGTGGCCCCGAATGCCGGCGTTTCTCCGTATGGGGCGTACCAAGGTGCGCTCGGTCAGTCCCAAGGCGCGCTTTGGGGTGGTCTTCTTGGTCTCGGCGGCTCGCTCGGTGGTGCCGCGATTCTGGCGGGTTAACCCATGTCTCAGTGGTCCGGAGCATTCCTCGGTGGCGTCAACTCGGGGGTCAACCTCGGCAACTCGATCGTCGGGGGCGGTCTCGCTCTCGCGAGGTTCCGGCGCCAGGGCGAGATGCAAGCTCTCGCAGAGGCCAACGAGGCCAACGCTCAGCGGTTCTTCACGGACCAGTACGTCAAACGATTCGGCGGAGCTCCAACCCAACTCGGCCCGGGCGGGCCGGCTTCGATGGGCCCCGAGGGTGCGATGCCCACGCCCGAGCAAGCCGCAACGCCGGTCTTCGCCCAACTCCCGAGCCACATGCAACAGCGGTTCTTGAGCGACTACGACACCGCTCAGGATCGAGAGGCGGTAAACAACTTCCGGCGAGAGCAAGCCCTCCGTTCGGAGATGAATTGGGAGGCCGTGTACGCCAACCTCGAGAAGCAGGGCCTTGGGGCGATCGCCGACATCGCACGGGCGCAGGTTGGGAGCGACGGGAGCATCGACGCGACAACCTCGAGGGCAATGCACTACGGCATTGGCTCGGTCCCGATGCCTGGGTCGACCAACCCGCTCGAGATGCAGAAGGCCGAGTCGATCGCTCAGATGCGGGAGGTCGTGTCCCAACGCGCCGTGGTCGAGCAAAAGCTCGATCTCCTCGGGGCCGCGGCCAAGACCATGATCGAGACCGGGTCATACAACGACCCACGCGTCCTGCAAAACGAAGCGATGGGCCCGGTGGCGAAACAGGTTGGCGAGCTCCTCGGAGAGCACGAGCGGCTCACGCTCCTCGAAGGCCAGCTTCGAGCTCAAGCCGACCGCTTCGGAGCAAACCTTCCCGTGGACAATCCGGTCGGCTTGAACCCCGGTGCTTTTACCCAGACTCCGGGCGGTCAACCGAGCCCACAAGCCTCCGGACGCTTTGAAAGCGTGCAGGGGTCGCCGGCGTTCATGGCCCAGCAAGCTCTGGCGGCTCAGGAGACGCAGCAGGCCCCCGCGGCGACCCAGAACCCGCCGGCGACACCAAACGCCGTACAGGCCGCTCAAGCGGCCCCTCAGCCACCCACCAACGCAGCGTCGCCAGAAGGTCAAGCCAGCCTCGCGGACGTAATTCGGTCCGCGAACCCCGGGACGCCGTCGATGCAAGCGGGAGCGGATCAGGTTTCGAGCCAGATGAGCGCCGAGCGGTCGCGTCGGGCGTTGATTCAGGAGTACGCGCAACGGTTCCCGTGGGCGACCGACGAGGAGATCGTCGCGGCAGCCGACGCGGAGATGCGTCGAAGGAGGTAGCCCGTGTCTGTCAGCCTGTTCAGCCTGTTCAATTTCGCCGTGTTCCGTGACTCGACACGGCGGTTTACGTTTGGGAACCGCCAGCAACCGCGGGAGCTCGCTCTCACGTCGCTTCGGGTGTCGGAGCTCAACTCCTACGACGTGCCAACCGACAAGACGGCGGTCAACGTCTGGACGTACCCCGTGTCGGACACGCGAAAGCTCCGGCTTCTCGCAATTCAGGCCGCGGAGGGAAACTCCACCTTGTTCGCGAGGCTCGTCTTCACCAACTCCGCGGGCGCGAACGCCATTCAGATCGTCTTGCCTGTCCCGCAACACGTCCCGTTCATCCTCGGCGGAGAGGGAGCGTTCATTGCCCCAACGCTCGCGTCCGGTGAAGCGACCGAGCTCCGTACGGTCGATCTTGTCAACAACGGCGGCACCGTGCTCGGCGCGGAAGTCGCGATCGCATACGAGTAACCCATGTCTCAAATCTCACGCTTCGATCTCGAGCTCGTGCGTCGCGCCCGTGCGGGCGAGAACATTGTCGACGTGCCGACGCCATCCCCGATGAGCGGATCGGCCGCTCTGACACCCGAGCAAATCGCGGTGATGGACAACCAGCGGAGCACGCCGAACCAAGCCCCGGAGTGGGTCCGAGCTCTCGCCGGCAAGGTGCGGCTCGCTTCGCAAGTGGCGACGCCGGTCATCTCGGCGATGGATCAGGTCCAGAACCCGCAGGCGTACGGCTCGGGCGGGTGGGATGCGGTCCCGTCTCAGATCGGCCGCGGTGTCGCTCGAGGCGGCGTCGGCATGATGCAGGACATCTACGAGGGCGTCCCCCGCTTCGGTGCGGCGGTCGCCGATCGCATCACCGGAGGGCCGAACGCGATCACGGATTCGGTCCGTGAGCTCGCGAGCATCCCGGGCAACATCGGCGATGTCATGGCAGCCCCGTACGGGCAGAGCCCCGACGTCAGCTTCTTTTCGCCGGCGGGCATGGCGGGCGGGATCGCCGAGACCGGCACTCAACTCGCGGGTCAGGTTGGGGCGGGCGTTCTCACGGGCGGGGCCAGCGTTCCGGCTCAGGTCGGCGCGTTCGCGGCCGTCGCCGGCGGGCAAGCCGTGGGCGGTCAACAACGCTCGATCGAAGATGATCTCCTCTCGCGCGGCTACGGGCGTGATGATGCGGCACGACTGGCGTCGAACGAAGCGTCGGTGTCGGGTCTCGTGGTGGCGATCTCGGAACGCGTCCCGGGCTTCGCGATTCTCCGGCGGATCTCTCCGGACCGTGCAATTGGTGTCGCGTCTCGCATTGCTCGAGAGGCCGGTCAGATCGGCGTCGCGGGTGCGGCAGAGCTCACGCAGGAAACGACACAAGAGCTCGCCGAGGCCGCGGCTCAGGTATTCAACCGCGGAGACATGCGGTACGAGGACATGAGCGCCGACGAGCTCGCGAGCTACTTTGGTGAGCTCGCGATCCAGAGCTTTGCTGGTGGCGCCGGGGCTCGCGGAGCGGTGGGCGCGGGCCGATTCGCCGGAGACGTGGGTCTCATGGCCGCGGACGAGTATTCTCGTTATCGGGATGCTCAGGCGTTTGGCGAGCAGGCCCCGTACCGGGCAGCGGAACAGTTCGACATCCGTCTCGCCGGCGGGATCAACATCGGCCAAGAGTCGCCCATTGAGCGGACCTACGAGCAGCCAGAGGGCGCGTTCCAACGCACGGTCGACGCGACCGAGCAGGCTCGAGAGACGCAACAGCGGTTCCCCGGTATCCGGTTGAGCGTCAGCGGCAACGCCCAGAGCGACGAAGCCGAAGCGCGTCGCGTGGCTCGGTCCAGTGAACTTTCATCCGTCCGCGAGCAAAGAGACGCTCGTCTTGCCGAGATTCAGGGTCGGGTCAACACACGACGCCAACTCGACGAGCTCCGGGAGGTCAGGCTCGCCGACCGCGCCCGCCTCCGCGATGAGGCCGATGCACGACGGACGGCCGTGGGCGATCGAATCGCCCGGGGCCGAAATGCGGTGGAGGCTCAGGTCTCCGCGGCTATTCCGCCGACGCCCGACCGAGAGATTGCCGGGCGGGCGATCTACTCAGACCGGGCCGCGGCCGAAGCGCGTGCTCGGTTCATCAACGAGCGGCCGGTCGGCGAGCCCGGCTCCCCCGCGGTGTCCGCGTCGATCCAGCCGATCGAGCTCCTTGGCGAGACGGTCGGCTTCGAGGTTGTTGGGTCGCCCGTATTGACGGCCGCAGACCGCAGCCGGGAGGCGGGGGCAGAAGAACCCAGCCAGCAGCCGGGATACGAAACCCCGGGAGGAGTTCGCGTCCGGCCCGCGGTAGCATTGGGCGATGACGTTGGAAACCCACCCATCCCGAACCGAGGAGAGCCGACTGGTGACGAGCCGGGGCGTTCCTCTGTCCCGGTGGATGGCGACGCAGGCAGCCGAGGACCAACTCAGCAAGATGCAGCGTCAGCGCCAACGACTCGAAAGCCCAACCGCCGGCAAGCCCTCAGCAAGACCGGCATCGAGCGGCGGCTCGTAGAGCGGACCGACGAGCTTTTCGACATCGACACGCAACTCGAGACCCTCGCCGCGACGGGGGGCTCGGTTGATCTCCTTCCGACCAGCTTCGCCGGCCCGGTTCCCACCGAGATCACCGAGGCCCTCGAGGGTCGCGACATCCGCCTCCGGCGAGTGTTTCGCGGGAACGACCCGGACGGCAAGGCTCAAGACGTGATGTCCGCGATGGGTGTCGATCGCTACCTCGAGCTCGTCGAGCAAGACGCGATGAGGTCGAGCCCCACCGGGCGGGTATCTCAAGCTCTCGAGCGAGCAAAGCAATCGGGCGACCCTGAGCTCGAGTTCCTCGCGTGGATGCACGAGAACCTCCCGCAGAAGCAAGCCGATCGGCCGAAGTGGAAAGCTCGCCGAGTCGGCACGCTCGAGGGTCAGGTCTTCGAGATCAACGGTCAAGAGTTCGCGGTCACCGAAGACGACGGGCAACTCGTGCTCACGGGTGCGAATCAGATGACGTATCTCGGCTCCGACATGGACATCCCGGTCGACGTGGGCACCGAGCGGGCGATGCCCGAGGACTACTTCGACGAGGCCGACGCCGACGCCGAGGAACCGCAGGGCGGCGCGGCCCGATTCCTTTTTGGTCTCGAGCCCACTCGACCGGCACGGCAAGCGATGCTCGGAGACACACAGGCGGGCGAGCTCCCCGCAAACGCATATGACGACGAGGGATTTCTCACGGACCGGGGCCGCGAGCTCATGCGGAGCCAGCAACGCGAGGCCCAAGGTCGATCGTTCGACGAAGAGGCCCGCGAAGCTCGAGCACAAGGCCGGGTCGAGAGCCCGCTCGACATCGAGGAGCAGCGGCGCCAGGAGGCCATTGGACCAGACATCGAAGGTCAACAAACGCTCGACGAGGTCGAGGTCGATCCTACCGAGGAAGTCGCCGAGCTCGAGGCAGAACGGGAGGTCGTCGAGACGCCCGAGAACATCCTCGATCGAGAGCCGCGGGCCGAGGATGTTCCGTACAAGCTCGCGTACGCCGCTCACGCCGGCATGAGTCACGTCCCAGATGAGCGGGCGAAGCAGCGGCAGATTTACTACCTCGATGACATGAAAGCGTTTCGAGAACACCTCGAGGCGCAGAGCTCAAATCCCGAAAGCGTGAAGGACTCCGTCGATGCGGAGTTTCGTCGTTTCCGGGAGGGGTATCTCAAGCGGCTTAAGGCGTTGCTCTCGGCCGAGTCTCGCACGATCAGCCCGATGATTACCGGGCCCGCCAACTTCCCGGTCGAGCGGAACCGAAAGCGGATGGAGACCGCGATGCGTCGCTCGAAGGAGCTTAGTGACTTCATCAGCCGGGCACGCGAGAGCGCGGCGAAGAAAGTGCGGCAAGCTCGAGACGCGTCCGAAGTCACCGCAGAGGATGATCTGTGGTGGGACAAGCACGCCGACCAAATCATCGGCGATCTGTTCAACATTCAGAATGGAAGATCTCGAGGGTCTGATCCTGCGCTTTTCAAGGCCAACTTTTACAACCGCGTTCTCACACTTGCCAAGACGGGGGACGCGCGGCAGGTGAAGCGGGTGCTCGAGCGGGTTCGCCGGTTGCAGACCGACAAGGAGATCAAGCGGGGGTTTACGCCCCGACACCGGCTTTGGACCCTCGAGGCGGTCGCGGCTCATTTCGCCCCGTCGAATCAAGAGCCGGGCGAAACTGTCAGCTACGAGCTCAGCGACGACCTCACGGTAGAGTGGGACGGCGAGGCCGAGCGGGTGCGTCTCCTGTTTGCCGACAAGCCGGATTCGGAGACAAGGTCATGGCTCAAGGGTCGCGGATTCCGGTGGTCGCCAAAGAATCAGGCTTGGCAGCGGAAGACCACGGCGAACACCGTCGCGGTCGTTGCCCAGAAGTTCGACCCGGACGCCGAGACCGCGATGCGAGAGAAGTTCGGGATCTCGCCCCGCAAGGCCGAGGCGGAAGATGTCGCCCCCTTCGCCGGGCGATCCCGGGTCGACAAGCAGAAGCCCGCATACGCCCCGAGCTCGAGCGACGCGTACGCCGGTCGGACGGGTCGTGCTGTCCCGGGCGCGACGAAGCTCAAGTTCTTTGACGGCAAGACTCGAGTCGACCCAGACGGCGAGCGCCCGGTGTTCGGCAAGCCTCCGGAGTTTGTGGAGCCGGCCGCGGTCAACATCAACGCCAGCAAACCGAAGCGAGCCAAGCCTCAGATCGAGGTCGACCCGCTCAAGCCAACGGGCAAGGTCCAGAACATTCCGGCTCAAATCGCGAAGATCCACTTCGAGCAGGGCATCCCGCTCCGGTATGGACGCACAGGCCGAGGAGTTCTCGGGACGTACGACCCGCGGGGAAAGAACGTGCTCGTCAGGTACCGCGGCGACATCGTCACCGCCGCTCACGAGCTCGGACACGCGCTCGACGACGCGTACGGTCTTGTTGCCGAATACCACGATCCCAACTACGGGCTCACGGGCGTCGACCCTGACTACGAAGACACGTCGACATCGCCGTTCGACGACGAGCTCATCCCTGACTTTGCGATCTACGGCTCATGGCAGCCCCAGAGCAAGACCGTCAGAGGATCGCAGACGTACGCGCGTGAGGAGGGCGTCGCCGAGTGGATTCGGGCGTACATCCTCAACCCGGAGGCGGCAAAGAAGCAGGCCCCGAAGTTCGCCGCTCACTTCGCCGAGAAGGTCCCCGCCGATGTTGTGGGCCAGATCGACAAGTTCGGCCGGGCCATGCGTGAGAACGCGGGCGCGGGGGCGATCCAGCAGCTTGCCGCTCACACGCAGGTTTTCGACCCGACTCGAGGCCCGGAAGCTCTGATCCGAACGATGTTCGACACGAAGGGCCGTCTCTGGCGCCCGGGCAAGTGGGACAAGTTCAACGCGGCAATCACCGATTCGCTCGCTCCGGTCTGGTCCGCGGTCGACTACTCGCTCAAGGTGCAGGGCATCGATGAGCTCCTCCCGGAAAACGATCCTCGAATCCGCATCCGTGGATTCATGGGCGGCTTCAACCGAAAAGCGGCTCAGGTCACCGAAGACGGGATGATCGACGGCAACGGAAACCGCGTCACCGAGGGCGGTCTCCTCTGGCTCCTCGAGCCCGTCACAGTCAATGACGAAGATCGCAGGGCTGGCAGGTCGCAAGAGGATCTCCTCGCCGAGACACAAGCCGTGATGACCGCTCAACGCATCGTGGCGAAACACGAGCTCGAGAAGGAGCGGGCCAACGAGGAGCGGGCCGGCTTTGTCGGCCGAACGATCCCGATCGTCGAGGAGGCGATCTCTGTACTCGAGGAGTTCAACGGCGACGAGCGACGCGCCACGAAGCGAATCGCCGAAGCGCGTGCAAACCTCGAGCGGTGGCGTGACAAGGACGTAGACCCCAAAGACCCGCTCGGTATTGGCGAGGATCAGCGGATCAAGGACCGCGTCCAGAAATTCGCCGACGACCGCTACGAGCGCCGTGTTGCGGTGTCTCGCGGATCGCTTGCCAACTCCATCGGTGCGACCGGTGGAATGCGGAACGAGCTCGACGTGAGCTACGACGCTCTCAAGCAATTTGCGAAGCAGCCTGAACCGCTCCGCGCCCGCGTGCTCGAGGCGGCTCGCCGATATCGGGAGTGGGGCGACCGGGCGTTTGATTACTTGGTAGACAGCGGCCGGCTCTCTCGAGAGGACGCCGACAAGATCCGGACCGAAAACCCCGATTGGGTTTCGATGTTCCGCGTCGAAGACCCGAACAACAAGAACGTCGAATACGCAAGCGGGATGAGGAAGATTCTGAGCTCGAAGCAGCCGAAAGCTCTCCGGAAGTGGAAGGGCTCCCGGCGAGTGCTCGAGAACGCGTGGGTCTCGTTGATGATGTCCACCGTTGACATGATGGAGGAGGCGGATCGGAACCGGGCGCGGCTCACGCTCTTTGACGTGTTCAACGGCAACCGCCAGATGCACGACCGCGACGGCCGAAGCCCGCTCGGCCATCTGATTGTCAAGGCGCCGGCGAAGGACAGCGACACCATCACGACGTACCGGGACGGCAAGGAGACGCATTGGGCGATCGAAGACGACACGCTCCGCAAGTCGCTCACGGATTGGGACGCGTACAGCGGGAACAACTTCGCCGACGACGCTCTCGGCGCGATGGCTCGAGTGATTCACACGTCGGTCGTTCACACGCCGAGCTTTCTGACCCGCAACTTCATCCGCGACCCGTTCCATCGAGTCATCGTCTCAAGGGCGAAAAGCAAGATGAGCTCGCAGTTGTACGCGGTGGTCGATCGCAAGAGCTCGATCGTCGATCTCGAGGAGATGATCGCCAACGGGGGAGGCTTCTTTGGATTCTGGGCGGGCGGTCGCAAGGAGTACGACAAGCGGCTCCGCCGCATGGTGCACGAGCACGACAACGCGAACACCGTCTACTCGACGCTCGGCCGGCTGGGTGAGTTTGCGGCGAAGCCCGTGGAGTTCTACACGAGGGCCGCACAAAACTCAGAGCTCCTCGGCCGGCTTGCCGAGTACCGCGACGCCAAGAAATACGCCACCGAGACGCTCGGCTACGACGATGTCAACGCAAAGCTCTGGGCCGCGTATCAGGCGAGGGATGTGGTCGATTACGCCATCGCCGGCAACTGGTTCCGAGCCATCCGCCGGTACATCCCGTTCGCGAACGCCGCGGTCCAAGGTCTGAGGCGGTCGGTCATCGCGGCCAAAGAAAACCCGTCCGCGAGCGCCGGGCGTTGGCTGGCGTACGTCGCGGCTCCGACGATGGCGATCTACGCGCTCAACATGGCTCTCGGCGACGACGAGGAGCGGCAACAGATGCCGGGCTACCTCAAGGATTTCTTCTGGAACGTCAAGATCGGGCCGGACCTTTGGCTTCGCATCCCGAAGCCGTTCGAGTACGGCGTGCTCGCGACAGGCATCGAACGCTCGCTCGATCAGGCTCGAGGGCACACGGGCGCGTGGGACGACTACAGCGCGTCGGTCGCCCGCGGCTTCTTGCCGCTCGATCAGACGGCGGTGTTCTTGTCGTTCGAGCCGCTCGTCGAAGCGTTCTTCGCAAACCGCAATTTCTACACGGGCAACCCCATCGTCCCGTGGTACGAGGAAAACCTGTACCTCCCGCTCCGCGAGGGTGCGGACCGAGCGAGCCGGGTCGGGCGATTCATTCAAGACACAATCGGTATCGACGGCCGACGCATCGACCACATCATCCGCGGATACACGGCCGACTTTGGTCGCGTTGCTCTCGAGGCGTCGGACACCGGTCGAACCGACCGCCCGGAGGCGTGGCGCGTCGCGGTTCGCTCGAGCGGGTTGCTCGTTGGTTCGCCGGCGTGGCAGGCGACGGACGTGAAGTACGTTCTGAACTGGGCGGAGCGGTTCGGCAAGCGTGACATCGCCGAGCCCATCATCGAGCTCGGCAAACAGTACGCCCGCTCAAAGGACGCTCGAGAGCGTGACGCCGTCGCCGAGCAGATGCGAACGCTCGCGAGCCAGATGAGACCGTTCTTGCAGGAGAGCGGCGAGGTGTTGGAGACGAACGCCCGGCAGCAACGCGACATGAGGCGAGAGCTCAGCGATATCCTCGGTCGATGAACCGACCGCTCATAACCGTTCTGTCAACCGCCGATCGCCCCGAACGCTGGGCCTTGGTGTTCGAGCAACTCGACGCCGACGCCGTCGATATGGATCGCGTGCACCGGGTCAACGCGATTGACGGCTCGAAGCTCGATCGAGCTCACATCGAACCGTGCAAGCCGCTTGGCATGAAGATCACGCAGGGAGGCCCGCCGGTTCCGGTTGAACCCGAGATCAACCCGCGACACGACGCGATCTCGATTGGTCTCGCTCAGGCGTGTTTCATTGCTCGCAAGCTCCGGGCTCCGTATCTCATCGCTCTCGAGGACGATGTCGCGTTGCCGCCGGGGTACATCCAGTTCATCGAAGACGAGATCGTCCCGAGCGTTGCGGGAGAGTTGTGGGACGTTCTCAACCTCGGGGGCACAAGCACGACGCTCACGTTTCGGCACAACGACTATCTCGACCGAGCGCCGCTCGAGGAGTGTGTTGTCGGAGCTCACTGTCTGGTCATCAACCGGACCGCGTACGCCGAGCTCGAGCAAAGCCTTGGGGCCGGTCCGCTCTGGGGCCCGGAGGCCGTTCTCGCGTGGCGGGCGAAACACCGAAGTCTCCGGATGTTGTTCCGCCGGCACGATCAGCCGGGAGGTCCGAAACAAGCCGCGATGTTCTCCGTCGATCGACAGCTTCGGATGCGGGTCACCGATCCCGGTTGGCGTGACGTGGTTCGTGACGGGAGACCGCCCGACGCTACTATGCTCGGCGAGAATCGCATTCCCGCGACGCCCAAACAGGAGAAACCAATGAGTGAACGCAAGGCCCGTAGGTTCGAGATCCCCATATCCGGCAAGCGAGAGGTCACGCTCGAGCTCCCGCTTGATCTGGGCAAGGACGACATCCAAAGCATCAAGCGGTGGATTGAGATCTTCGGGCCCAACCTGCTTGAGCCGGGACTCACGTCGATCGGCGGGGCCGGCGTGAGCTTGGTCGAAACGACATCGGTCCCCAACCCCGCCGGCGGAGAAACGCTTGTGAGCGTTGTCGGCACCGTCAAGGACGAGCGGGTCACTCTCGACCAAGGCGAGATTGCTAAGCACTTGGGAAGCAAGGCGGTTGTGCAACTGACGCCCGGCAACCCCGCGGCGAAGGTGGTCCCGGCCGACCCGCCCGGAATGGAGGGGATCAACGGACCCCCGCCCGTTGCCAGTGACGACGAGCAGGACGACCCGGCCGTGAAGCATGAGATTGAGCGGGGCAACGTGCTGGCATCGCTGAGGGCGTCGCTCATCACCACGAGGAAGGCCGCAGCCGCCAAGGTAGAGCACGTCGCCACCGAATGCGGGCTCACGATCTCGAGGACGGTCGACATCCTCGACGAGCTCAAGAGCCAAGGTCTGTTGACCGACTGAGCCAACGTCCGCGCGTTCGCGCGTCGGACTCCTGTTCGCCCGGGTGGCTCCTGTGCGTCGCCCGGGCGTTTTTACGCGCTCTCCGATCATCCCGGGGTTTTATCCCGGGGTTTTGGGTAGACTGTCTCAAACCTCGGGTACCCGTCGCGCTCGGAACGGGTCCGAATCGGCGAAACAAGCCCGGGGAAACAGGAGTCTTGATATGGCTTTGACCGAAGCACAGGTCGCGGAGCGGAAGAACGCTCTGGGCTCGAGTGATTGTGCCGCCGCGTGCGGCGTGAGCCCGTTCACCACCCCGCTGCAGCTTTACCACGACAAGGTATCGGAGGTCGCCCCGCTCAACGAGTCACTCGCGATGCGGATCGGCAACCAGTTCGAGCGTGGCATCCTCGATATGGCGTGCGAGGATCTTGGCGTCACGGGCCGCACGAACGTCGTTCGCGTGCACAAGCATCACAAATGGTGGCGGAGCCGGCTCGACCGTCAGATTGAGATTGACGGCGTCGACGCCCCGCTCGAGGCCAAATTCGGGCAGGACAGCGAGGAATGGGGCCCGACCGGGTCCGATCAGGTCCCGCTCCAATACGTCTGTCAGGTGTATCACCAAATGCTCGCGATGGACGCCCCGCGTGGGTATCTCGCCGCGTTGCTCGCCGGCTCGTTCGGCAAGCGGTTCGAGATCTACGAGATCCCCCGCCGGAAGGATCTTGACGAGCTCATCACGAACGGGTGTGTCGAGTTCTGGGATCGCGTCGAGCGCCGCGACCCGCCCCCGGGCACTATGCCGGCCGATTTCGTAAAGCGGATCAAGAAGACCGCAGGGTCGGTCGTCGCGGTTCCGGGCACCCTCATCCGCGAGTGGGATCGACTCAAGGAGATCGAGAAGGAAGCCAAGAAAGCCGCCAAGGATCAGGAGGAGGTCGTTCTTGGCGCGATGGGCGACGCGGAGGCGGTGTGTTACTACCACACGGACGAGGAAGACCGCGTCGAGCTCCGCGTGCGGTGGCACCGAGACGAGTCGGGCGGGAAGCGGTTCAACAAGGAGGAGTTCCTCAAGGCCCACCCGGAGATGAAGCAGGCTGTAGCCGACAACAGTCCGGAATCTCGCCGCCGCATGTGGAGAGACAAGACGGCTCAGAAGTGGGGTCTCGAGGAGCAACCGCTCGTCGAGAAGCTCAGTGTTCTCGCTCAGCCGGCCGAAGGAGGTGAAGCATGAGCGCCACCAAGCTCCCCAAGGCCAATCCTCCGCCCGCAGAGGGCGACGAGACCGCTCCGTCGGCCGAAACCTCACTGGCGAAGCCGGAGCCCGCAGACGCGGCTCAGGTGGACGTAAGCAACGCGCCCCCGTCGTCGGTGGTTGGCCGGGGCCCGGAATCGCTCTCGAAGTGGGAGGAAACCGCCAACTCGATCGAGTTCGAGATCCAAGGTCGAACCGTGACGGCCGCTCAAATGTGGTGGTGGGCCTCCAACCTCCATCGGTCCGGCGCCATGCTCAAGGCGTTTCCGAACGCCGAGTCCATGCTCCTCGCGATCCGCTACGGAGCCGATCTCGGGCTCAACGAGACGCAGGCGCTCAAGTTCTGCCGGATCGTTGAGGGCAACCCAACCATCATCGCCGAGGGCACTATGGCGGTCATCTACGGCCGTTGTCGTGAGGAGCTCGAGGAGTTCTCGTGTAATTTTGTTGGCGAGCTCACATTTGGCGATCAGCCGAGCTTGGCCGACTACCCGAACGACTACAAATGCGTGACGCGGATCAAGCGTCGCGACTTCGAGGCGTTCGAGGTCGAGTTCTCTGTCGCTGACGCAAAGATCCTCGGCCGGTGGGGCAACGAGAAAACGGCATGGGCGAAAAACCCGAAGCCGATGCTCAAGAACCGGTCGCTCCAACCGTGCGCTCGCCTCGCGTTTCCTGACATCCTCGGCGGGTTCTACCACCCTGACGAGATGGCCGACGTAACCGATCGCGAGTCGTTCAACGCCGAGACCCTCCGAAATCCGGGTGGATCGAGAAGCGATCTCCTCGCTTCAAGGCTGTCAGGTGGCGGTGGAAAGGCGTCTGAACAACCTGTCGCTTCTGGTCAGGAAGCCGGGTCAAATGACACCGCAGAGGTGATCGTCGTCGACGGCGTCGAGATCAGTAGTCGCAAGCCAACAGATAGCGACACGAATTGACACCCTGATTCCCCGCGGGCGGATAGCTCGCAATATCCCCACCCGCCGAGGGTTACGTTGGCTCTCGGCGGGTTTTCCACAAACGACAGGTGCTTACTACTCCTGTCATTGAATCTCTCTTTTGAAAGGATGAGTATGTCGACGCGAACCATCAAGCCCACGCCGGTCGAGATGGCGGTCTTGCTGTTGCTCTACTACCACGACGGCGCGAAGCCGCTCACGGTCGCTCGGATCGAGGAGAGCATCTTGCCGAGCCCCGCGATGCCGATCGTGGAGCAGTTGATGGAAGTCGAGTGGGTCGCTCCCACGAGGAATGAACGCACCGGTAAGCTATCGACGGTCGCCGTGGGCATCACGCGAACCGGCGAAACGCTTATCGACATCCACTCGGAGGAAGTCATCCGCGAAGCTCGCGACAAACGCGACAAGATGAGCAAGAGCCAGCGCGGCATGTCAGAGCGGACGCGCATCGAGTTCGAGCAACTCAAGGCCGTTTGCAAGGTGTTCCGGAAGTTCTCAAGGACCAACGCGCCGAGGACCGAGCAGCGTCGCGAGCTCGAACCGGTCGAGCCAGACACGGCAGCCGAGGAGGAGTTTGAGGAGGAAGACGAGCTCGAAGAAGACGAGCTCGAGGAGGAGTACGACGAGGAGGGCGAAGAAGTCGACGACGACGAGGATTGAATTTGCCGAAGCTCACGAACATTCGGTATCGCAAGTACAACCACCCCAGCATGGAGAACCCCACCATGAGCGAAGAAACCAAGGTCACGAAGAAAACGACGAAGAAGGTCGGCAAGGTAACCAAGAAGCGCACGCCGAAAAAGAAGGTCGTCAACCGGCCGGGCAGGAAGCCGGCGGCACAAGCCGAGCAGCCCGCCGAAACGACCGGGAGCAACTTGAAGCTCGTTCGAGATCAGATGTTCCAGTTCTCGGTAGAGGACAGTCAACGCATCGTCGATCTCTACGTCGAGGAAGGCCGGATCTCCGATGAGATCACCGAGCTCAAGGTGCAACGCAAGGAGGCGCTCGAGAAACGGAACGGCCACTCGACTGATCTTGACGAGCTCCTCAATCAGCAAGAACAGGCGATGAATCAGGCGAAGAAGTCCAACAAGGCGTTCGCGATCGACGACGACGCGAGCGGCAAGATCATCAGCTTGTTCAAGAATCAACAGAAGCAGCAGACCATTTACGACAAGATCACGAAGCAGATTGGCGAGTTGGACAAACGCCAAAAGGCCATCCCAACTGAGATCAAAAAGCTCGCCGCCGGTCTCGATCCAAGCGGCACGCTTTGGGGCCAGTTCGGGTTGTCGTCAGAATCAGAAGTCACCGAAGGAGCCGAATCCGATGAGTAAAACAGTCCGCCGTAAGCTCGGAGCGGTGGACATTGAATTGATCGACGAGGGCGGGGGGCCATACCTCGCCATCGTCTTTCGACGCCCCACCGGAGGCGTCCACCCCGAGACAACCAGATTCAGCGACTTTCTCCCGAAGGGCGTGTCGCAAGAAGCCGTCGCGTCGTTTGTTGCCGACGAAGTCCGGGAGCATCTCGAGATGATTCTCACGGCGCCGGGATCGACGCGCACGTTCGTCATCAACGCGCTCGACACGGCTGGGCACTTTGAGACAGTCGACGACCGCGACGCGTACACGAAGTCATGGCTCGAAACGTGGGGTCGGCTTCGGTGGGCTCTCAAGATGGACCGTGGAGACGAGCCCGTCGAGTACGAGATCCAAGCCGTTGACTACGCCAAGCGACTTGCCGAAACGGAAGGAGCCGAACAATGACCGCATCGTACGGATGGACGTTGACGCATCAGCCGCGGCCGACGCCGAGACCGCGGGCGCAGATCGCCGGCAACATGAAGAAGGCTCGAGAGATGGGCATCTTCGCCCATATCTACACACCGCAGAGCGGCAAGAGCGAGCCGTACGGCAGGTACGTCGCCGCCCACCGCGTCATGGCCGAGACGTACGGGCCTAATGAGCCGCTCGAGGGACCGATCGCCGTCGAGCTCATATTCAAGTTCGAGCGTCCGTCGTCACACACTGGCAGCCGAGGGCAGCGTCTCAAGGCTTGGAGATCGTTCCCGCCAAAGAACGACGTTGACAACTTGGCGAAGGGCGTGCTCGACGCCATGACCAAGGCTGGCGTGTACCAAGACGACGACCAGATCGTTGAGCTCTCGGTTCGGAAGGGATACGTCGATTACGGGCAGCCGTCGCGGATCGAGGTTCGGGTTCAGCCCCTCTTGGCCGAGGAGCTCGATCTGCAACCTACGCCCCTCGAGAACATGCAGACGCCAACCGAGGTGCTCGACGAGATCTTCATGTCATGCACGGGCTTCCTCAATGCCGCTCGAAGAGTCGCCCGGAAACACACAGGGCTCGAGCCGAACCTCGCTGAGCTCGAGGATTTCCTTGCCCGCGTCCCGTCTCGGTTGTAGACTGAGCTCGCTCGGAAGTTCACAAATTAGTCCCCCTGAGTGGCGACCCCTTTTCCGTTGGTCTTCGGACCTCCGAGCGCGGATAGGGGTCGTCGCTTTTTGGAGTCCGCGATGGGAAGCATGAAGAACACGCCGATCGAGCTCTGGTTTCTCGGCGAGGACGCGATAGACGCCGTCAAAATCGAGGCTTGCAAAGATCTCGAGGACGGGACCTCGCGAGAAGTTGTTGAGCCCGTCATCGAGCTCTATCGGTCTGCGGTGGTAATTCACGAGATGTCAAGGATGGCGGTTTTGTTGAAGTACGGCGAGGGAGTGAAGCACTTCAACACTGAGAGCCTGAACAACCGCATGATGGAGCAGGTGCACGCGGCGCTCGACGGCGAGCTCTCGTCGCCAATGGTTGACGTGCTCAAGATGGCGTCGCACCTTGTCAGGCTCGCGGACGAGCGGGCGAACCAGAACGAAGCCGAGGAGGCCCATGATGACTGAGCTCACGATCGACGAGGGGTTAGCGGCGACGGCGATTGCGATCCCGATTCTTGCGTGCTCGTTGCTGGCGGCGATGGCTGGCGTTGCCTATCGGGCGATCCGGCGCGTCGGTCACAACCGCGTGAGGCTCCGCGAGATGTCGGCCGAGAACAACAGGCTTTCTGGGCGGATCTCGTTCCTCGAGGCGACGAACGAACGAGTCGGGCAGGCCGCGGCTACCAAGGATGGCACGATCGACGCGCTCAACGAAACGATCGACGAGCTCAAGGAGGAAATCGGCCGGCAGACCGCCGCGATCGAGCGTCTCGAGGCGATCGCCCACAAGCCGCAGCCGCTTCGGGCGTGGAAGGACTGGATTTCGAGAAACAGAGAATGGGTCCGGGTCACAGAACGTCAAGATTTGCGGATGAATCGAATTGTGTACGAAGTCGATGTCGATCGGCGGGCAATGTCAGACGGCAAGGTCAATGTCGATGAGGTTGTTCCGTTTGGGCCTCGCGCCGCCGAGGAGATTGTCTCCGATGTGCTTCGCCGACACGGGATCGCGCCGGCCGAGACTGTCGAGCGACCGAGCAACCGTGGATCGCACTACAACGCCGAGCTCGCGATGGACGTGGAGCGTCGCCGGCAAGATCGTTTTGCCGAAGTGATGCGGATGAAGGAGCGGTACGTCGGCGCTTACAACGCTGGGCCATCGTCCATGATGAAGCAGATGGCTAGCCAGTCTGTGCTTGGCGGCGTCCTCAGGAGCCAGTTATGAGCGGCGAACAAACCAAGCTTGAGCCCCCGAAGCCGAAGGTTGTTCCATGCAAGGGGTGCGGCCGTCCGGTCATCTGGGCGTACAACGAGGATGGCGAGCTCAAGCCGTACGACGCCGAGCCCGACCCAAATCTCGAGAAAGGGCACCGGCTTTCGATCCGCGTCAGAAACGGCACGGTCATCGCCCGTGAGGGCGTCCCGATCGTTGACGCGAAGAAGATGGCGGCGACCCCGATGTTCCCGACGCGGCTCCGCTCGAGCCACTTCGTAACTTGTCCACATGCCGATAAGTTCTACAACTCGAAGAAGCGGAAGAAGTAACGAGCTTCTTCCACAACATTTCCCCCATGTCGGTTACGATCCGATTGTCTTCTCTCTCCTCTCGGCGGCCGGTCCTCGCGCATGGGACCGGTCGCCATTCCGGGCAAGATCGGGGTCGCCCTTTGGGTCGCCGTGGTACGCGTCGGCGGGCACTCGTCCAGCCTTGACGTAGCTCAGGCGCCACCCGTTGAGCCATGTCACGAAGACGAGCTCCGCGTGTTCGCCGTGCTCGAGCTCGACGCCGATCATCGGGTCGCCCTCGATGTCGAACAGCCCGAGCACGTTCGCGGAGCCGAGAGCTCGCGTGTGCCAAGGCCGGATTGTGTGTTGTTCGATCGCCTCGAGGATGTCGCCCCGCCATGCGGCGTTGAGCTTCTCGGCGGCAACGATTCGATCCCGCATGTTCATCCGGGTATGCTACGGCGGGGAACGAGCCGGCCCGGAGCACGGGCATGGGCACGAGCAGCGATCAACTCGTGACGACCGACAACCCGATCGGCGTCGCCAACCGACACGTCACCCCTCACAAGAATTGGAATCTGGTATTCCCGTCCGGGACCACAAACCAGAGCGTGTTTACTCAACCGGCCGTGTCGCTTGCTCCGCGTTCTCGAGACGTTGAGGAAGACCAGTCGAACAGCCCGCTCTTTGTCGACGCGGCGAGCGGGATCGCATGGTTCGCGGCCGACGAAGGCAACGCTCAGTGTTTCGCGTTCCTCGGCAGTGACGCGCAGGGCGAGACGATCAATTTCAACGTCTTTGCGGCCCGTGTCGTCGGCAAGATCGCCGGGCGGAATCACGCTAAACGCGAGGCCGTGACGGTCGTCGAGCATCTCATCGCCGGAACTGCGACTCTCGGCACTCTGACAGGCGTCGCCGGCGGCGTCATCAACAACACCCTCCGTTTCGCCGACGCGATCTCTCTCGGCGCAGACTCGAGCCTCCCGACCGTGGGGGCTCAACAAGCAAGCTACACGGGTGGCGTCGCTCGTTTGTGGGTTGATCCGTACGGAGCTCCGATCATCGGTCTCCATCTCGCTCGAGGAACCGCAGCCAGCGCGAACGCCGTTCGTTTGAGTCTCTAAACCGGGGCAGGGTTGTCATGGCAGCAACGATTCAGAACGTCGAAGCATTCGCGGGCAACGCGTACATCGTCATCGAGTGGAGCGAAAACCCGTTCCTCGCAAACGGCGATCACTTCAACACGGACATCACGGTCACGTCGGGCACGGCCCTCACGTTCCTCGTCGGCAACGGATCAAACGTGCTCAGCGAGACGAGGTTCCTCTACAAGCTCTCCGTGGCGCTCGTGGAGGGCAACTCGAGCACGATCCAGTACACGGACAACGGCAACCTTCTCAACGGAGAGGACGGCTCGAGCTTGGCGTTCACGGTTGCCGCGGCCCGCGAGGCACCGACGGACGGTGGTCGGAGAATCGGGACGGGCGTGTACGGCTCGAGGGCGGTAAGCAAGCTCGTGGCGAGCGCCGGTAAGACTCGAACGACGTGGATCGGCGGGTCTGATTCCAATTGGAATTTCGGAGAGCGCAACGGTATCGAGGAGGGCTTCGTGTTCTCGGCCGAGGAGCGGGGATTCGGTCCATACGCGACTCAGCAACACACGAGCGATCACGCGCTCGGCACGGACGGAGCTTCTTTCCTCAAGAACGGCCAGCAGTACAACGGTTCGGCGTATCCCGGCTCTCTCGAGTCGAGAATCCCGTCGAAGATCAGGACCCGACCGTTCTCCGGAGCATTGTGGTACGGGCCAGTGTTCATCGACAACAACATCGGAAGCACTTGGAACCACAACCGCGAAGTCGGCATCCAAGGCGATATCCCGTGGCTCGACGACGACAACGCCGGCGTCATCCGGTTCACAACAAAGGTCCTCAACTGGAAAACCGACATTCCGACAAGCGAGGTGCCCGACGACGCGAGCGTCCGGTTCCGGGTCAAGCAGTTCAACGGCCAGGGCACGAGCGGAGTCGCGTGGACGGAGTTCTTCGACAACAAAACGTCGCTCGTTGACGACGAGCTTCGTTCGTTCTCGATCGACTTCGACACCGGCGCCCTGACACTGAACAGCCAGGGCATGGGCATGACTCAGGGGTACAACCCGCCGGGCGGAAGCAACGGAGCGGGCGAGGGACCAACGCTGTGGTACTCGACCCACGCCGAGGCGTTGTGGCGGAACAAGGGCATCAGGCTTCAAGGCGTGTGGTCTCGAGGCGGTACGCCGTTCTCGGCTTGGCTTACTGATCTTCAAGCGCAGCGAGCCGAGGACGACTACGAGGCGTACGTCATGGCCCTCGAGTTTCACATGGAGCTCGCCGACTCCAACGACCTGCTCGTTCTCATGCCCGAGACTTCGCACGACGGCCAAGGCGCTCAGGCAACCGTTCTCAGCACCGGGCCGCGGCCGGCGCTCGTCCAGAGCAACGACGGGATCAAAGACGTGCGCATCGGCATCCTCAACGAGCTCGCGTACATCTGGTCCAAGACGCAACAGGGTCAGGCCGGCGGCAAGATTCGATTCATGGGCATCGGCAAACACCGGCGGTTCTCGTCGAGCACTGATCTACAAAACCACGTTCAGGACATCCGGCACGCGTGGCGTGAGATGACGACGGGCGACATCCCCGGAGCAGAGGGGTGGACCGAGGCCGACATCCAATACGTTGACACGGACGAGCTCGAGTCAATGGACCCGTTCGACACCGACGCCAGCCTGTTCGATCAACCGCCGCCAGACGCGCACCTGAGCACGACGGGCTACCGGCTTCACGCCGGATCGGTCCTCGACGCATCGCTCTCGGCCGCGGGCGTGCGAACCCGGATTTTCGACACAAGACTCCCGCGAATGGATCGACTCACGAGGTTTTGAACGATGACACCTACCCCCGGTGCGAGCCCCCGCCGCACCAAAAAGAAGACCACCAAGAAGACGGCGAAGAAGCCGGTCGCAACCGCCGCCAAGAAGACAACGCCGGCGACGAAGAAGACGGCCAAGAAAACAACGCGGAAGACGACCAAGAAGCCCGCTCAATCAAAGGTCATCGACACGGGCGTTGTAGTCGACAAGATCGCCGGCAAAGCCGGACGCAAGCGAGCCAAGGACAACGAGGCGTTTCACGAGTTCTTCGATGAGACGTACAAGGTTCGCACCACCATCGTCGGATTCGACGGCGAGCTCAAGCACGTCGAGCTCGAGGGAACCGGATTTGAGATTGTTCTCAGGCGGCTCCTGTCAATGGCGTTGCACCCACACCCCGACGTAGCGATGCCAGCGATCCGCGCCGTGCTCGATCGAAAGGTGTCGAAGGCTCCAACTGTTGTGAGCTCGACGACGCAGAACATCAACTACATGACAGAGCTCGAGACAAGCGCCGCCCGAGCGTGGCAGGACGTAGAGGAAAAGACCAATGAGAAATAGCACAAAGGTCCGGCGGCTCGCTCATGTCGAAGCGTCCGAACGCGACTCGCTCATGTTCTCGTTTCACCGGCAGATTGAACGGATCTGCAAGCAGCATCCAGACAAGAGCGGGTTCACCGACGCCGTGTACGCGTTCGTCGCGTTCAAGCTCGGCATCCCGAAGAAGTTGTGTCACGCTCGGCAGTTGAAAGACCGAGATCTCAGGGTGGCGATCCGCGAGATGCGGCGCGTCGACTCTCGAGACGTGTCGGAGTTTTTACGAAGCAAGAGGAGGCGGAGACGATGATTACGGTTGCCGGGTGTGCAAGCAGCGGGACGACACTTGTCGCGAGGATGCTCGAGAAGCTCGGCGTCAACATGAACGCAGAGACCGACAACGGAGAGCCGCCGTGGGTGGTTGAGCGGATGTTCTTGTTCAACGAGCTCCTTACGACGGACCCGGAGCGAGCTCGACGGGACATCGGATCTTGGTGGGCCGATTACTGCACGCGCCGCCGCCTCGAGGCGCAGGGCAGGCCGTGGGGCGTCAAGCACCCGCACCTTGCTCGAGTGCTCCACCGGGCCGGCTATCCCGACGTGTGGGACGTGGCTCGGCCCGTGTGTGCGATCAAGGTCATTCGGCCGTGGAAAGAAACCGTCGAGAGCGCCCGCCGGCGTTGGGGCCGGAGCATGAATCAAAAATGGGGACCGGGCAGCGTTGAGCGAGATCTCAAGCAGCAAACCGAAGAATGGAACCGCGTCCTCGAGGTGTGCGACAAGCGGATGAGGATTGACCTCCACTTCATCGCTCGAGACCCGCAGGAGGCCGCGAAACGAATCGCGGAGTTTGTCCCGGGTCTCGATGTCGGGGTGCACGCCCACCGCGCCGCGGCCGAAATCGTCGACCGTGAGCGGATTCTTGGAGATGGTGTATGGAGCTCGCCGCCGAACTGAGCCTCGACGCCCCATTGATCCACGACCCGGATTACAAGGTCGAGATCGACGGCGAAAGGTTCAAGATCCCGAAGCACCGGTACCGCGACGACGGAACCTTCGATCTCAGGTTCCTTCCCGAACATATCGACTGGCGTCTCCGCCTCAACAAATGGGTCGGAACCGACGCGAACCGGCAATTCGAGGTGATGAAGTGGTGTGCTCGATCGCCTCACTTCTGGATCAACGCGTTTGTCTGGATCACGCGTCAGAACGTCATCCAACAAGACGGTTCTCAACGCGGCGTCACGACCGAAGACGCCATGATCCCGATGGTGACGTACGTCGTTCAGGACGAGCTCATCAGCGAGATCGTCGACTCGATCTCCAACGGTCGAAGCCTGATGATCGACAAGAGCCGGGAGATGGGTGCGACGTTCCTATGCGTCGCGGTGTTTCACTGGTTTTGGTTGTTCCGGGAGAACGTAGTCCTTGGCGAGATGTCGCGGAAGGCGTTGCTCGTTGACGATCTCGACAACCCGTACGCGTTGTTCTCGAGACACGATCTCATCAACCGCCGGCTCCCGCCGTGGATGCGTCCGGAGATCACGAGAAAGCGGAATCTACTCGTCAACAAGTACAACGGCTCGACGCTCATCGGTGAACCGACGACGGGCGACGTGGGGCAAGCCGGCCGGGCGATCGCGTACTTCATCGACGAAGCCGCCCGGATCGACAACCTCCTCGCCGTCGACCGATCGCTCTCCGATACCACGTCCTGCAAGATCATCAACTCGACGGCTCAGGGCCCGAGCCAGTTCTCAAAGATGCTCCGCGAGAAGCGGTACCCGGTGTTTCATCTACATTGGAGCCGGCACCCAGAAAAGGGTCGCGGCCGATTCCTCGGCGAGCACCCCCACAAGCGAACGAAGGCGATCCTGTCCCCGTGGTATCTCAAGCAGGCCGAGGGACGCAGCGAGCGCGACGTTGCGATGAATCTCGACATGGATCACGCGACCAGCGGGACCAACTTCTTCTCGATCGGCTCGATCATCCGACAGAAGGCCGAGCACGTCCGAAAAGCCCCGTTCCGCGGGTTCATCCGGATGCACGCTCAGACGTGGGCGTCCGACATCCGCGACGTTTGCAAGCGACGAGATCCTCGCCTTCTCGAGTGGCACACCAACCTCACCGGCGGGGAGTGGCAGATATGGGCTCCGCTCGACATGAGCCCGAACGGAACGCGTCGCCCGCCACAAGACGCGACGTACGTCATCGGGTGCGATATCTCGATGGGAAGCGGGGCGAGCGAATCGGTGATCTACGTCCTCGAGCACGAGACTGGCGAACAGGTTGCCGAGTTCGCGAGCGCTCACGTCTCACCGGACGAGCTCGCTCAACAAGCGGTCCTTGCCGGGATCTTCTTCGGGGGCCGCGGCCGGGTCGCCATGATCGGGTGGGAAGCAAACGGCGTCGGCCAGAGGTTCGCGCGTGAGCTCGTTCGAGTTCTCGGCTACCCGCGGTACCTCCGCATGTACAAGGACGACAACATCGCTCCGGATCTCACCGAGCGCCTTGGGTGGTGGTCGACCAACGAGACCAAGATCGACATGCTCGGGGCTCTCGATCAGGCCATCACGCTCGACACGCACCGCGTTCGCTCGGCGGTGACGCTTGGCCAGTGTGAAGAATACGTCTGGTTCGAGGGCCGGCACGGCGTTGGGCCCGGCGTCATGGAGCAGGAGACGGCCGACGCGAGAGCTCTCCACGGAGACCGGGTCATCGCCGCCGGCGTCGCCGAGTTCACGCGAAAGTTTGTCCCGCGTCGCGGCCCGTCCGCTCGAGAGGTCGTCCCGGGGACCATGAGCGAGTGGATCGAGCAAGAGAAGACCAAGTCGAAGACGAGGAAGAAGAAGGGCCCGCGGTGGCGTGCGTAGCATGGCCCACGCGGGTCCAATGCTTCGTGCGACGGGCTCGCGTGCCCTCCCCGGGTGTAGCTCAGAGGTAGAGCGAGGCGACGAACGTCGTCTGGGTCGGTGGTTCGAGTCCTCCCCCCGGGATTGGCGAGATGGAGAAGCGGCAATCTCGGCTGGCTCATAACCAGCAGGTCCCGGGTTCGAGTCCCGGTCTCGCTATTCGGGCTCGGTTGTCGGGCTCGCGCTCACCCCACACAAACAGGAGAATCGTTGTGCCGCAATTCAGGAAACCCACGGTGGAGGAGCTCGACAATCGCTTCACCCACCACCCGCCCGTGACTGACGAGCAGGTCAAGCGGTACGAAACCGTACGGGCCACTATCCTCGAGACCGCCAAGAAGTGTGTCGAGCTCACGCCATGCTCATCCGAGCAGACGCGGGCGCTCAACGCTCTCGACGAGGCGATGTTCTTGTTCAACGCCGCGATCGCACGCCATGAGGGGGTGAAAGTTGAGGTGCCAAGTGAGTAAGCCAACGCCAAAGGAGCTCGCCGAGCGGTTCGAGCTCGACACGTCGACCGACGATCAGTACGTCCGTGAGGGCTGTCATGCGGTCGACTCGACCATCCTCGGTGCCGCCGAGAATCTCGTTGACTCCATCCCGGAGCAATGCGAGGCCGTCCGCGGCCGGGTGCTCGAGCATCTCGCCGAAGCCCAAAAGTGGGCTCGGCTCTCGCTGTTGAACACAGAGATTGCCGAGCAGCACGCCGGCGAACATCCTGAGCAAATCGCGACGGAAACCTCAGACGCCGGAGAATCGACGGAGAGCGACGAGGAGGCCGATGCGGGTTCCGGGTCGACCGAGGGCCCTGACGAAGCTCCTGACGCGGAGAAGCCCAGTGAGGGCGACGAGTCGGCAGGTGGCGACGCCGAGGCAGAGGAGACGAAGCCCGAGACGGGCGGTTGACTCGGCGTCCGGGTCGCTACCGCGGCTCGGGCGTTTTCCATGACGGTTGACAGCGTGGTTGCCATCTGGTAAACTGCGACATCAACCCCCGGTAGTTGGGCCGGGTGAACAGGAGTCCAGTCATGGCACTATCCGTTTGGCGGGTACGCACGCGTTGCCGCATCCTCGAAGGCCCGGAGGCCGGCAAGGATCGCGGGTGTGAGTTCTTGATCCTCTCGAGGTCCGCACACGCTCCGGCGATTGCGGAGTACCTCCACGCTTCGATGTGGTGGTCCGAGGGAGCTCGAAAGTCCAAGGTCGTCGTCACCGATCGTGAGCGCGTCGATCGCGGCTTCATGCGGGACGGCTTCTTCGTGATGGTCGAGCGGACGTGGGCGATGGACCGCAACGAGGGCCGGCGTGAAGGGGGTGGGTCGTGAGCGCCGGCGACGTGCGTCGCATGTACGTCAACGAGGCTCTCGCTCAAGGCTTCGCTGCCGGCGTCGAAGGTCGTCGGTGCTACGAGGACGGATCATCGGGAGAGAACCTTCTCCGCGGTCTGCGGGCGAAGTGGGGAGATCCAAAGAACGGCATCCGCCAGTGTGACGCGAGCATCGTCCGGTCGGCGTACTCGGCGGGTCACCGCGCCGCTCGAGCAAACACATTCAAATAGGAGCATCAGGCATGAGTACAAAGAGGATTTGCAATCACATACCAACGCTCATGAAGCCGTACGTCGTGGTTGAGAACGTTCGTCGATTGGGTGAGTTTTTCGTTGTTCACGCTCAGGACGAAAGAGACACATCGAATTCGCATTCGACGTTCGAGAGCGCGAGGGAAGCACAACACGACATGAACGATGGTCATCGCACCGGCTTTATCGCGGGTGTTCTTGAGGCTCATCAAGCTATCGAGGCGATGACAGCCGACGACTACGGCGCAGAGCCACTTGAAGGGAGTTGAGACATGAACAACCAGCTATCGGCGGCGCGTGACTTGGTCGAGAAACACGGCGCCGACGTTCGGAGTCGTCGCCGGCCGTTCTACTGCGTCGCCATTGACAAGGACGGCGAGGCCGTTATTGAAATCAGGAGGCTTGATTGCCGCGGGTACTACACCCGCCAGCCGGGCTGGCAAGGAGCGATCACGCTCACGAGCGAGCTCAACGACGTATTTGAAGCAGGATTCAACGAAGGAGCGGGCAATGAGTAAGAACAAGAGACCTCCCATCACAGCGGATCAGGTCGCGGCCATGTATGTCAACGCTCACGGCAAGATCTACGAGTCGTTGTTGAGATCGCCCGGTTGCCCGGGCATGGACGTCGCCGCCTCGACCGTGAACGCGGGCGGCATGGCGCTGGTCGCTATGTCGGTGGTCACGAGCGAGTACGGTCAACAGGAGTCGGTCAATCGAGGAGAGCAATGGATTCGCGAGCAGATGCGGATCGTCATCAAGGAAGCGTTCTTTGATCGTGAGTTCACCGAGATGCACGCCGATTTCACCTACTTCATTGAGTGGGCCGGACGGAGGATCGAGGACATTCGACGGCGTCGCTCGGAGCTCGAAGCAGCGGCAAGGAGTAACTGACATGCGAAACATCACCATCGCCCTCGAGGTTGTGAGCAACGGCTCGTGGAACGCGTCTCTGATGGACGGAACCGAGCTCCTCGAGCAAGCCAACAAGCCGAACCACGGCGACGCCCTCCGGTGGGCGATCGGCAAGGTCACAAAGACCGCCGGCATGAGGATCGAGCGGGTGTTGGACCTTTCGATCCGGCAAGCGCTCGACTGTGCCATGATGGATCTCGGCAACGCCCAAGCACTCATCAACGAGCTCGAGGAGAACGACGAGGAACGCTTGGTGTACGACGACACCCGCCGCCTTATCAAAGCGGCGCTCAGAGAGGAGTTTTTCGAGAAGTGATTGGACACCACCACCGGGTAAAACCGATGGTGGTGCTTTCCGGGAGTTGGCCCGGGACAGGAGTTCGACATGAAGGATCGAATCGTTGGGCGCATCGTGGCGCGTGGCATGGAAGGCCGGCAGGACGGGGAGGTCGTCGCCGAGGTCGGCGGGGTCTCGTTCTTGGTGGCGATCGACGCGGTCGAGACCCGCATGGACGAGCTCGACGCGTGGGGCCGCTCCGAGGTCGAGTGGTGGGCCGCGGGCCGGTTCCTCGCGACCGACTACTCCCGGTGCTCGAGGGCTGTGGCATGACTGATCGTGACGACGACATCATCGACATCGAGGTTCGCCAGTCGAGCCCGTACGCCATGCTCACGCTTTTCGTGATCGTTCTGTCGCTCGGTCTCGTGTGCAGCGGGTGCCTGTGGGCCGCTCTGAGCTCGTGGAAGGCCGTCGCCGCCGCAGGTTTCACGCTCGTCGCGTTGTTGGCCCTGATCCTGTATGCGAAGTAGACCACTCCCCCGGCGTCGGTCGTCCTGACGGGTGGCCGGCGTCATCGCTGCGGGCGCTCGGTCCGCGGGACATCACGCACGGAGGCCAACGATGACCACCGATCGACTGTTTACGGAGCCGGATGGCAAGAGGAGATACAAGCACACGCTCACCAAGCCCCAGCGGGAAGCTCTCGAGGGCTTCATCGTGCACATGACCCCGCAATGGCGAGCGAACCAGACCGAGGACAAGGACGCGGCCCACGCGGCGAGCGTCGCGCTCGGGTTCGAGGTCGTCCCGAAGCACATCGCGAACCGCCGGCACGGCTCGAGCCGCAAGCAGGACGGGAGCAAGTTCGACAACTGGATCGACCGGAAGCCGCGGGAGAAGAAGGCCGAGGAGGCTTCGGGCGGGGTCATGCAATGGCTCAGGAAGCTCCAAGGCTCGGTGACGTTCATCCGCGGCGAGCTCGTGCGGTTCCAGCAGCTTTTTGATAACCACCGCGAGAACATCTTCGACATTCGCTCGCGAGCGACAGATGCGGTCGACAGCGCAGAGGAGGCCAAGAGGACGGCGAACGCTGCGAGCTCGAAGTTGGGCAACGTCACGCGATCCGCGTCAAGCGCGATGGATCGGGCGGAGTACGCCGTTGCAGAGGCAAGGAAGCTCGCGCCGGCCTTCGAGCGCGTGATCGCAAGAGTTGACGAGCTCGAGGGCCGGATTGGAACGCTTCGTAGGAAGATGGACGGCGTAGAAACAACCGAGGAAGGAGTCTCGAATGCTGGTGTTGTCACGGATGAAGGATGAGTGTGTGATGGTCGGGCGGTACGTCCGGATTCGCGTTGTCGATATTCGCGGCGACAAGGTCCGCTTGGGCATTCAGGCCCCGGATGCCGTGGAGGTCCACCGGGAGGAGGTATTGCTCCGCATCCTCGCGGGGGAGACCAAGCAAGACGCGATCGACAACGCGAAACCCCGGGATGGCGAAAACACGGAGAAACAAGCATGAGCGTCGCTTCCTACCACGTCCTGTTGTGCGATGGCCGCAACTGCCAGATCCCGGGCCGGAGGTTCAACCCTTGGCCCAATCACCATGAAACCCGCGGCGACATCCGCCGACAGGCCGGGGCGAAGGGCTGGGTCACGAACGCGGGCGGGGGGCGGTTCGACTACTGCCCAGCGTGTGCCGCTAAGCGTGACGACCGATACCCGCGGTACACGGGCCGGGCGACGCACGAGCACGCCAACGAAATCACGCGAGCTCAACTCCCCGGCGAGGTCAATAACGCCCTTCTGAGGCGTGTAGCGGACAATCTGAGCGTTCGGAGGCTTGGAGCTCGAAGCCTTGTTCCGCCGTTCGTGCGTGCGATCCCGGACGCGGCGGTCGACTCAGAGCGAGAGCTCGCCGCTCTCTCGGCGATTTCCATGCTCGACGCCCGAAAGTGGCTCGAGGATGTCAAGATCTCGGACGAGACCGGCGAGGGCGTGAGCCTCCCGGAGCGGGTGCTCGAGCAACTCATCCCGGTTGTCCGGTTGTGCTCGAGGGAAGATCCGACCGACGACGAGCTCAAGGAAGCCGAGGAGCTCGCTCTCGTCGGTGCCGCGGCGTTCGTGGCGATCGCTGAGGGTTGCCGACAGGCTCGAGAAGACAGGAGGCCGCGATAATGGCGTACGCAGAGAAAACCAAGGTTGGAATCCACAAGAGCAAGGCCGAGATCGAGACTTTGCTTACGAGGTTTGGGTGCAACGGGTTCGCGTACGCCAGCGACGCGAGCACGGCGATGGTCGGCTTCACCATGCCGGCCGGAGACAATCGGCCGGCGATCCAAGTCCGGATGACGCTCCCGCTCCCGGACATCGCCGACTTTGCTCGCACGCCCGAGACCCGCCAGCGACGCACGCAAGCGGGTCAGGCCGCGGCACACGAGCAGGCGTGCCGGTCTCGGTGGCGGGCGCTCGGGCTCATCGTCAAGGCCAAGCTCGAGGCCGTGCGGTCTGGGATTAGCACCGTCGAGCGGGAGTTCTTTGCCGACATCGTCACGGGATCGGGCCGCACGATGCACGAGCTTGCGGCGGCTCACCCGGAGATGCTCGAGTCTGGAACGCTGCCGATGCTGCCGAGGGGGTCGTCGTGAAGATTGAGCTTGTTCTCACCAGCTACACGAGCATGGGGCTGAGAGCTCACGCGTGGGATTTCAGGCTCATCGCTGGCAAGGACCCGGACAAGTGGTACACCGTTGAGGCGTATCACATTCAGTACCAAGCGGATGCGTCTCCATCGTGCAAGTATCGGATGGATCGCATATTGCCGGATGATCCGAAGAACCCGGCCCAGACGTTCTTGTCCCCCACGCTCGGGATCATGGTCGACGTGTTCTTGGCTGAGGCGGCTCGAACGGCCGGATGGAGGGGCGGCGAAATCCGCTCTGTAACACTCAAGTAGGGGCGTCGCGGCCCCTGTCACCTTGCGCCGTCTCGGCTGGGTAAGTCCCGGAGGCGGCGTTTTCATGCGCCCACAACATAAGACCCCCGGGATGAAACAAGACCCCGCCCGTGGTATTGTGTCGACGGGAACCGAGCCGGCGCGGGATTGCACGCGTGCCGGATCAGATGACAGCAGGCAGGTTCGGGCAGGCCGTCAAGGACGCCAACGACTTCATGCGCCCGTACCGGCAGGCTCGCCGAGACGCCCTCGAGGAGCTCGTCGGACCCCACTACCCGGGCGAACAGAACCGGGCCGAGCGTTCGGTGAACCTCATCGCTCACTCGCTCCAAACACTGATCCCCCACCTCGCGAGTAATTACCCGCGGTACAACGTCAAACCGAAGTCCATCGCCCTTGCGGCCGAAGCTCTCACGCTCGAGCTCGTCCTCGGCGATGTCTCCCGCGAGCTCGATCTGGTCCGCCGCTCGCACGTCTGGCTCCTCGACGCCCTCCTCGGCCCGTGCGCCGTGGTGAAGATCGGGCTCAAGGTCGGGGCGGATCTCGTGAAGGTCGACGGCCGGCTTTTCGACCCCGGGATGCCGTACGTCGAGCGGGTCGATCTTGACGACTACGTCTTCGACACCTCCGCCCGGTCGTGGGACGAGGTCCGGTGGGAGGGTCACCGCTACCGCGTGAGCCGTCAGGTCGCCATGCAATCCGGGCTCTTTGACCCGAAGATCATCGAGTCGCTCCCGCCCGTGAGCGCCCAACGCAACTCCACGCAGGACGGCGAGCGGGTGGAGGACATGGCCGGCGACCACTTCGACCGCCAGCGCCGCAACGACTTCGTCGATCTCGTCGAGCTCTACGACGTGGCGGTGTACGACAACGGCGAGACGGTCCTCCTGACACTCCCTGGCAACGCCCCCGAGTCGGCCCAAGGCTTCCTCCGCGTGCAGACGTGGGAGGGACCGCAGCGGGGACCGTTCGAGCGCCTCGAGTTCTTCCCGCTCCCGTCACAACCGCTCGGGCTCCCATTCGTGAGCTCGATGATGGACATGCACCACGCCATTGCGGCGATTTCAAACAAGCTCGTCAAGCAGGCCGAGCACTCGAAGAAGGTGCTCGCGTACCGCCGCACGTCCGACGAAGACGCCAAGCGGATCGCCGACGCCCCGGACATGGACTCGGTCGCGGTCGACGACCCGGACGGCGTCCAGATGATCGACATGGGGGGCGTGCACGAGTCGCTCATGGCCGCATACCCGCAGTTGTGGGGGATGGCCCAGATCGGGGCGAGCCTCCCCGACATGCTCTCCGGCGCGTCGGATTCGGACACAGCGACCGAGTATCAGGGCCGGATGGCCCAAGCGAGCTCGAGAGTCGGCCACCTCGGCAAGATCCACGAGGCGTTTCACAGTCGGATCGCGTCACACCTCGGCTTCTACCTCACGACCGACCCGTTCATTCAGCGAGGGGCGATCCACCGGCTCCCGGGCGGGGAACAGATCGAGCTCAAGTACGACGCGGCGACCAAGCGGGGCGGGTACCCCGATTTCGCGTTCGAGATCCAAGCCCGCTCAATGCAGGCAATGGACCCGGCGGTTCGAGCTCGACGGTTCAACGAGGCGATGGGGCTCATGCTCCAAGCCGCTCAGGTCGCGATCTCGAACGTGCAACTCGGCGTCGCCCCACTCGATCTCGCCGCGTTTGCCCGCACGCTCGGCCAGATGTACGACATGCCGGAGTTTGCCGAGATGGTCGCCGACCCGATCACCTCGAGCACAATCGCCCAACACCTCCAACAGCGGATGGCTCAACTCTCGCCGCCGATGCCAGCCGCGGGGATGCCGGGTATGGCGCCGGGCGTTCCGACGCCGGCTCAGGGGCAGACGCAGGCCACAACCCCGCTCGGAGCGAGCCGCGACGCCCGCGAGTTCGCCAATGGAAACGAGGTAGCAGCGTGAGCGCCCGCACCTCCGAGAAGCAGATCGACGCCGCCCGGTGGTTCGTGGTCGGGGTGTTCGTGTTCCAAGCCGTGTGCATCATCGTCGCGAGGACCGTGCAGTAATGCCGCAGTACGTCTATCAACGCGACGACGGGAGTTGCTTTGAGGTCTTCCAACACATGAGCGAGGACGCTCTTGAGGTCTGTCCCACCACCGGGCAAAGCGTGACTCGAGTACCCCAGCTCCCGCGAGTTCACGGACAGACCGAGATTCGCTCGATGGCGTGGGGTGTCGACCAGAGCGATCCGAACGCGATTGAAGCCGCCGAAGCCGTGGACGGATGCAAGATCGACCGCGAGACGGGCGACGCCATCTTCGAGAACGAAGCCGCCCTCAGGCGCACCAAGAACGTGTTTTCGACCAACCAACGGATCTCGAAAGAGCGTGAGCTCGCCGAGATCGCAGACCAAGGAGACGCAGCGTGACCACCCTCCCCACCAACCCCGCAGGTATCGCCGCCGCAGCGGGTACGCCGGCCCCCGCCGGCCCGAAGCTCGTCCCCCCGCCCGGCATCGACAACGTCGGCCAAGGCTCAAGCCTCCCGAGCGACAGCCCCACACCGCCCGACGCACCGAAGATCCCCGAGGGCCAAGACGACCCCAACGCGGCGCTCGCCAATGTCGCTGCGTTCCTCAACGATCCGAACAACCAAGAGCCCGAGGACCGCCCGCTTCCAACGACCGACCCGGAGACGGCCGCACGACAGCCGTCCACCCCCGACGACCCGGGGGGCCAACAGGTTCCTCGAGCTCAACAGCCAGTCCAGAACGCCCCGACGCAGCCCGCAGTAAACCCGCGGGCTCTTGGCGTTCTCAAGGACGCCGGCTACACCGAGCAACAGATCGCGGCTCTTGGCGCTCTTTCACCCGAGCAACAAGCCCCGTTCATCGAGAAGGCGCTCAACGACCAAATCGGAGCGATCAACCAGATCCCGCAAGCGATCCTCGAGCGGAACGGCATCGGCACCGTCGATCCTCGAGCTCTTGACCCGCTCGCCCCGACCAACCCGAACGTCGCTCCCGACCCGCTCGCCCATCTTCGAGCCCAACAGCCTCCTCAGCCCGCCCAGAGCGTTCCCGGGCTCCCGCCGCACTTGCAGCCGTCTTCACCCCCCGCGACGACTCAGGCCGCCCAGAACCAGCGTCAGCAGCCCGCTCAGTTCGTGCCGATCTCAGACGCGGCCCTCGCCGAGCTTGAGGCGGTCGATCCGAACATGGCGCAGGCCATCCGGACCAACCAACAACTCGCCCAGCAACAAGGGGCTCACCTCCAAGCGATCGAGCAACGGGCGATCGCGTTGCAACAGCAACAGGAGTCGTTCATCCGGCAGCAGGTTCAGAGCCAGATCACCGGATGGTTTGACACCATGAAGGGCGACGAGCTCGGCGACAAGTACCACGGGCCGCACGGAGCTCACTACCGGGGTCAGGTGTACGCGCTCGCCAAGAGCCTCGACGAAGCCGCCTTGCAACAGGGCCGGGCGTTGAGCGTGGGCGACGCGCTCACCGCGGCTCACCGATACCTCCACATGGAGGATCTCATTGGCGGGGCTCACAAGGCCGCTCAACAACAGCTCGCCGGCCAGATCCAGAAGCGGAGCGGTCTTCGGACGTTCACGCCCGCCGGCGGAGAGACGCAGCAATACCAGCCCGGGACGGACCCGGAGCAAGACCAGATCAACGCCGAGAACATCGTCGCCGGTGTTCTGGCACGGAACCAAGCGGGTTGAGCGTGAGACCGGGCGCTCGATCCGAGAAGTGACACCACGGTCAGGAGAATCGCGATGGCGGGAATTGCACCGGAAGCCATCACGGACCTAATTCGGAGCACGCTCCCCAGCCTCCCGGTCCGTGGCGAATTTGAAAGCGCGATGTCGAAGCAGACGTACCCTTTCTTGTCGTACGTCTTCAAGAACAAGCGCCGCCGCCGTCAGAGCGGTACCAACGTCTCGATGCGTGTGCAACTCACGCAATCGGGTCTCGCCCGAATGGTCTCGCTCTACGAGCCCACGCCCAACACCGTGCAGGACAACCTGTCTGAGATCACGGCGCCGTGGTCGTTCGCCGAGCGCAAGGCCCACTGGGATCGCAAAGAGTTCGAGATGAACAAGGGACCGGCGGAGATCGTGGATCTCCTCAAGTCCCGGCGTGTCGACGCGGCTCGAGATCTCGTCGATCTCCTCGAGGACCAGTGTTGGGGCGTTCCCGAGAGCGCCGCCGACAACAAGAACACTCGAGGCGTCCCGTACTGGATCAACTTCGCCAACGACGGCGTCGAGAGCTTCAAGCCGGTCTTCGCGGGCCAGACGGTTCGATACGGCGATGGTTCCACTGGCACGCTCGTCGGTGGCATCGACAAGGCCGACGCGACGCTCTCCAACTGGCGGAACCTCGTCGCGACGTACACCAACTTCAACCCCTCGGTCCTGCAACAGCTTCGCATGATGATGCGACGGATGAATTTCCGTGTGCCGAGCGAGGTCAAGAGCAAGCTCTCGGGCTACGGAGCCCCTCAGTTCTGCATCTACACCGATCTCGACATCGCCGACGAGTACGAAGCGATGGTCAACGCCGGTCCGGACGACCGCAACGGAGATCTCAGCCCGTTCAACGGCGATCTCGCGTACAAGCGCGTCATGTGGCAGGCAACATCGGCGCTCGACGGTCAGGCCGAAGCCCCGATCTACCTCCTCGATCACGAGCGGTTCTATCCGGTGGTCATGGAGTGGATGCGCGAGTCGGACCCCGTCCGCGACCGCTCGCAGATCGACACTTGGACGGTCGCTATGACGTGTTGGTACCAAGTGGTGTGCAACAACTGCCGCGCCGGCGGTGGCGTGATTCACAAGCCGATCGCCGCCTGATTCACCCCCACGACGCCCGGGAGAGACCGGGAGAAAGGGCCAAGCAATGCCCGGAGCAATGCACCAAGTTCAGAAGCAGAACGCCGCTCAGCAGACCAAGGACGTGGTCTACACCGGCAAGACCCTCGCGGGGGCCGATATCGGCGAGACGCTTCAAGTCGGGTACCCCGTGTGCTACGACTACGGCAACATCGACGCCGGCAAGGAGGCCGAGCAGTTGTACGACCGCGTCACGAAGCCGGAGGCGGGAAACCTCCATCTGTTTGCCGGCGTCGTCTCGCGGATCTCAAAGCCCAACGAGACGGGTCAGCAAACAATCTCGATCGTCACGAAGGGCATCGCCAACGTCTGGTCGGACGTGAACGCAACCATCGGCGTGACGTGGCTCAAGGTCGTCGCCGGCTGGGCCGTTCAAGGCAACTCGGCGGTCTCCGATGTCGACGATCTCGGCGAGGCGATCGGCGTCGCCGGCGAGACCAAGGACACCGACACCACCAACGGTCCGATCCGGACCCTCATCAACTCGAAGTGGGGGTGAATCGAGATTGACAACCCTGCCCCGGCGGGCCGTCACTTGTTGCCGGTTCGGTTCCCCACCACCCGCCGGGGGGCATGAGTCGAGTGAACAGCACTCTCCATACCGTCTCCACCGAGGGACACACCTTCGCGGAGCTCATCCGCCGAGTGGCCCGTGTGCGTGGATATGCCCCTGAAGTCGGCGTGAACGACGGTCTCCCCGAGGATCAAGAAGACCTTCAGCGCGTGAAGGACGCGGTCAACATGGGCCTCTCGAGGTTCTACGCCGCTCACGACTGGACCTTCCTCAAGCCGCGGGTGCAAATCGAGATGGTCGTTGCTGGCGATGGCCCGTTCAACATCGACGGCGACTCCGGCCGGTACCGGCTTCCCGCGGGGATTCAGGGCACGCCGCAGACCGATTGGTCGTACCTCGACA
>JAAUYK010045392.1_pt1 | contig 43765 bp, 53 predicted proteins | sample 7278021 | NCBI WGS metagenome assembly JAAUYK01 (sample SAMN14350223, study PRJNA611818) | marine sediment metagenome | isolation source: surface marine sediment (1.8m) | place: French Polynesia: Moorea | collected 2018-08
AATCTGAATGGTTTGTTCAGCGGTTTGTCTTTCTTTTCTTCTTCCTCTTTAACTGGTTTCATTGGTTTGGGTTTTCCATTTTTGATAGGCACACAATTAGGAACTTTCTTTCCATCCTTTTCCTTCCATCCTACCATTTCGTACCCATCCCAACATGGCCCTTCTTTCTCATCCAAACAATCACCGCAACCAAGATACTTATTGACTAAATCCATTTTTCTTCTCATATTACCCCCAAATTATTCCATACCCTTCATAGGATTCTTCTAGTCTAAGCGTTTCATCAAGTCTTTCTTTTTCGGTAATACCTTCTTGTAAGAGAGTATCACCATCTAAGGAAATACCTATATTACCTATGGAGTTAAATTGAGCAAATTTGCTACGTATCCTACCCAATATAATTTTACATTCCGCTAGTGCGTAATCGAAAACCCAATCAGAAGTATAGAAATTAGAATTGCTTGTACTTGAATTTAGATCGGTCTCATCTCTTTTCCAATTAGAATTTTGATTTTGAGTTTCCATACCTGCATAATGACTGCCTTCAATCATATATGATCTAAGCAGTAAGAATCCGGGTGAATCATATGTTGTTTCCTGTCCTGTCTCATCTTTGATTGTTACGTTACCACTACCCGAAGCAGGAGCAGGTTGAACTTCTAATTGATTAGTATACTTGTGATATTTGTAATTGTATTCGGAAGGTGTATATCGGTCTACTGTCTTCATGTAATCCAAAGCAAGGTGATAGCTTATCAGCGAATATGCATTTCCACCTGTCCATATTAGAGAATCATAGACTCCCCTGCTATATAAAAAGTTGTCAACAGTAAATAGAGTATTGACACCGCTACCACCACCCCTATCATCGAACTCTACAATATCGACAACACCCAATGGTAGATCATAAAAATTTTGTCCTGCTAAAAGTAAAGTAGTGAAGTATGTTTCAACAATAGAATTACCCACTCCCCATTTAATCCATTTATGTCTAGCGTAATCAATACTATCATAAATCTGTTCAGTGGTTAACTCTACCTTGATTACAGGAGCACCTAATCTCCTTTTAATACGGTCTGCTAATTCACCTTTGCTTAAAGTAATATTTAATGGCATTTATATTCTCCCTAACTTCTAAGTATATTTATATTTTTAATGATCAAAAACACTGGAATTAGTTAACCAACTCCAATCATCAATATCATCCTCAATATCAGACAGGATTCCCCATGCATCGTCTTCCTTCTCAGACTTTCCACCCTTGAAGTTCCAATCCTCATCTAAGATATTCATCTCAAACAAGAAACAGGCCCAAAATAGAGCGTCCACCAAATCATCATCCTTGTCTTTGCCGAAAAACTTACCTTCTTCCTCAATGTAAGACCCTAATTGTTCAATGGTTTCTTGATCTCTTAGCTCAACAGAACCATCTTCTATAAGTTTCTTCATTAACAGTACGGCTCTTGGCTTAGTATTTTTATTCGATCTCACACCTAATGATGCTTCTTTACTACCTGAATTAACTAAGTTTTCGTTCTCCCAATGCCACCAAATCTGTCCAATAACAGCGGCACCTTCACCGTTATTCTCACACAAGATATATGCATTGTTGTAATAGATAGATAGCCTATGAATAATCTGTGAGAACTCATAAACATCTGTCAGATTGTCTTCAAATACAGCAACTTGTGTCATATCAACAGGAGTTACGGAGTTGATTCTAAGAAGCTGAATAGTTGAAAAGTGCTCTCCTGTACCCTTTGCAGGATCAACACCGATCACATACCTAGCACCATCAATAGGCTTTTCCCATACCCTCAGTCTGTCCTTCAAGTCAAAGAATGTTGGGTCTACGTCCATATTCAATAGCGTTCTAAGGACTTCAGGATTAATAACGGTATTGGTCGAACCAAGGAACTTACAAGCGAATTCCTGATTGAATCCATGGATACCAAGATTCTTAACCTGCTCTTTGGCCCATGCTCTATCCCTTCCGGGTACTCTATCCCATATGACCTTTTGTGGCACAAATGAGTTAGCGGCATCACCTTCAGCGTTTGCACCTACCCAAAGTCTATGAAAGATATTGAACATACCATTCGGAGTTGAGATGATAATAATTCTTGATTTAGTACTTGAAGATATTGTAGGATAGTTACTTGCCCAAAATTCTTCTGCATTATTGGAAGGCACGAAAGCGAACTCATCACATATAACGATGTTCATAGGCCATCCTCTAAATGCATCTTGAGTTGTGGCAGAAATTATGAGTTTTGTTCCGTTATCGAATGTGATTGAGGTTTTAGCGTATTCGGTAACTCCCGGTTTCAACCATATCGGCAGTGCTTCATACATCTTCTTTATATTGTCCAAGATTCTCTTGGCTGAAGATTCTTTGTTCGAAACAATACCGATGTTCTTGTTAGCGTTAAAAATCGCATACCACAAAGCGTAATCAGCGACAACGGTAGTTTTTCCTGATTGCCTTGCCCATAGTCCAATAAAAAATCTGTTGTTCTCAAGAAGCTCTAAGGTCTCTTTCTGATACTCATATGGTTCAAATAGAACTTCCCCATGATCCAAAGTGACAATTTTTACATAATTTTCACTAAAGTATAATACATCATCCCTACATTTAAGCAGTTCTTCTACCTGCTCATCCGTATACTCAAGCTCTGTATTCGGCCTTTTAATGTAGGTCTCATCATATCTAATAGCCATAATTCACCCCTTAAAACAAATATACTACTAATATTTATATTATTTTGGGTGAATTATGAAAAATAGGAATGAAAAAGAGGGATTTCTCCCTCTTTTTTAAATGAAGGCTTGAGGGGGATTCGAACCCCCGGCTAACAGAGATTTAGAGTCTCCTGCTCTGCCAACTGAGCTATCAAGCCAATAGATTGAGTTTTCTTACATGTTTGTTGTCCATATCAGTAGCTATAGACGTTATCTGATTGCCAATATCAGGTTCCCTAAACTCCCTATAAGGTATACCTTCCATTTCAAATTTGTGCTTTAGATTCTCAAGTTGGGTTAAACCTTTGATACCCAAATATATCAATGTTCCGTTAGTCCAAGACGTTGATTCATGTAACAGATATTCAGCTAAAGCATGACCACCTTGAACAGCTTGATGAATCTTAGGTATATCCTTACGCACAATCACGAACATCTTCATGGTCAATTTCGTTATACCACTCTTTCATGTATTTGTCAATAATGGAAGTATTTGGACTTTCATTACAGTTGTTTTCGATTTTTTCATAGGGAGTGTTATTGAAAAATTGACAATAGGCGATATGTCTATGCCTGTATTCGGATCGCTTATAGAATAAACCTGATATGTAGCCATTCGGCCTTGATTTCCGTTTGGCCTTTTGACTTCTGATGTGACTTGCTAACTCTTTTTGTTGCTCTTTGATTTGATTTTTAAGTTCTTTGAATTTCATGATATTCTCCTTTTGTTTCAGTTTTTTTGATACGATTTGACTTGTTTCATTTAAACCGAAACTCAAGGTGGATCACGAATTATCTATAAAAATGGTTTCATAATATTCTCCTTTCGTTTATTTGCCCCATACTATACATATTTATTAAAACAATGTCAAGAAAATTATAGACCGCTAGTGATAATTGCATTTTTAGGCGAAAGACAATGATTGTCGATGTGTAAGCGGCTATTCCCCTTCACCTGATTCTGAAGATACAAACACCACTTCAGATACTTGCCTATTTTTTCAACCACGGCATCAGGAAGGCCATATCCATGCGTTTTTCCAGTACAGCAAGGGTTGAGTATCAGGTAATCGTTTTCGGACTCATTATGAATGGATATGACCTTCTTAGCTAGCGTTCTGCATGGGTGAACAGATATGATTACGGTCTTAGTAAATGGAAAATTGGTTCTGAACTTTGCTATGGAACTTGCCCAATCGTTTTCATAGATATCCGAAACAATGTAATCGAAATTGTTTACCTTACCCCAATCACGTTCTCTTGGCAGTTTGTCAATTGCGTATGCATGGTAAATGTTCTTGAACAAGAAACATGCCAATACAGAAGTCAAGGCATTCCCGGCACAAAAGTCATATATTTGAAATCGCTGAAGTTTGTTCTTTAGGGTAAGCTTCCGCAATTGCTTGATGATTGCCATTGATTCAGTAATCTCTTTTTTCAATCGCTGAACAGGTAACACAATATCAAGTATATCGGGATAACAGTTAAGTTTGTAGAATTCCTCAACATATTTAAGATTTGACATTTAATATTTGTCCTTTCAGTTTTACCCATCTACATTTTTTCTTGTCATAAACGCTACCATCCCCATAGAAAATTAGATCGGGATTCTTGAATTTCTCATCTTCCTTCTTGATGAAATCTTCAAGAATATCAAGAAGGTAATGGTAAGCTTCATTGACAAAGCGAAAGGCATCATCATTTCCACCCTTATCGGAATGAGCTTTCATGACAAGGATTCTCCATCTCCTTTTAAGTTCTGCTTTGGAGACTTTTCTCAGTGCATTTTTATTTTCGATTTTGAATACTTTGAAATACTTATCGGTGGTATTAACAGTTTCCATCACTTACCTCAAAGACTTCATTGCAGATTGGACACATAACGTCATAATCCCATTCTCTTGCATTCGAACAATCCATTGAGAAAACACTTCTTTCTCTATAATTGAAGATCGGCTGAATAGGATAAGCGTCAACTTCCGGGCAATCACAATCATTATCCATACTATGAAATTCTATTTCATAATCGCTATCGGGATATTTTTTCTTTGACTGTTTTTCTATACAAACCGTAGTATGTTTTTTGACCTTGATGGTAACAGGCATCAAGTCTGTTTCTGGATCATGTTCCCACCCACAATTAGGGCAATTATCATAACCCATTTTTTTCGAACCACATACATCACATTCGTAATCTGAAGGTATCGCTTTAGATGGATTGATTTGAGAATTCAAAGTATGTGGAGTCAACAGTTCACATTGCCCACAATATTGATATCCTTCAGGAATTTTTTTCACGTAAGGGTGTGTAGGTAAAGGCTCTTGATTCAGTTCTTCAGGCAACGGCACCTTATGTTTATCGTAAGGACTTTGATCTAAGCACCTATCGAACACACTTACATCCTTTTCAAGTTTCTTGAAAGGCTGATTAAGCGGATTAAAGAAATCATCCATCAAAGATTTGAATTTTTCATCCATAGTTCACCTTATGCTTTCGCTTTCGGTTATACTTGGACTTATCCTTATGCCACCTAGTTGCAGGAGCGGTAACAGTGCGAAAGACCTTTTTTTGCTCTGATTTCTTTTTATCGTATATGATTTTTTTCTTCATGTCAATATTTATTTGAGGGGAAGGACAAAGACCTGTTAAGTAGCAATGTCCTTCCTAAAATGCCGCTTGCATTTCCTCAAGGTTAAAGGTTTCTCCCTGCTTGCAGGGAAGTTTCGCTTTCGCCTAAAGGAGCTAGACCCGTTTATCTCCCTAGCTCCCCCCATACGTCTATGGGTATCGGGTTTTTTAGGTCACAAACACATTTTTTGGCACTCTCCTTTATGGTTTACCTAACAGTTAATGTGGTTTTTCGCCTATGGGGAGTTTCCCTTACCCTATGGAGCATGTGTTTGTAAGGGAGACATGGCATCCATAGGAACTCCCCATGTGGATTATTTCAGCCCGAAGTAGGCATCAATCCGTTTGGTGTAATTGGCTTTCCGATCTTTCGGAGCTTTCTTCCGTAAGGCTTGCAGTTTTTCCAGTTCATTCGATTTTTTCATGATAATCCCCTTTCTGATTTTCTTATAGTTGAATTTCTTTACCTGTAATTACGTTAACAACTTTTGTACCTTCACCGAATGCCGCTCTCATCTCAAACATTTCTTCAGCCGAAGGTTTATAATTCTTCATTTGCTCTCTATATTCGGCTAAAAACTCAGAAGTATCTTTTTCTCTTGCCAGAAGACATTTTTCCATTGTTTCTTGATCAAGATTCCAACATTCAAGCATATCCTCAAAAGGAACATGGTCATTAGACTTCCATCTCCAAACACCCTCATCATCTTGATAAGCGTCTTTGATTTGTTCGGCTTTTTCTTTTCTTTCGATTGCTCTGATTTTTTCTAATTTGTCCATTTTTTGTCCTTTCGTTGAAGTTGACTTATACTACTGCAATCGGTGTGCCAAACTTGCCAAAAATGAAAAAAATTTTAACTACGTGGAATTATTGAAGAAAATGGATAGGCGCAATTTTAGCACACTATCCATTCGGTCATATTCTGCCGCAAAATGTCACTTTTACTGACAATTTACGTCAAATGCATGGTCTCACTTGTAGGAAAATATTCCGTATCATCGAAATCAGGAACAAGTTTGCTCTTGTTCGCTACAAATTTATAGACTTGTTTCTGCCGAATAGTCTCAAGCGTACATTTTTCATTCCATAAAAAGCAGATGTGCTCCAAGGTTTTCTGAGCATATTCCATATCTAAGCTTGCTCCGATGAAATGATGCTTGAGGTATAATTCGTTTTTATCCAAGTAGTTACCATCAGTTATGACAATTTTTGGTACACCGCTGTTGGCAAAACTCCTGATGATAATATCTTTAATCTCAGAATGTTTCCTATCGGCAACTACAAGTTCCTCTATAAAAAGGTTCGCTTGCTTCACGTACATGTAAAGCTTGAGCTTTCTAACAAGATCGGTAGTGAGAAAATTATTGAAGAACATCCAATCTTGAGAAGTTCTTAATGTTCTGAACATTTTCTCCCGGCCCTTCATCGAACCATCATCATAAAGCTTTTTCGCTTCATGTTCCATTTCTTCCCAATCATCCCCATGTTGACCTTTGTTCCATCGTCTTTCAATGTCTTCCCATATCTCACAACCGATCAAGTAGGGATTCATGGAGTAGGGATTCTTTGCTTTGACCAATGAATTCGTATAGTTACATTCGGCATGTTCCGTATCATTCAAGAGACCTTCCCTGAATAACTGTCTCATTATATACTCATGCCAGTATGTTGCCCATCCTTCATTCATATATTTGGTCTTAATTAAAGGCCATAGGTATTGACCCCATGAGCGAATGATTTCAAGGATATCTTTTTGCCAATCAGCCAAAGCTCTTGAATGATCAATGATGTATCTCAGTAAGTCTTCTTGCGGCTCAACAGGAGTTTTATTTTTCAGTCTCATATAAAGATCATGATTCCATTTCTCCCTTTCGATATCGGCTTGATGATCTTCCTCAAAGAAATCGCTGAACTCAGTATCAGCTTTATCATGTTTCCGCTTTTTGATTCGTTCAAAGATTCTTTCAACTTTATCCTGTTCGGTTTCTTCCTTCAACCAAGGATTTGAATGAATCATTACGGAGTGACCTGCATCAATGGTTTGCTCAACGATATCAACACCATACTTTCTTTCGTATTCCTCAAACCTCTGAGAAGCTATGGCAAGCCTACTTGCTATATCCGAATCAGCTTCAATATGGAATTGATTCATGGTGAAAAATGCCACATGACCAACTACATGAGCGATTACCAATGCCTGTAAAGCAGTGGTATTATCTTTCATGAGATAGGCCCTTGAGGGATTTGTGTGAACTACAACCTCATATGGTAGACCTGTACCCATTTTTTCATAGATGGTTCGGGTTCGCTCATAATCCCTGCCGAATTTCCAAGAGCTAATCTGTCCGGGCATCCCATATGCCATAATCTCAAACATCTTGTTAGCAGGAACAACATCGAATTCAATATCACAAAATTTCAAATCGTTATCTTGAGCGATTTGGATTATTCGTGATTCAATTTTTTGTAAACGTCTTAATTCTTCTTGTCTCATGCTTCTACCCTTTCTGAATTCATTCCTAACATATGTTGAATGCAAGGCCAAACATGGCTTTTATCCCTGATTTCGGATAAGAGGAAATGTTCATTTTCGTTCACCCAAAACTTACCGTCTTTGGATAAAGTCTTTTCTTCAAACTTCCATCTCTTTTTAATCTCAGGCATCAGCGTGTCATAACCATATTGATATGCTAAATCCTCATCCAATAAATCATGGTAAGGCTTGATTTCGACATAGCTTAACATGCTGATTTTTTTAGCTACCATGTCTTCCATCTGAGAAATGGTTCTTGCAGGTTCCCAATCTTCCCCATCAGAACAGTATACAGTATAGATATTCCATTCATCTATTGGGTATTCAGTATCAATGATATAGTTGGCTTTCTTGAACGCTTCAAAGGAAAGAGTTCCACCCGATTCACCACCATAGAAGAAAGTTTCCTCATCGACTTCTTTAGCAACTTCAGTATGTTGGATAAAACGAATCTCAACAAATTCATATTGCTTTCTAAGCCAATTGACAAGCCAAAACAAAAGACTTTTCATGAGGTACTTTTTATCAGGAGTCATTGAAGCTGATACATCCATCAGCGCAAAGACAACCGCTTTAGAACAGATTTCAACATCCTCATCAATCGTTCTATAGCGTAGATCATCATCATGGATCAAGAATCCTGCCGATGGACAATTCTCATCTAAGGTACTGTTATTGATGATTTCAACGGCACCCTCAATATCTCCTTTAGCTTGATGTAATGCTCTCCCGGCATCTTCATAGGAACATTCTGTTTGAGTCATAACCTCTTGAACAAACAAAACATTCCTTTTGATTGCTTCCCTCATAGTCCGTTTTTTGTGGACTCTTGAGTAAACACCTTTCTTGCTAATGGAGTCAAACTTCCATCCTTTAGGAATTTCGATGGAATTTTTCTTTTTCGGGTCTAGCCAAGGTAGGCCCAAATCCTCAAACATAACATCAAGAAGGTAGTCAACATCAATTTCGACTTCCATATCTCCATGACCTTGACCACCTTTGCCCTTTTGAGGAATGCCTTTTCCGGGTTTTCTGCCGATCACATCACCTGCACCTGCATCACCTTGACCTAAACCACCACCACCTTCAGTAGCATGTTTGAATTTGTAATCTTTTAAACCCTCTACGATTACACGAACTTTCTTTTTGCCTTCATTGGTGATGATGGTTTCATTGCCAATGACATTTCGAACCTGTTTGCGAATTGCTTCATCAATCTTCTTTTGATGGCGTTTAGCGTCCTTCAGGCCCTTTTCGATTTCCCAATCAGGGTGATATACGATTGTCATGTCTAATTCTCCCTTCTAAGAACTTCTCCCACAAAACCTAATAGAACAGTAGCACAATTTTTGCAGTAACCTTTTCCCTGAAGGGTTTTTAGTGCTTTGGTTCTTCTTGCCTTGACCTTTTTGGAAGTGGACACCGTATTTGCGATTGATAGAGTGACCACGTTTTTGAGGTCATTCATCAGCTTCTTCTCAATGGCATCCTTCAGCGGCTTGTAAGTATCCCATTTCCACGTTTTGCCTTCCTCTAAGGTATCGGCTTTATAGACATAGACACCCTTCCTGAATTCCCTTTTCGCTTCTTTGGGAACAGGAATTAGTTCCTCAACTGCTCTCATGATTTGCTCATCAGGTTCTTTGTATTCACCTGTAATCTCATCGAATACGGTTTCTTCTTTACAGAAAGCCTTGCAGTTAAGGTCATACCGATGGAAAAGCTCATCAGCTTGATCATCAAATGCATGAATAAAAGCCTTGCTTACTTCCTTCTTGGCAAATTCTTTGTATTCAGCGGCAACCGATTCTTCTTTAGCCGTAAGCAATTGCAGAAAGCTTTCCCTGTCCTTCTCTCCACCACTCATATGATGTTCGAAGTTATCTCTCAAGGCACGAATCATGTCAAGAGCGGTAATGCAACCTTTAAGTTTCGGATCACCTGTATCAACGTGCTCTTTCTGTCCAAGAACAATGTTGATGGCATTGGTGATGAAACGTGGATCAATCCCACTCATACATTCATCGTTCTTTCTGCCTTCTTCCCTGATTATTTTAACATCCTTATCCCTACCTTTGGAAAATTCCTCAAGGTATTCCCCATTGTAGAGCTTCATCTTTTTGATAAGATTGATCTTTTTGGACTCATACAACCTTGTCAGAATTGCGAACTGAGCGGCAACTTCCAAGGCACCGGGGGAGATATGAACTTCATTGAATTCGGATTCGGCAATGAGCTTTTTGTAAATCTCAATCTCATCAGCTACCGTATCATTCCACGGCACCTTGACATAATAGATTCGGGAATGCAACGCTTCATTGGCTAAATCCGCTTTGAACTTATCGAATTCCGTTTGGTTCGTATGAGAAAGGATAAGCTCATCCAAATGCATTTGCGGAAAACCCGGAGACTTGATAACCTGCTCTTGTGCAAGGGTAATCAGAACGTGATGGAATTTGATATCCGCTTTGAGAATTTCAATGTATTCCACCATACCTCTGTTGGCAACTTGGAGTTCACCGTCAAACTGATAGGCTCTTGGATCAGATTCGCTATACATATGCAGTTTGGACATGTTGACCTTACCAATCAATTCGGTAATGTCTTGTGATTTCGGGTCTGAAGGAGTAAACGTACCGATACCTGTACGTCTTTGCTCCGAATGTTTGAACTGAACAACAGGAAGGTCATGCCACCTTGCAAATCCCTTCTCATCCGTAAAGTCATTGTCAAGTCTGAACTGACAGACAGGACAAAGATTGCCCTCAATACGGACACCCAATTTCTCATTCCATTCGGCCCGATGCTCCAACGGAATGACATGCAGTGGGTCTTCATGGATAGGACACCCTGCAAGCGCATAGGCAGGAACATCATCCATCTCCAATCCCCTCTTTAGAAGATAGGCAATGGTCGATTTACCTGAAGAAACAGGCCCCATCATCATGAGGATTCGTTTCCCGGTTTCCGTTCTCCTTGCGGCGGCTTTCAGGAACTTCATGATATCATGGATTGCTTCATAAGTTCCGAAAATCTTTCCATCAAAGAACATGTACTTGACCAAATCTTCATACCCTTTGGTCTTTCGATTTTCGGCAACAGGTTCAACCCCATGCTTCATGATCATGTTGTAAATTCGTTTTGGTGCTAGCATGGCAATGTCCGGGGTCTCCTGAACCATTCCCATGTAATCCACAACCGTACCATCCCACTTTGTAGGCCCTGTTATTTTCTGTTGTTTTTCGATAATGTTTCTAAAGTCCTGATTCATCATATGAATCTCCTTTCCACAATTTAGTTTTCTGTGATTTGTTTGGGTTTCTTATCCTCTAACACTTTAAGTAAATCTTCTCTTGATGTTACAAGTACATTGGTTTGATTTTTTGGTGTACCTGCTTTCATTTCCTTTATTTCCAATTCTTTAGCTTTCAATTGAACCAAGGCTTTACGAACTTGCATGTATTCACCATAGTTCTTATCGGCTAAAACTTCTTTCGATGCTTGAGTGACCGAATTTATAACAGTACTTGCTACTTCAGCCAATCTTGCACTGAAATTTCCGTTATTCATCTCATGCTGAATCTTTTCAAGAAGCTGATTCGCATTGAAGATATTCGTTTTTAATGCTTCTATGGCATCATCATAGTCTATATTCGTCTGAAAGTCAATAGTTTTTTGTTCCAAGTCTTGATCAATTCTATCACCTTCAGCGAAAATATCATCTAAGTTATCCAAATTTAATTCGTTATTTTGTGGCATATCTATAAATCCCCCTACAAATTTAGTGTATCTATAGATATTTATGAGACTATAGCAAAAAAATTTGAAAAAGTCAATTAACAATTTGTATTCAGTGTGGTATAATTTGGAAAATTTTATAGGGGGAAGTTTATTATGATCAATCATTATACTGTAGATATGAAGAATCCCGAATCATGGGATCAGTGGTATTTCAATTTGTGTCAAGTGGTAGCGTCAAATTCCAAGTGTTTATCACGTAAGATTGGTGCTATCATAGTGAGAGATAAAAGAGTAATTTCAACAGGTTACAATGGCCCACCTGTAGGTGTGCGTACATGCGATAGACGATGGCTAATTGATTATGACATGAGACAATATGCCGTTAATAACGCTATCAAGCATCCGGGCAATGATGGTGCAAGTGAATTCAACGTAATCTCTGAAAACGGTAAATTCTTCAATGAGAATTTGAAGGGTAAATGTCCACGCTATGTTCCTGAAATGGGTTTCAAGTCCGGGGAAGGATTGGAATGGTGTGTAGCAGGACACGCTGAACGAAATGCAATCTGTAATGCCGCTAGATTGGGTATCTCAACAATGGATACTCAAATCTATATGAGTTGTGGTGTGCCATGTACTCCATGTCTGATTGAAATTCTCAATTGTGGCATCAATGAAATTATTGTTTCGCAAATTGAAGGTGCTTTTTATGATCAATCATCAAAGTACCTGTTAGCTGAAAGCGGTATCAAGATCAGAACCTATGATTTTATAGAGGATTAATATGAGAAGAAAATTAAATGATCTAGCGAAAGAGGAAAGAAATCTTATAGAAGAATCTTTGGATAGTGCATCATCAGCCCTTGGCATGGACTCATTTGAATCCTATGGCAGTAACGAACAATTAAATAAGATGAAAGATGAAGTTGGTATGTGCTATAACTGCAAGCATCTCAACTACTGCAAAACCGAATTTGGAAAAGTCCATGCTATATGTAATCATTTCGAATTTAAATTGACAGGACAAAACAGGATAACCGAATGTAATTGTCATTCGCCTAAGAATGTTTTATCGTTAACAGAGATGTATTCAATGGCCTACCTTATAGACCCTGCTGAAGAAAAAACGGAAGGGTTTATCTCTAAGAATCCGAAATTAATGGGAAAACCGGATAACAAGAAATAAGAAAGGGTCTCCTTTTTAGGGGAGACCCCTCAATATTTACTACGAATAAGCTAAATTGCTAATTCTTATTGTGGAATATTGTCTAACCGAATCAGTTGATAATATTCTCTAGCACCGAATAGGTGATTGTGAATCGCATATCTGCTCATCAGTCCAACGGTAGGTTGAAATGAGTTTTCGAATACCGCTCTGCTTGCTAGCAGTTGGATATAAGGCAGATAAATGACCCCTGTATCGTATTCGGAAGGCCCTTTGTAACCCACAATGTATTGATCTCTGCTCTCAAAGGTATCCCTGTAAACAACAAGTCTACCGTCAAGTGAACCAATACGGCTAACACCTGTAGGTTGCGTAGTTACATCCGAAGGAACAGGAGCGATAGCGAAAGCACTCAGAGTTTCCAGAATGGCAACTCCTCTAGGATTACCGACAATCCAGTTACCACTTCCTCTACGGGTATTGATTGAGATATCTTGAGTTTTACGGATAATGTTGTGATATAGCTCTCTATATCTTTCCATTTCCCATCTACCCTTGACACCTTGAGCCGAAGCTTCAAAATCCCATGTGGTATCGTATCCTGCAACACCACGTACCGTAGCATCAATAGCATCCATCAGTTCACGGTCAATCTCTTGAGTGATTTCATAGGCAAGAATGTCCATCATTTCTTCCTCAAGATCAAGTCCATGCATAGCTTTCAGGTCTTGTGCGATTTCCACTGACCATCTGCTTCTCAGTTTCCTAGTTTTAGCTTCCACTTGCGTTTTCTCAACTGTAAGGTTGACTTCACGAATATGATCACCAGTACCCAAACCAAGACCGATATCATCACCAACACCTGTACCCGCTTTAGAGCCAAGTGCTTCACCTGCCGATGTGATGTATGAACCGGAATATTCGGGATTGATGTTGTTATATCCCAACTCAGTGTCGTTAGCAACGTAGTCAACGTAATTAGGATTGCTACCGGAATAGACAACGCTATTACCTGCTCTGAATCTCAGTGCGAAAGCAAGTCCAACAGGCCCCGTTAGAGGTTGAACACCAACTAGCTGATGTGCTACCAGTTCAGGGAAAGTTCTACGAACCATAGGAACAGCAATTTTGTGGAACATACCGGAAGTTGGATAGGTATCACCTGAAATACCTCTACCATCTCCTGCTCCTAAAGAATCTGCTCCTGTTCCCCATCCAACGGTTTCCATCAGAAAATTATGCTGATTTTCAAGCATAATAGCGGTTGACTTTCTAACTCTATCAGAATCAATGGCTTTGCCTTCCTGAAGAACAGCATCCCATTTCTTTACCAAGTCTTTAATATTCATAAGTCATATCCTCCTGTTTAATTTGAAAAAAATACTGCAAAAAAAGCTTAACAGGTTTTCTTACACTTTGTTCTCTTTGAGAACATCAAGGTATCGTTTCAGATGAGCATTGAAGGGATTGTCTTCATCAAGTTGATCTTTATCATCATCATCGTTATCATCATCTTCATTCAGAACTTTGCCCTTACCTTGATCGGTGGACTCATCACCACGTTCACCTTTCATTCTGTCCATTGCCGCTTTGCCTTTCTTTTTGGCCTTATCTTTCTTCTCATCATCCTCATCATCCTCATCACCGTTTCCGTTGTAAGCTTCAAGAACGATATCGAATTTGCGGTCAATCTCATTTCTGTCATTGACACCATCAAGCATCTTCAGCATATGAGTTGACTGCTCAACCGTAAGACCATCGCATTTTCTACGAATGTATAGTTCAGCGGCTAAGTCTTGAGCATCACTTGTGACCTCAAGATTGTCAGAAATTTTCTTGTCAAGCTTGCCACGTAAGTCTTCAATTTCAGCTTTAGCTTCTTTCAGTAAAGCCTTGACTTCTTCATCAAGCAAGCCTTCATCTACACCAAGACGTACTTTGAATTGTTCGATTAGATCAGAATAAAGCTCTCCCTTTCTGGCGAATTCAAGAACCTTATCAGGAATTTGCATCTGCTCATCAAGAATCTCATCCACAAAATTAGAGAATTTTGAGGTAATGTCTTCTTTATAGGCATCAAACTTTTCCTCATACTGTTCGATAAGCTTTTCCTTCTCAGTCTGTAGCAATTCATCAACTGCTTCCTTGGCTTTTAATTCAATCAAAGTTTCAAGTTTCTCTTTGATTGCTTCCTGTTCTTTTTCATCCAATTTCTGAACACCAAGCATTTCAAGAAGTTTATCCATAAGCTTTAACCCTCCTATACTATTTTCTATAATTATTTATATAAGTTAGACAAAGTGCATAAAAAAACCCTGAAATCACGAAATAACTGCAATTTCAAGGTTTTCTCAGTTCGTTAGTTCGTCTATCTTTTACCGTATTTGCTAACCATATTAACGATTTTCGTGATATGATCTTGATCTTTTTTCTTCAGGCCCTTGATAGCTATCTTACCATTCTTGTATCGGGTCATGGTAATATTGCCGATCTCAGGGAATTTTTCGTTCTTGAAATCATCCACTCCCCGGTAAAATCCCTCTGTTGGGCGCATTCGGTCAATTATATCATTTGCCTGTTTAAGATTTTGATCCAGTTTTCCATATACAATATACCTCAAGAATCTGAACAGAGAGTTTAAATCATGGTTCGCAATCCTCTTAAATGTTCCCTTACCATCCCATTCGGCATATTGTAATAGGTGTGTGAAGGCAGTTTTTTCTTCCATCTCTTGCGGAGAATCGGCTGATGCACCTTGGAATTGTTTAAATGCCTTGACAATATCATCATAAGACATTTTATCAGTATCCTTCAACTCCCATCCAAGATCGGATATCTCCCATTTGTATCTAGTGGCAGTTGGGTAAAATCCTGTTTCCTTCTTGAATTTATCCCTTGCTACCGTTAGCCACAAATCCTCAACATCCCAATCATTAAGCCCTGCCTGATTTTTGACAATGAAATCAAGTTTATCCTTAACAGAACTTGCTTCATTTAGAGCATAATCTTTAAACTTCATGATATCTCCTAGTTAGTTCTATAAATGAAATAAGGACTTCCATTAACGATTTCTTCTTCCTCTGAACCATCATATCCATTTAAGAAATGACCTCTACCGTCTGCCGCAATAGCATCATCAACAAAACCATCCATAGTACCGCTTGCATTTATTAAGCTTACCAATTCATCGTTACCACTTTCAGCTTTTGCTTGTAGAGATTCTATATATTCGGTCAAGTCCATTCCCATTGCCATAAAGAAAACTTCATCATCATCACCGATTTCAATATATTCGTCTTCATCTTCATCATAATAATCAGATTCCAATCCATAATATCTGTTAGCATCTGCAACATCAATAGCACCTTCAATGAACCAAGTATTAAAGGCCCATACAGATTCCTCTATATAGTCTCTTACTCTTTGGTCTGCTTCAGAATCGGTTAGGACTTCATATTCACCACCATCAGCGGAATATCCACCATATGATTCTTGTTCCACTTCTTCAGGATCAATATCCAAATGTTGAGCAAGAGCTAAGATTCTATCATTATAATCTGTAGATTCTCTCATAATGCGCTTGAGAAGTTTTTTGAATCTATCCTTGATTCTCTTACCTTTCTTTTTGAAAAGTTGAGCATTGAAGGCATCTTTGGTTTTCTTAGGTTTCTTTTTCTTAAACCGCTTCAGTGCCATGAGTCTTTGTTTCAGCTTTCTCCACGGTATTGACTTACTTTTCCCACGAACCTTAGTTCTTTTCAGTTCGCTAAGAACGGTATCCTCATATGCCTTTTGAATGTTATCACTTGAAAGCCTGTCGATCTTCTGTAAAGTTTCCTCTTTGAGAATTTTCTTTCCTTTAGATAAAACAGTCTTCTCATAAGCTTCCTGAATCTTTCGATCAGTATCATCTCTTTTCATGTTAGTCTCTCCTATTTTTTTATCATTTCAAGTTCAATGTCAGAACCCAAAACTTTTTTGAGATGTTTTTTTACATCCTTAACATTTTTCATAGGATCACTGCCAGTTCTCCCATCTTCTGTTCTCCATTTTAAAACATTATTATCTACATAGGCAGAAACAAAAGTCTTTTTGCCCTCATTCAGAACCTTCATGTAAGCTTCCTGAATCCGATCATTTTCATCTGAATGTAAAAAATCTCTGTCTAGTTTTTTCTGATATAGTGTCATTTTATAGTTCCTCTATCTCTATTGTTCGACCTTTCCAGTTGACAATAGACCCTTTTATTTTTTTCTTTATGAATTCCTCAACAGCATCAATCTTGTCGAAGTTACCAAAATCCTCATTGTCAACAAAGTCTGATAGGTGCATAATTATCTTGCGCTTTACCTCAGTCTTCTTGACCTTTGCAGGAAAAACTTTTTCGATGGCTTTCTTAATCTGCATTTCGGCAGATTCATTGAGAATAGAATTCTCATAAGCTTCTTGAATTTTTTCTTTTTCGAACATTTCTAATATTTCTTAACTAGATGTTTGGCATAATCATTGGCATCTTTTTCATTAGGAAATACTTTAGTTATCTCAAGAAATTGATTGGCATCAGTATCTTTCAACTTAACACCATATCCTATCATATCTCCTGTCCTATCCGTAACACCAACAACATGTGACTCTATTCCATATTCTCTATTCGCAAAAGTACTAATCGGCTTTTTGCTATGTTTCTTCTCAGTGATAGAATCACCAATGGCATCTATTGTAGTTAAAAGATGATTGAAGTATGCTGTTTGAGCTTGTCTAAGTTCATCCTCATTTTTTGGTTCTTTGGTTTCTACACCACCAACAGGCATAAACTCTTGACCTTCATAAATGCCGTTAACCCAACTTGGATTATTGGAAGGATCAGTCACTAAATCCCATGTAATCAGATGAAAGTCTTCATTGACATATCCATCATCACCAACAGTACCCAAACCTCTTGAGCTAATCCCCATTTGACCTTCTTTAACAAGCGTCTTAGCGATTTCACCCATAGGAGTGTCAAGGATTTTAGCCTTACCGTAAAGGTTATTGCCCTTCCACTCTAATTGAGTAGTTCTAATCGCAATCTTGTCCGGGTTAACTTCCGGGTTAGGTGGGTGTCCTAATTCCCCCCATAGACATTTCTTGCCTACCTTCTCCTGAACCTTATCAACTTCCCTTTCAAGCAAACCCCTTCTATAGATTCGCTTATTGTTGTTTTTCAGTTCAGCACTTGAGAAAATACCAACAGCGTACATGTTCTTGTCTTTGCCTTCATGAAGCTCAAAATCATAGCTCATTTCGGTAATCAGTTTCATGTTATTCATCTCCTTCATCCCCGGCATCACCACCTTCAGCACCACCTTGAGCATCAGCGGCTTGAGCAGGGTTTATATCATTTGATAATCCTAATCTGTCTTTCAGGAACACATCTCTCTTTCCTGCTACTTCTTGCGAAATAATATCCTTGGCATCTACATATTTGTCATTTTCGAAATGATCTAATGCTTTTCTAATTTGATCTTTATCCATATCACATTCTCCTTTTATACGTAATCTATTTATATTTATATTTTTTTACCATCTTGATCCACCACCACCATCTTCTTCAGCTAGACCAAGTTTTACATCCTGTTCTTTACCGTCAACATTGGCTTGTATTTCCTCATCATCCATCTTGAGATATTTCTTCATCAGATAGTATTTTGAGAACTCATTTCGGTCTGCAAGTTGCTGATAATTGGCGAAACGTGAATCATTGAACATCTGTTCCATCTGTTCTTTGTATTTCGATGGTGGATTCATGTGAATCCTGATTTTCTTGTCCGTAAGGCCATATTCCTTTTTCAATCCCTTGAATTCTAAGTGAATTAAGAACATATCCACGAAATCATCACAAAATCGTCTTTGCTGTCTCTCTAAAAATTTGGCCCATTTGATCTCATCTCTTGAGATTTCGGAAGTCTGTCCACCACCATACAAGACTTCCCCTGCTCTATCCTCTTGTGAAGCGGTAACTCTTGACTGAGGATATTTCAGAGACCGATAAAGCTTCTTCTGGAAATAGTAAACATCATCTAGCTCACTAAACATGTTCGTATTTCCACCAATGGATTCAATATTTGATCCTCTACCATCAGCGGATTGCGGCAGATAAAAGTTTTCCAGTATACCTAAGACTTCAGGCTGATGTGAAAGTTCCCCTGTCCTTGGATCATAGGTCTGCCTTTTGGTCATTTTGTTTTTAATTTTCTCAACGTATTTAAGTGCTTTCTCTCTTGGCATGTTCCCGGTATCAATACGGAAAACATATCTCTCAGGAGCACGTACAATACGCATGATGATAACAGAAGTTTCTAATAATTTCAGTTGGTTAAAAGGAACTCTTGCTTTTTCTAAGTAACCAACAATCTCATATCGGGTCTTTCCGTAAATGCCGTAATCAATAAATCCAATTTGATCAGGGTTAAATAGAATTAAGTCTTTTCCATCTCTTGCTTTCGCTTCTTCTAAACTGGCAGGTTTTTTAGTTTTGGGTTTAGTGTATTGAATATATGCAATGATTTCACCGGATAAAGCGTCATACCAAAAGTCCATTGTCTCAGTGGGAAGTTTCTTGACCTTGACAATTCCCTTCTTTGGTTTCCTTTCATCAATGACTCTTTCATAATATACCCTACCATCAACATAATAAGTCCAAAGGAGTTGCCAAACTTTCCTTTTCATATCAAGTTGTTCTACAAAAAGGTCTGTAAATTCTCTTTTAAGATTTTTGACTATGTTATCATTGGTTGCAAGTTCCTTGTCTACTATCTCTAAGCGGAAAACATCACCTATATCGTCTTCCAATGTTGACTCATTGCAAGCGTCTTCCACAACATCAGAGATTTCAGGCGAACCTGCCATTGATCTATATTCTTCAATTCTCTGTAGCTCATATTCGAATATTCGATTAATGTAGGTATTATAGAAAAGATTGAACCCTTGAACTTGAACGCTACTGAACCCCGGAATATCAGCTATTGTCTCCCATCCTTCACCCTTTTGTGCCATGATGGTCTTTAAACTGACATTATTTTTGCCTACCTTTGTGAAAGCCTTTATTTCTTCTTGTACGGCAGGTAAGTTTTGAGGATTAGCGTCTTCTCCCCATGTTAATCCGAAAATTTTTCCCATATTATTCACATTCTCCTAAATAGCTTCCTGTTTATATTTAGATTTTTTTGCTAATTTAACTCAATAATCCGATGGAAATTTTTGGTTTCATCACCAAAAAGATTCCTGTTCTCATTGCAATAGCAGTTACAGATGCTTTCGGTTTCGGTGTGAGACAGGATATAGTTCCACAACTCAGATTCCCTTTGAATCTTCTCCAAGTCCTGTTCCACGTTAATATTTATAATTCCATCCTTCTCTTTTTCGATTAATTCTATAATTTTTTCAGATAGTTTTTGTGGGTGCTCATTGAATTCATCAAAGCAAGGCTGAAGCATATAGACACCCGGAATGGCAGGACAAGGCCAAAATCTACCACCTGCATCTATAAATAGTAGGTTTATAGGGTCTTTTGACCAACATTTTATATTCTTTTCGATCTTTTCAGCGAACAGAACACTCCTGCCTGTATTACAATTCATGATAGTTGGATTCCTCAACTCATCGTCATATTTTCTTGAATTCCTGATAACAAATCTCTTGACCCCAAATTCTCTAGCAAGATTTTTACATATCTCTAGCTGATGTTGATTGTGTCTAAAGATTATGAATTGCCATCCTGCATTGCCACCACCTTTTATAAAAGATAGCATATTCTCTATGACAGTATCGAAGCTCCACGCTCTATGAATCTCATGAACCTCTTTGAGTCCATCAATCGCAAACATGACTATATCGTTTTCCCTGTTCAACAGCTTACCTAAATCTTGCCACCATTCTTTACACCTGTAAGCGGCATTGGTATTGAACTCTACACCTAAGTTGGATTCCTGCCTTGCAACCTTAACTATTTCGTCAAAATCAGGGTGATATAATGCTTCCCCGGCATTACCACATAGTTGAATATAGTCGATATCGTTTATTTGAAAGACTCTGTTTATGGATTCTTTCTTCAGTTGATAGTTTACTTCTATCCCCCTCTGCTTCAATATATTCTTGTTACAGTATTTGCAATGCCGATCCAATTTACATTCGGCTGTTATTCCAACTTGTAATCTTTTTATAGTCATACCGGATCAATTATCCTATCCATTAAATCACCTACATACTCAAAATCTGATAGTAGCAGGTTTCCGTTTATATCATATCGCTCAAATGGCATCATAATATCTTCAGGTACATTGACCTCTATGCCATATTTTTTCAAGTGCTCATACACATACCACATTCCAGAAGATGATTCTGTTCTTCCTATCTTCATGAATTCGGTATCCTTCACTAAATCTATTGAAGGAAATAACTGCAATGGAGTATAGGAGAATGCCACTCTTTCAAAACCATGATCATTGAGCATCATCTTCATAGTAAGCATATTTTCATAATTCTCTACTATGTCTTCTCTGTCCTTGGACACCAAATCGGTTATAGTTAGATATCTTATGTTCTTATCTTTGTCTAAATATTTAGCCATATTGTGAATAGACCGCTTTATGTCTTCCCATTTATAGCCTTTGGTTATGTAATCAAGCGAAAAATCACTAGCGGATTCCAAACCTATGCCTACCTCATCAACATATTCATTGAAATCTCTCAGATATTGCTCATTATTGAAGGATAGAATTCCACTTAAAATGTATATTTTGAACCCATCTTTCCTTAAATTCTTAAAAATTTCCCGGTTTTTATCGCTAAAAAGGAAATAATTATCGTTGACTAACAGCTTTTTTGTCTTGTAAGTAATCAGATTTTCTTTGATATTCTCATAAAGTCGATCAGCGTCCACGGCACAAGTGAAATCGGGAACTCTTTCTTCCCGAAGTTTACAGAATTTGCACTTGTTATACCAACAATTATTGTTGAAGGTAATCGAATAATACGTGTTATCGCTTCTCCTGCACTTGCTTAGAATCTTCAAATAGCTTTTCATGTGGTCATTTTTTGCTGTCCACATGTCTATAAAGTCTGTTTCGGGTAGCTTTACGTCCTTCCAATCTGATATTACTTTATGTAGATCGGTTTGAACACCTACATATCCACTGACTACAATGAGATTGTCCGGGTCTCCCAATAAAGACCTAATGAATTTTATAGGATAAGAATTACAGAAGCTTCCCCCCATGACAACTTTCTTTCCGCTGTTCAAAAGAAATTTTATGAAGGGAATACAGTAGATGTTCCAACATGTAATCAATACTATTTCGGTTTTTATAGTTGGGAGAATCTTTTCAAAGAATCCTGTCCTTGTAGAATACGGAGCACCAACAATCTTAAAATAATTTGGTGATGCTTTCTTGAGAAGTATATCTAATGGGTGGTCACTCATGCGCTCAATGATAGAATCTTTCTCATTAATGATATCCATGCATAGGCTAAGAATAGACAAGTTGAAGCTAACATCTATCCTGTTGTCTCTCAGTAAATTATGAGACAAGATATTAGAAGTCTGAGTATGCATTACATAAAAAGTTGTGGGTGATAACATATATGTTAATTTCATCATACCTCACAATGCATTCTACACATGTCTATCGAATCATACGTGTAGGCGAACCAATCTGATTTTATTATTTCACTCAATGGAAAATATTTTATATTATGCTCATATGACTTCAACCCTCTTAAATAGAAAAAACTAGGATGAGTACACCAATCCTGAATATGACAACAGACATAACAGCATGGATATACTTGCCCTCTACTGCTTATATAAAATTTTTCATTTTCTCTCCAACATCTATTTGGCTCAAGATCATCAGCATTAGCTATAGTTATATTAGGCTTTCTTATTACTTCATCATATTTTCTTGACATGACTGTAACGAACATACTACACCCTATTTCTTTCGAAAGTTTTTTTGCTTCTTCTAACTGATGCTCATTATGCTCAAAAATTATAAACTGCCATCTGGCATCACCACCACCTTCAATGAAGGACACCATATTGTTAAAAACTCTTTCGAAATTTGTTTTTCTGTATATTGAATGAGTATCTTTTAATCCATCAATAGAGAACATAACATCTCCATTGATATTCTTTCCTAAATCATGCCACCATTTCTTTCCAAAGTTTGATCCATTCGTGTTAATCTTAATATGGACATTTTTGGTCATTGTATAGTCAATGATATCCTTAAATTCAGGGTGAAAAATAGCATCACCTTTATTGCCGCAAAACTGAACTTCTTCTAAATCGGGAGAGAATATTCTCTTGTAAACATCAAACGGCAAATCCACAAACGGTCTTTTGTAAATCTTCTGTTCAGTTCTGATACAAAACCTGCATTTGCTATTGCACCTTGTAGTTATTCCGATTTGTACCTTCAATCTACTCTCCTTATTATAGAAGACGAATTACAGGATAATATGTCATATCTTTTATGGATATGTTTAGGATTCCAAATGTGCAATTGCTCTTGCATTATTTTTTCGTTCAATGACACACCGTTCTCTTTCACCGCAAAATAATTTTGTCCGTAAATAGTCTTCTCTGAAATGCCTGTAACCCTGAATCCATACTTGAGATAAAATGTCAATGCGCTTTCTCTTGGACAAGTCCATAAAAATTTCTCTTTACTCTTTTCCTCTAAGTAGTTCAAAAGTTTTGTTGCGATTCCTTGACCCCTGTAATCATCATGAACCCAAAGACCCCTTAACCTATAGTAATCGGCATTTGATTTATAGCCACTCTCAACACCAACAATTTTATTGTCAACGAAATATCCGATATAGGTAGGCTTTATCCAATTGTCAATTTGATCTCTTGTTAGGTGATTGAAGACTCTGTAGGAATAGTTTTTTTGGGTATGGTTATCTACTTTGTGAACTCTAGTGGTATATTTGGCCCATAAGTATTTCTTCCAATAGTATTTTATCTCATCAAATGTTATTTCCTTTATCATCATCATATTCCCAATTTGAATGCCTTACTACTAATTTAACATGCCTTCCTTCATCGAATGGAATTCTCCACTCATTTGATAGATTGAACATTTCTCTTATTTGCATATGGTTTATATCACATTCCGCTTCATGTTCGATAATCTTGAAATCCCATTCGACATTGCACTTCTTTTTTGTTGGAACATTAGGAACTTCCCCGGTTAAACATGCTTCATATTCAAGCCACGGCATATTGATTCCATATTCTTGCTCCAATGAGTAACACATATATGGTGTGCTCCCGGCTATCCTTGGATTTATTTCACCGAAATATATGTCACTGTCTGTCCATAGAAAATCAATATGAGCTAAACCAAAATATCCATCCTTCATTAATGCTTCATTTATCACGGCACAATATTCTTTGATCCTTCCGTACTCTCTTGATAGACAAGGGTAGCTTCCCCCTCTGTATAAAGTTTTCTTTTCTATGCGCTGATGAGCGATAGGAGATATGAAAAAATTCTTACCTACTATCAAATGCAGACTGATACTAGCGGCATCGTCTACGAACTTGGATACCCTCAATTGCTCTTTTCGATCATACTTCCTGAATATCCTTTCAGGGTTTAAGTGCTCATCTCCGTAAAGATATTCCTTTCCATAGAACCCATGCGCTTGCGTAATCATGAACCTGCCATATTTTTTGTTGATATTACCTAAATCGGCTATCAGGCTTAGAGAATTCTTGTATATGTCATGTTCAGGTACTTTTAGTCTATCCCTCAGTTGCATATACTGAAAGATTTTATCATCCCATTTGTACGCTATATGCCGATCAGGTTTTATATAACTATCTCTATCAAGAAAATAATAATGCCATATCTTACCCGATTCAGGCAAATTATAGTGCTCAACTACTCTTAATTCTTCCCCGGTTGCTTCAGTAATCATTATGGGGAGATTCATATACTTTTCCATTGCCGTAGTTTTGATAATATAGATCATAATTTCACCACTTTTAAGGCATTTTCATTTAAAATTTTGTTCTTTTTTGCACTTGAGATAGGCAAAATTTGTATTCTTTTGATTTGATCCTTCACACTCCCGAAAGGCCAATCCGAACCAAATATCATTCTATCGGCCCCAAAACTTTTTACGTAGTCCATTATATAATCAACCCATGTAAGCGAAGTATCGACATACACGTTATCCAAATGAAAGACTCTTGCCCTCTTTATTCTTGGATAGTTTGTGAGATGAGGAATAACTATATTGATTCCCAATGCATGTTCCTTTATGAATCTCACAATCCGATCAGGCACATCATCAAGTATTACAGGAAGGTTTAAATCTCTAATTGCTTCCAGTGCTATCTTGCCTTTCTTGCTTTCCCAATCGTACATTGGTTCATTCCAATGCCTATGAAGTTTTATACCACCATATTTCTCTATGTTCGAAATATTAAAGTCTGTCCATAGAAACAAGAACGCTGTTGTATTTTCTATGCCAAGATTCTTTTCATTGTTTTCCTGCCGTTTCTTCTGCCAAATGGCAGTATCTTCAAAATATGGATTATCACCTTCATATATCTCATCAGTAAATGGAAAAATACATGCCTTGTCAATTAGAGGATAATCCTCATTATAGTGTACGTGAAAATCTATCATCCCCATCCCCAATTCTTGTTATATAATTCATCTAAAGTTTCTTCAGGCACAACTTCAAAATCGGTAGGCAATGTTTCTCCATTAAACCCAATTCGATTGAAGGGAACAACATGATCATATGATTTCAAATTGACTACATCACCAAATGAATTTCTCAACTCATTTAGGAATTTAATTCTACCCGATTGAGCTTCATCAATTTCACAAGGCTGAATAAAAACATTGTCTATGCATTTATCATCGTTCACTTCTTCTATAATGGCATAACTACTAGCTACAACATTGGTATGAATGCCGCTTTCCCTCAGTGTATCTCTCCATCTCAAGAAGTTATTATAGTTTTGTCTTATCTCATCCCTGCTCCTTTGTGGTGAATCTACTATACTATGTAGGGTAATTTCAACATCTTTGTTAAGTATCTTTGACATTTTTTCAACAGTATCATCGACTTCTGCAACACCATATCCCTTGTTCAGCATACCTAAAGCGAAGTCTGTACCTGCTTCCAATCCTATCTTCAAATATTTTAAATTATATTTGTTGACATTATGAAGATATTCCTCATCCTTACATGCCAGTATACCCGAATAGCAACTGATTTTATAATCCTCAGATGCATTTTTTAATATTTCCAGTATCCCCTTTGTCTTTTTGTTGAAGCTAAAGTAGTCATTACTGAAATATATTCTGTTGGCATCCAATCTTCTTGCAGTGTTAATGATGTTTTGAGCTATTCTTTCGGCTTTGACCCCTCTATCAAAATCCATTTTTTCCTGTAGAACGAAACCACAAAAGGCACACTTCCCCCACCAACATAAGTTATTGAGCAAAAATGTAACATTGCTAAAGTTCTTCCTTGCGCTTTCAGACTTTAAATCCATTCCTACAACATTACAAAGAGTATTCTTTATGTTCTCAAGGTAGTCTATTTCGCAATCCCATACTGTTGAGAAATCGTTCTCTGTTATCTTGACATTCTTCCAATCTTTTATTATCTTGTGAAGATCGGTTGTCAAATCAACTACACCATAAACGATAATGAAGTTATCTAGGTATTTCTCTTTTACTCCCAAACTAATCATCATGTTCCGAACCCATTCAGGACTTCTCCACAATTTGAAATTTGTTCCACCTAATACAAGCTTATGTCCTTTGTTCAGTAGAGCGGCTATAAACGGATAGTCATACCAATTGGACAAGCAGGACATTAAGATAACATCAGTGTAGAATTTATCTGCAAATATTTCGGGATAGTGATAGGTGGACAAGTGCAATCTTAATGTCTCTTTCCATAATTGAGGGGAATGTCTGAAAGGGTGGTCAAATAATTTAGCTGATTCGAATGATTGTTTATCGTATTTCATATAACAATCAAATGCAGAATAATTAAAATTAACATCTAGCTTATCGTTCTTCAAAAGATTAGATGTTAATATTCTATTAGCCATGTTGAACTCTCTAACGGCTAATACAGGACTAGCGCAATAAGTTACTTTCATGTATCTTTCTCCATATAGCGAAGTTTAGTTCTCTCCACATCGTATTGAAATCATCCTCAATGATCTCATATTTTTTCTTCAAGTAATCAATTTGGTCTTTATGTTTCTCTCTCCATACCGGATTCGGCCCGGAATAGTTTCTTTTTTGTCTTTTGGAAATGAATTTCGGCAGTCTTTTTCTTGCTAACTTTATCACATTTGCCTTATCATAAATCTCTGTATTATACATGTATGGAGAATCGACCTTTGCATATCTATAGTGAAAAAATATTTTCCTGATGGTCTCCACATTTTCTCTAGGTTCTTCTCCTACAATAATGAATCTCCCCGGAAACTGTTGATAGACAAAATAATCATACATGTCACTCATCATGCAGTGAAACTCATCCCATAGCGATTGAATCTCTGTTAGGATTTTCTCAACATCCACATCATTGAATTCTATTTTTATCACATCCGGGTATAGCTTCTTTGCGTAATCGTAATCCTCATTGCCATCCACCTGAACACAAAAACATTCGGGATTGTCCAAGTAGCTGAATATGAGAGATGAGTCTATACCACCACTCAACGTATAAACAGGATCAAGATAATTCAAGTTCCTGATATTGACCTTTAGTATTTCCTCATATACTCGAACCATTAAGCTTTTTCCTTGTTAGAAGTGCTCTCTCAATTACATTGCCGTAAAACTTCCCGGCATATAATCTTGTGCAAGAACTACATCTCCAATCCTCTACACCCCAAATGTCTTTTGGAAAACTCATCAACCTATGTCTGAGGTTTTCCTCAGTCAAAGGAATTACGGTAGAAGGCTGTCTTTGACAAAATGGTATGGTCTCATTTACCAAATCAATCATAATCGAATGGTTAAATTTACCACAATTCTCCCTATGATCTTGTTTTTCTTCAAGCCTTCTCTCCAAAATCTGCAAGGCATTTTCCGTTACATTAGGATATTTTCTCAGGCCATTCATTAGTTGTGAGTATTTGAACTTGTCCATCAGTCTTTTTTTCCTGATATCGAACTCAAACTCTACGTAATCGAACAGAATGTGTTCGTTTTTGCGAACAAAATGTAATATCTCATCAAGATCATCATGCACTATTCCCCGGCTAATGGGTATTTGAGGATCATAGTAATCTTCAATTTTCCCTCTAGTATATTTTAGATCGGCAACATGCCACATTATTAATCCTAAGTGCTCTCTTATATCAGGCCAATGATTAAATCCTCTTTTAAGAAACATTCCATTTGTACTAACATTTATTTTGTTGCCTGTAGGCCCAATGGTTTCAAAAAAATAACTTAAAATATCCGGGTCAATAAGACCAACTTCACCACCTTGAATATCTATATTGACCACCAATTCACCCAATTTGTTGATCATTTCTTGTATATAGAGCAAGTGTTTCTTATAAGTCTCCAAGTTTGGTTCCCTATGTGATGAATATGGAAAATAACAATATTCACATTTCCAATTGCATTTTTCTGTCAATATAAAGCTGAAGCTAGGCATTTTTTACCATCCCAATTATGTTAATAATGCTTAATATTTCATCATCTGTCAAATAGTAATGACTTGGTAGGTCAATTATAGTATTTATAACCTTTTGCGATACAGGATATCTAAATCCATCATCATATAAAGTGTAATGTTTGTATCTATGCTCTATTCCCATTTGATCAAATCTCTTGCTTATGGTCTCTGCCTTATCACATAAATACATGACTGCTCCATACCTGTTTGTTATTCCTTCTTCCTCAAATACCTTCAGGCCGAAGTGTTTATATCGCTCATGTATTTTTTCACGTAATTCAATGCTCTCATTTAGGTAATCATCACTTAATTGAGGAAGGAGATAAGCGGCTAAAAATGGGGATAGACAGAAATTCAATGAAGGTTCCAAGTTATAATATTTCGGAGTATGACGTAAGATTTTTAATTCCTCATACATTTTCTCATCGTCTGTTAAAATAACCCCACCTTCACCACACGTTACAGGCTTAGTAGCTGAAAATGAATAAATGGAAAAATCACCAAAACAACCTGCCTTTTTTCCGTTGAATTCTTGAAGCATTGAAGGAGCAGAATCTTCTAAGAATACAACATTGCCATACGGAAAGGTATCACAAATATTTTTTATTTCTTCTATATCACTTCCTATGACTCCATTGTTGCCCAAATGGACAACAGCTATAGTACTGGCACACATCTTATCAATAAGCAATTCGGGATTCATTGACAGGGTATCCAACTTGATATCGACTGATACAGGCCGAATACCCAACATTCTACAAGCCTTGTACGCTGAAGGATAGCCATAATTTGACATTATAACTTCCCCGGCATCCATGTGAAAGTTCCTTCTCTTTATAATATACAGGCACATGAAAATAGCGTTACTTGCGCTGTTGACACATAAGGCATATTTCCTGCCTGTCAGTTCTTTGATTCTTTCTTCTACTTTCTCAACAATGCCTTCTTGGAAATAATCATAGGTATCTAAAAAATCTCCAAGAGAATCTAACCATTCCTTTTTCAAATATGGCAATACCCTTCTTATCTTCATTGTTCGTAACTCCTGTTTCGTAGTTTACTCCTGTTCTTGCCGTTATCAAATGAGTAACACTTTGCACAATAGTCATTCTCATTTACACCATCCATCACCCTTTCCAAATTATCTTTATTGAACTTATCCTTGAGTGACATTTTTACGTTCATGGCACAATGGCCTAACTCTCCTGTAGCTAAATCAACAAAAATATTAGGTGGAAACCTTTGACATAAAATCTTTTCGTTGACCATCCATTTATGAGGATCAATATAATGAAGCAACATTTTCATGAAATACTTGTTATCTAATCGCTTATAAAGTTCGAATAGTTCATTCCAATAGCTTTGAATAGTTCCCTTATCGAAGCTAATAATGCTCTTGTGATTCATCAACTTGTAGAAGAAGTTTGGTCTGAACATCCCCAATTCCTCAAAGTGTTTCCAGTTCGTAAGTAATGATCTTGTAGTTGGTTCAGTGGTCACTATCACGTAAGTATGATCCTCAGTGAAGTTAAGATCGGTATAGAATCGTATGATCTCCCTGCCTTTGATCTCATAGATTAAGTGTTCCCAATATTCATCAAGCTCATTAATCCATACAACTTTCTTTCTCAGGAGACCATTGGACAATGCCTTCACGTATCGCACATGTGGGTGCTTGCGTACATGATAGTAAAAATCGTCAATGTTTGGTATGAGTCCTATCTCTCCCCCGGTCAATTCAACTGCAAGATCATCAGGACACGTATCAAGAACATACTCCAAATAATCAATATCAACTTCAGGTATAGGCGCAAATGAGTTCATTATCCGGGTAGTGCAATAGTAACAATCCTTGTTACATCTTTTTGTTCCCATTAATTGAATCCAATACATTCTGTTTTATCCCCCCTTATCGCTTTAAATTCTTCCATTCCCCAAACTTTAGCATAGCTGTACCATATGCCATCACACACATGCAGGTACTTACATGGAAGACATTTAGTTGAATGATTGGCAACGTGTTTGATAGAAGTATGTAAGGCACCTATTTCCAGTTGCCACTTATCCGTTTCATAATCAAGTTCAGGAATATCTAAACCTGCTCTTGCGTTCTCAAACTTTCTTATAGTATATTCATTCCATTCGTATTCATCGAATGCTCTTTGAAGATACCCTGCACAATATTTTTCGTACCCTCTAAGCAGACAAGGCGCAAAGTATCTCACTGCAATCTTCATATCCTCATTATCTCTTGACAATATTTCGATAGCTTCTTTTATGTAATCCGCTATTTCCGAATAGCGAACCATGTTCTTTTTATCAGCGGAATTCTCCACTCTGAAAGGTAGGAAGTTGAAAGCAATTGGGTGGAACATTAAAGCAGTTCTAGCTATATCAGGTAGGTCTTTGTAGTTATCTTTTGTAACAACCACGTTTATTCGAATAACGGCACCTTGATATTCGGCATTATGCATTGCCCTCATGAGATGGTCATACGAACCATTAACCCCTGTCATTCCATCATGAATATGCCTTCTTGATCCATGAAGTGAAAACAGAAGTTCGTTCATGCCTAACTTTAAACTTTCATCAAGGAAATTTGAGTCTGCAAACTTATATCCATTCGTGATACAGGCAATATTTCTAAAGTTCATTTCCTTCATGACCTTCAAAAGCTGAAACCAAATGGGAAGGATAGAAGGTTCTCCCCCGGATATATCCCAATCCTTAATGCCGTATAAATGACCCCTTGCCAGTTGTTGATATATCTGTTTCGTGATATCCTGATGCTTCATATCCTTGTAGAAGCAAAACTTACATTTGATATTACAAGCGTACCCTGTAAATAATCTTGATCTCTCAGTTAGCTTTCCACATGGTTTTAAATCTCTGAAGTCCACAAAGCTATATAGTTTCATATCAAACTCCTGTATATAGGAAATCGTTATTCTTGTAGAATAATTTATCCTTTATTTTGGTTCTCCCGATCCCCTTGATTAGCTGTCTTTTTTCGGCATCAATACCGAATAAGTTAAGATAATACCATAGGCCATCTTTGGTATACATTCCATCGGTCTCATATCTAACGGCTTTCCCGAAGTACAGATGTTCGAATATACCCTTGCCCATATTCTCAAAGTGACAATTTTCTGTTATCTTGGTTTTGTCTTTATTGGTTCTGCTAAAGCAATAGACACCTTTCAGCCTTTCGCTTTGTTTTAAAGCATTAAGTCTTCTGATGCTAAACTTGTGATAATATTCTACCTGCCTGTACTTTGTTTCTCTCATATTTGCAGGATTTGATAATTGAATTACTTCCGTATTTCTGAACATGGTACTGAATAAATCATCGAAATCAGGAAACATGCCAATCTTGCTTTTGTATGTATCTAAACTATCCAGTACTATTATCTTATCACACTCAATTTCAATATCTGCTCCCATTAATATCTCATAGATCAGTCTTGCCGAACAAATAACTATATCATCTTTGAATTTTTTCTTATCTTGCTCTATGCTATGCAGAAGATTAAAGTCTCCGAAGTTTCTATTGAATCTCAAGAAAGGAACTGAACTTGTAAGCTCATTTCTGAATATTCTTAGATTTCTTTTAAGTTCAGGTTCATCATGCTTGTATGGAACAACATCTAAACCTGTAGTATACTCATACCATTGCGTTTCATCTAATGGAATATTATAATAATCATCAATATCCAAGAAGTATAATTCAGGACAAATAATGCTAAATCGAACATCGTGTCTTGAGTTCAAGGCCCTTCTCATATTAAAGAAAGCATCTATAAGAGAAGTCATAACACCGTCAACTGTTGATTTATAGTAATGAATTATAAGCATTTCTCTATGTGTTCCATTATCTCATCGTCTTCTTTTAGCCAAAGTTTCATCCAATCGTCTTCCATCGTATCCTTCCATCTCCAATATCCCCCGGACTTCACATCCTCAAACCCTTTGTTGTAAAGCTGAACAGGTTTATTATAATAGGCGCATTCGGGTATCAATCTTGGAGTGGCATCCGTACCATCTCTATATGGAATATAAATAAATTCTCTGAACAGGCCCATGAACTCATGAACAGGTGGAACAACCAATTCTACCATATCAAGATCATTCAGATAAGAGTAGTAATCCTCATTCTTGTGTCCGGTATAGGCACCAAATGAAACATGACCATATCCGAAATGATCAAAAAGTTCCATCATCCATTCTTTAGAGAACCTTCTCTCCACCAATGACAGGTTCAGCATGTAATCATATTTCGATACAATGTAATCATTCTGTTTGAAATGATCAAAGAGGATTTTCTTTCTGTATGGAACAAAGTTACATGCATCTCCATAATCGAATACTCTTTCATCTCCAAGTACAATATGATTCGGGTAATACTTGTTTTGTTTCGGGTGAATGTCTTTCCAATCGGCTAAACCAATATACCATTTAGCGGCTTGAATATTTCCATGTTCCAAGAACCAATAGATAGCGGAATTGGTAGGACAAATAAGAACATCTGCTATCAGCGGCTTTCTATAAAAGAAATGTGTTCTATGCTTTACAACTTCAATGTCCTTGTAAACTTTCGGGTCAATCCTTTCGTATTTATCTTGAAGAATGGACAACACATCATGCCTGTCATGATCGGTTATGCATCTCCATTTGACTTCACAATCCTTGAATACCTTTTTGACAATACAGTAATACTCAAAGTTATCAAAGAATCCCCCATGCACAATACACTTGTCATACATTAAGAAATATATTTTCTTTTTCATATCAATTGCCTTATAATTGTATCGCTCCTGCAAAGTGTTCTATCCCATAAACCATTTTCCAACAAATCATTATATCTATACCAACTCCCATCTTTGATCTCATATGGGTTCTTGTACGTTATCACCTTATCATAGAATCGGCACTCAAGAAACAATCTAGGGTGAGGGTCAAACCATTTATTAGCGTGATAATACAGATAGTGCGTAAACTGCTCAAACAAGTTTTCTTCAGGTTTCGTCTTGCTCTTGAAAATAAATGGTTGAGGTAACAAAGTTGCCAAGTACGCTAGGTTATTCATTACTTCCTCAAAGTTTTCAAGTCTTGGTGCATTTATATATGTTCCTTTTTTTACGTTTTTAAGCGGCTTAAATCGGTCAAATAGGCACTTCATTCTATATTGGATATCCTTGTAGTGGAAAGGCATTTCACCGTAATATGTGACATTATACAGGCTCTTATCAAGCCAATATTCCCGGTTGTCTGTATACTTTTCACTGATAACCATTATGTTCTTAGCTCTGATGATACCCTTAACCTGATTAACGGTCATGTAATCCAGAATTAGAACATTATCGAATTTCATGCTAGGTAAGTCGAATTTTTTTCGACATACTATGTTATGTAAGACATGTGTAAAGCCTTCCATATTGTATCGCTCATTTATGAGCTTCAAAAGCTTTCGTCTGAACGCTTTTGTGCCATTGAGCAAAATAAGCTCCAATTCGGGATTGTGCTCAAAACCTGCTAAGAAGTATTCTATTGCATTTATTGTTGATCCTGTCAAGCGGAAAGTTGGCACCACGTAAAAAAGTACGGCATTCATAGCACTTCTCCTTGTATAAACTGATACAAATTTTTGTACTTATCCCTGCAAAAATTGTACTCCCAATTACAATCAAAGACTTTGCGGTAAAAATTCTTCCAAACTTTAGCCCTAAGTGGTTGATTTTTATTCATATCCGGGTCGAACTTGGAAGTTGGCGTTTCATACCACTCCGTAACATCTTTTATATCGTCAATACCATCCTTGAAATCCCTTTCGATCTTAGGAAAAATGATGGTCTTTCCGGTCTGTACCGCTTCTAATACTGAATGAGGAAATGGGTCTACAAAATGTCTTGAGGTAGGATAAAAATAATGGGTAATCTCACTAAAAAATTGCACGTTATCATTCGTATGGTTAAAGTGCAAAACATTGTTATGGTTTTCAATATCAGGAGAAGGGTCTCCCATAATAGTGACATTGACTTTCTTCTTGTCCAAGATAGAAAGAAAGCAGTCAAACGAATCAGGCGTTAGCCATCTTCTGACATAGAATCCCCATGTTTCTTGTTTTGGAGTGTTTTCCTGAACAGGAAAATCGGTAATCATAGGAATATAATTATCGAATCCCTTGTGCATGTGGTAATAATAAAACCCATTCGTACAGTTATTATACAACGGGTTCAAATACCTTGCCCTTAGATAAAACAAGTGGTTGATTTTGCGTAATCTGACAAAATTAACGGGTTGATTGTAGCATCTTGGAACTTGAGTCCTAAATATTAATCTCTTGAACCGATCATTTAAGCTCTCCAAATTTCTTGCTTTTCTATCTTGTCTAAACTCACAAAATTCCGAATGTTCATCACAAAATCTCTTGGATATGTGGTATCCACCACGGCCTAGAGCACCAAATTTATGACCAATCACAAGGTATTTCACATTCTTTTTCTTCCGTATTTCTTTAGTTTCTTTTCTCTTTCTTCTCTTTGAGCTTTCCTTTTTTTCCTTAGAATGAAGGTACTATATCCAACATTCCATTTTTTCTTTTCTTCCATTTCTTCAAGTTCTTTGAAGAATAGGTTCCTTAATTCTGTTCTGTCTTCACATCTTGTCTTTTTTCCCTTAAAGACAAGAGAGTATTTTTTATGTCCACACCAAATCGGGAGACCTTCATCGAACTCCACGCTCAACCATTTATTATCTATTCTGCCGAACTTAAAATCTTCAAAATGTTTGTAAGTCCTATAAAGGTTCGTCTGATTCCATGACCACGAACTATTTATTTTGGAATGGTTTGTTTTATCTCTCCATAATTTTAAAAATTCTAATCCCCTGCTACCCGATATACCTACCATTCCACCTTGTACTTTATGATCATCTCTATCATCCCAATCAAAAAATTTAAGACAAACATCGTTCTCTTTTATTTGCTGTATAAGAGGTTCGATAGATGCTCTGAACATAATATCTATATCAATATGAAGGCACCATGAATCGAATTCCCTTTCTACTACATCGTATAGCCAATTGATTCTAACATCTCCAAGGAAATTCATCCAGAAGCGACAATCCTTCTTGATTCCTCTTGAAATTGATTCTCTACATCTTTTGACTTCACTTAATTCTACATTATGAAGTTTCGCAATTTCTTTTTCTTTATAGCTTCTTTCAATTATAGTTAAATTGGGATAGATACCATAAAGCTCATCTATCATGTCTTTATTGAATCTCAATGCATTTATAAAGATAGGCACACTATTATCATTAGTGAGTTTAAATGATCTTAAAAATAGTCTAGCCCATTGAAAATATGTATCCGTACATAGAGCAACAATCACCCAATTAACCATCCTTTATTGGATTCCACAACTTCTTTCAATTCGTCTTCCGAATCGCATTCATCAATTTCTCTGAAGTACTGCTTGAGACCTCTGTACTTTTTCATCATGTTATCGAAAATATCCTTGACTTCAAGAAAGCGTTCAAGGTCTGTAATTAAATCTTCATTCCCGGTATTGATGATATCAAGATAAACCTGTTCTTTATCTTGACTCATTACATTATATCCCATTGCCTGAAGTTTAGCCGAAATGACCATGAATTCAAACATATCATAAGCGGAAAGCAAAGCAGTGTACCCGGAAATCCGCTGATGAACCTTTGCTCTTGCGGCAGATTTCTTTTGGTCAAGAGTTTTAGGTACTGAATAATTAAAATGCTCTAATGGAATATCCTTACTTACAGGATTATCAACCAAATCTTTCTTAATCGTAATCACCTTTCCCATATTAAGAAAAGTTTTAAGATTTATAGCTACCTCATTCGGTAAAGCTACATATTTCGCTGAAGGCAAGAGATATTTTGCTTCCGTTAAAATAATATTGGTTACTTGATACACTCCACCTAGTTCAGATAATTGTGCATTGAATATTGAAGGCATAACATTTTCCCCCTACATCTTTATGGATAATAGTAGTAATAGTAATAATCGTCTGATGGACATTCACCATTGCAACCGCAATCTGATGGATCACAATTACAATGTGAGTCACATATACATACATTTCGTGTTTGATTTATTTTAGTTTGAAGGTCTGTAACATCTGCCGCTCTAATCACGCTGTTTACAGGGTCAACGGATTGAGCAACAAAGTTTGTAGTTATTAAGCCACCATAACCACTGTCATTAGTGACTTCATTATTAGCATCCTTGATTTCATCGTAATGCAAAGCTTCAACTTCCCCATCGACCACAACACCCGGACTAAATGAAAATGATGAAAAATCATTATTCGTACAGGCCAAATTCCCCGGAGTATGAGTAGAACAATAGGCAGGTTCAGCGGCATTAAATCTTCTTCCTGAATCATTTCTTTCATTATTTATTGCGGTCTGTAGGGCTTGTAAATCACTGGCACGTACAAGACTACCCACTGAAATAGCTGAAAAGGTAAAATCATTTGAGCATACTGGAACATTACCAGTGCATATTTGATTAGAACCACAATCGTTATCGCAAATTGCATTACATGTGCAAGGCATAATTTACTCCTTAATAATTGATCCAATAGCCGAAGCTATCTTACCAACTAATTGATAATACTCACATAGCTCTTTTTGAGCAGGATAATCGAACCATCTTTTTAAATGAGTTTCTTCATGGCTTTCCTCATATTTTTTAACATTGCATCTCAAACAGGAAGTTGCAATACAATTTTTGCATACCTCATGTTCGACCAAATTATCCTTATAGACTATATTAGCATCTCTTAAACTATTTATAAAATTTTTATCAAAAATATTCGTATATTTTAATCTATTAGAGCATCTTGAATAAATTGCTCCATGACAATTATAGGTTTCACCGTCCACATCAACACATGCCATTGACTTCCCGGTAGCGCAAAGAGACATATTATTCTTGAAAATATTAGACAAGAAGAATCCATTTTCCTTCCAAAACTTGACTTCCTTTTGAGCTACCCTTATCAGAGCTTCCCTAACTGCCTTTTCGAATCGCTTAAATTTTACATCATAGTAATCGACTGTTAGAGCATATTTGATCTTTGGCCCATAGCAATCGAAAAGACCTTCAAAATCATCCCATGACTGAGGTAGAAGATGGTAAGCTTCCCATGGCATTGTGGCTTTAAGTCCGTAATCTATTCCGTAGTGATGTAATGTGTCTATAGCTTCCAATGCTATAGTTGAGGTAGGTCTGCCGTTACTGTCTAATCTGAAGGTATCATGTAGCTGATTTCCATCATAGGATACCTGAATAGTTATTTTGGATATACCGTCCTTAATGAAGCGTCTGTTTTTAAGGTCTCTGAAAACATCTATCAAATTGTCGATCATCGAACCATTTGTATAGATAAAAAAGCACACTCTCTCATTGTGCATGAAGGCATTCATCAGATTTCGGCATAATGATGTGTTCAGGGTAGGTTCTCCACCCCATAGAATAATCTTCACCCCGGAATATTGCTCATTGAACCAATCGGCATCCAATAGCTCAAGAACTTTATCCTCAACTATTGAAGCGTTCAGGGTCTTTTCCTCAACCTCATGGCATCTTTCGAAGCAATAGGTACACCGAAAATTACAGGCTTGAGTGGTGGTTATTTCTAAACCATATACACCTTTAGAGTCCTTTTCTGATTTCTTCTTCAAATTCGTTGACCTCTTTTTCTAAGTCTTCATCAACCTCAACCTTATCTTTGTACTCTTGCGCTTTATCCAAAAGTTTCTGAGCAAAGTCTTTATCAACAGGCCGAACAAATCTTGCGGCTTGAAGACAGGCTGATGATGCATTAAACATTAATTTATTTTTCATTATTTAGACCTCTTTCAGCATTTGTTGAAAGAGCGGAAGGGGGGAATTGAACCCCCAACGTCAAGCTTGGAAGGCTTGCACTCTGCCTAATTGAGTTACTTCCGCTAAACCAAAAATTCATCCTCTGATATCTGCATATCATCTAACATGCGTTTAAGTTCGTGTTCATCGGTTGTTTCTTTGATGATCTTTTCTATTCTGCTCCTAAACTCAGGATTGTATTGTTTTTTACCTAAAAACATAACCTCAACCAATCTATTCCTTGTATCTTGACTTGGCTTATTTTCCCAATTAGAAAAAGCTCTACCATCAAGAAGCATTTCAACGTAAGCTTTTAATGCACCCATTATATCACCTTTTTCATCCATTGCTTACGGCATTTGCAGTTCTTTTTCCATGATCTTTTAATATACGTATCTGCTCTTGGATAATCATCCCATGGATCAGGTAGGTTTCTAGGATTTCTTCTACCTCTTACATATTCCTCACTGCCGTAATACTGTCTTTTTTCATTGACAGTCTTTGGAGTTTTATACCAACATTTAAAGTAACTTCTTTTCCCATTCCTTATGAATGGTACAGGATCAATTCTGTACCGAAAAGAAATTATTCCCCTGCCGTTTCTATGCCAAACTAAAGCGTAAAGTCTTTTACCATGTTTCATAAGATATCCCCCGTAAAGTAAATTTACGGAAAGATATCAAGAGAGTAATATCTCATTTCTTCTCCTATTAAGAGCCAAAGGTAGGATTCGAACCTACAACCGTTTGATTACAAATCAACTGCTCTACCGTTAGAGCTACATTGGCTTTTTCTTTTTGATTTTTCTTCTTACAATTGCTTCAAATATATCAGATATTGACATTAAAGCTAAACCTATTGCCACGACTGCTAAAAATATTACGGCTAAAATCTTCATTTGAATTTTATTTTTGGCATCACTACTTCTTTCAGTTTTTCAAGTTCATGTTTGAAGGGGATTAATACCTCAAGGCAATACCTGATTTCTTCCCTGATTGTCCTTGTAGGCACGTACCCTTTGCTTGTCAGTTTTTCCGTTATAAAATTATAGTAGTGCTCCCCGGTATATTCTGCTCTTGGAGTGTCGATCCATTGAGCAGTTCTTTCCATTGCGAAAAAGTTGCTAGCTTCTTCAATCACCATCTGAGCGATTTCATTCATGGAATGCCATTCGCTTAATTGATTCCATGTCTGTACTAACATAGGATCGGCAGGATTGTCAAGAGCAATCATCAAGGCTTGAACAGAATCATTCAAACTCAAGAAGCTTCTCTTGTGTTCCCCATTGCCGTAAATCGTCAACGGAATATCCAGAATAGCCTGAATTATAAATCTATTTATAACAGTTCCACCTGCTTCATCGAAGTCGAACCTTGAAAAAGTGTGAAATCTATCAATCTCAGGAGTATAGGCACCGAAAACAATTCCCTGCATAACATCAGTACACCGTAATTGCCACGCTCTTGAAAGATAATCAATCAAGAATGTCGATGCAACCTTGCTTGTATGATAGATGCTCCCCGGTCTCCTTGGAAACATCATCCTGTTGCTCTCCCTGCCTTTATGCTCAAACGAAAAGAAACCTTCCTCAATGTCAATATTCCCATAATGGTCATATTCCCCGGCTGTTCCGATAGTGATATAATGACAATCAGGGCAATGCTCCCGAATCGACCACAAGACATTATTGGTTCCAATGATGTTATTGTTTAGAACCATTTGAGCATCCTGTTTCGATCTCATTGAATATGGAGCACTTGGATTATGAGCAAGATTAAAAACCGCTTGAGGTTTATAATCCTTGAAGCACAAATCAAGGTAAGTATCTTGGCTAGCGATATCAACATTTTCAAAATAAAATGGCAGTTCCGGTATTCGATAAAAGTTTCTGAACCTTGTAATTTTTTCGCTCATCTTGACAATAGGAGTGGCAGATTTCGAACCCATTTTTTCCTTGATCCACTGCCTTCTCCAAAAATTATCGAATCCGAAAACATCATATCCTTCATTGAGCAATCTTTGTGTTAAAGCGTTTCCGATATAACCATCACACCCTAGTACGAATATCATCCCCCTTTCTCCCAACATAACCCTTTAACAATCTCACTTTGGCATTATCGGTCATGTTTTCGATAACTTCAGGTATCGTCTGATTCTTGTTTCTCATGCCAAAGAGTATATTTTTAGCATGGCAGTCTTTTATTGCCAATGCGAATTCCTTTTGATCTTCAGTGTTCTTGTGCGCTACCCAATGCTTATCTATTTCTAAAATCATTGTTTCATAAGCTTCAAGGTATGGATCAAATTCCTTTTGATCTTCAGGAAAGTATTGCAGATATTCATCTTGATCATTCATCAGCACCAATAGAATAATCCTTTTTTCGTTTATGATACCATTCATCCGTAAATTGGCAATAGCAAGATAAGCAGGATTCTTAACCTTGATTCTCCAATTGTTTTGATTGGCAACATACCCTTCATCCATTGCAGGTAATCTTTTTGCGGCTAAAAGGCAATCATCCCATGTTTCGAATTCGTATGGGAAAGGATATCTCCATTTAGCGTACTCAGGTATTGTCCAATGGTATGATATCTGTCTCCCCAATAGCAACCCTGTATATTTGTTTCTAACGTCAAGAACGTACACACAAGGCTTTTCATATGGCTTTACAACTCTTGATTCAGGAGATACCAGTTCGCAAATTATGACCAAATCCTTGCTGATTTCCTTAAATACATCATTTGGTTCTCCCCCTAATGCTTCAACAAAGACTTCTTTAAATGTCCTGCCTGAAGGCGTTTGGCCTTCAGCGAATGCCATTTGGCGTGTTGCAACTTGCCATTTGGCACCATCATGATAGACAGGCATTAAGCTTCCATCCACCTTTTCAGTGACTTCCGCTTTAGTTATATCGAAATCTTTTGTATTCGGGTCTTCACCATAATTGAAGAATCTGTCAAAGGCCCTGCTCATAATTTCATGATCGGGTATACTAAGGATCAAAGCTCTACATTCTTTGACTATTGGGTGGTGCTTTGGTGAATCAATTTGGCTATAATTCAAGACAACTCTATCGTCATAAACTTTTGCCTTGATACCAAATTCCTTTTCTAAATCTTCATATGTATGTGTTTCTAAATATTTACAAGTTTCTAATATCATTTTTCTCCACATCATTCGGGTTAAGTATTGTCCAATTCCCCCGGTATTCAACTTCTTGATCAATTTTACTTCCGAATACTACGTTAAGAAATACCACTTTTATATCACCAACTTTTCCTGTTTGTGCGGTTATATAATATTCGTTCTCCTGCCATCCCCATTTCTCTAAAATCCTTGCGATATTATCAACCTGTACTCTGTTATCGCAATCGGGTGGTTGAGTATAACACCATGGGATTGATCCAACATAATCGTTTACTTCAAAAATTGCCTGTTCCGCTTTTACATATTCAGCGTCCAATAATCGCTGATTGTCTTTTGGTTTTGAGGGAATAGCATATGAGTAAGCTACTGAAACTGTTAATAATAATATGAGTATAATGCTATTCACCTTCTTCAGGTAATCTAACATTTTCCCCCCTTGATTTAGCTTCATCATAAAGTCTATAGTATTGGGATTTATTTCCATCCCAATCAACCATATCTGATTTCGGGTCATATGTCAAGCTAAATCTTGGTGCTTTGGTAGGAAATATTTTCCCGGCTTTATCACCACATTTAGGACATGCAACACCCTTAACTTTCGTACTGGTTACGATTTGGTCAAAAACTATTTCACAATTCTCACATTCAAAATCATAGATCGGCATCATTCCCCCTTGGAATAGCTGTTTTTCGCTGAATATCCCTTCATATCATATCCACTTGTGACAGATAATATTCTTTTGGCCTTTCCATCCTCACAATGAGCACATTTAACTGAGTTCCTTTTACTGCTTATTGGAAGCATCTCTTGAGTTATTCTTTGACAATTTGGTTTCTCACATTTAAATTCATAGATTGGCATTGATCTTTCTCCTTAAAACTCCAACATTACCTAACCTCAAGTTAGGGATTGCAGGACAACTATACATCATATCCTCATACATCATTGGAGTCATTTTTCCCTGTTCAATCTCAAAGAGTTTCACATAGCAATATTTATCGACAACCACTGTTCTCATATCATGAAATAATTGTTCAAGAATTCCCTGATACTGAAGATTAGGAACATAGTCCAATACAATTTGGTCTTTGTTAGGACTGCATTCCGTAACAGTGATTGTTCCCCTTGGATTATAAACAACTCCCCTCTTTGTCGATTTAATATTTTTAATCAGGGCTGATACTGTTGGAACTTCATCCAACAGGTATAGTGTTAGATATGGGTTAATCGCTTCATACTTAACATCATAGCGAATCAACCAACTCTTGATATAGTCAAATACTCTTTTAAGATTTTTCTTGCTTAATCCAAATCCTAAATACGTTTCGACAAATCGAATAGGTTTTCCTTCAGGAGTCTCCCTTGCAACTTTTCTAAGAAAATCTTCTTCAGTAGGCCCAATATTAGTTTCAACGATTTTCTTTTTTTGGACTGCCTTCTTGATCTCCTTTACCTTGTCTTCTCCCACAAATTGCCTGAACTTCATTGATAAAATTCTCCATGCTTTGTATTATAATATCAGGGCTTGTATCATCATCGGCAGGGATTACGGAATATTTATTATTGCCGAAATTATAAATCCCCCCTGTCCGGTATTGCCCCGGATTCATCCCCCAACTAAAAACAGGCTTGTTTTGCAAGTTGGCTATTCCTGTCCAATAGCTAGCAGGACAAATCACTGCTCTTGCCTTTTGAATGTACCTAACAATATATTTCCACCCATTCTCAAAATAGTCAATCTTTTTCAAGATAACATTATCGCTTGAGAACCATGTGTCCGTACTTCCAACTACAATTACATTATGATTTGACTTCATCCAATTATAGATGTATGCCAGTTTTTCTAACTTCTCCGTTTTAGCAGGTATGAATATTATTTTATCTTCATTCTTTTTAGGAATTTTTACCGTAATATCAGGTATCTTATCAAAAATTTTATTATATACGCTATATGGTGGAGTGGATTTTGAATAGGAAAGATGGTGTATCTCAATATCTCTCCTATTGCATTTTTCCTTCTCCAATATTTTTTCTTTGAAATCTTTGAGTATCAGCTTAAAGTCCTTCTTGCTTATTTTCTCATGGACGTAACCTTTTTGGTTTTTCTCATCCCTTGAAAACTGTTGGAATACAGGAAGTATATTATCTTCAGGAACAAATTCCTGATAG
>JAAUYK010156494.1_pt1 | contig 43726 bp, 53 predicted proteins | sample 7278021 | NCBI WGS metagenome assembly JAAUYK01 (sample SAMN14350223, study PRJNA611818) | marine sediment metagenome | isolation source: surface marine sediment (1.8m) | place: French Polynesia: Moorea | collected 2018-08
GTGTCAGTCCTTCCAGCGCCTCGCGCGTCGTTCGACGCAGGCCCTCGAAACTTGCCGAGTCACTTGGCGCAAGTATGTTCAGGTCCTCGATAAAATCACCCAGGTGCGAATCTTCATCATCACCGATTGGTGTTTCCATGGAGATTGGTTCCTTGGCAATCTTGAGCACTTTGCGTACTTTTTCTTCAGGCATCTCCATGCGTTCTGCCAATTCTTCTGGCGTTGGTTCGCGACCCATTTCCTGCAGGATCTGGCGCGAGATGCGATTCAGTTTATTAATTGTTTCAATCATGTGCACAGGAATACGAATGGTGCGTGCCTGGTCCGCGATAGAGCGGGTGATGGCCTGTCGAATCCACCATGTTGCATAGGTAGAAAACTTGTAACCGCGACGATATTCAAATTTATCGACGGCTTTCATCAAGCCAATATTGCCTTCTTGAATGAGATCAAGGAATAGCAGGCCACGATTGGTGTATTTCTTGGCAATCGAAATTACCAGTCGCAGGTTGGCCTCTACCATTTCTTTCTTGGCGCGACGTGCCTTGGCTTCACCAATGGATATCTTCCTGTTGATCTCTTTAATTTCCGAGATGTTTAGCAAGGCATCGTTAAATATTGCTGCGAGTTTCTCCTGGATTTTGACAATTTCATCCTCATACTCCTTAAGTACCTTGGTATAAGGATCCTTGCTCTTCAGCACGCTTTTGATCCATTTGAAATTGGTTTCATTACCAGGGAATGAACCAATAAATTCCTTGCGCGGCATTTTGGCTTCCTTGACACAAATCTCCATGATCGTGCGCTCTGTATAGCGAATACGATCAATCAGGTCGCGCAGGTTATCCGTTAACAAGTCGATAAACTTCGGCGTCAGTCGCAGCTCAAGAAAACACTGCGCCAGTTCTTCTTCATGTACCTTGGTTTTAGGATTGTCCTTGCCATAACGCTTAACTGCTTTGACGAACTTGGTGTGCAGTTTGCGCAGCTTGTCGATGTGATCCTGCACATCTTCCGGCGTTAGCGCTGCTTCTTCCTCTTCTTCCTCATCGCTATCGTCGTCATCATTGTCGCTATCGTCATCACTATTGTTCTCGGTCGGGTTATTCACCGGGATGCCTGAATCCGGGTACTCTTCCATATCGTTAAAACCAATGATGATTTCACTCAGTTTCATTTCTTCTTTAAGCACCAGGTCAAAGGCATCGAGTACGGTCATTACTGTGCCAGGATAGCTGGAGAGTGCGCCCAGCACCTGATTCAGGCCATCCTCGATACGCTTGGCAATCTTGATTTCACCCTCGCGTGTCAGCAGGTCCACGGTACCCATTTCGCGCATGTACATCCTGACCGGATCGGTAGTGCGGCCGAATTCATTTTCAAGGCTGGCCAGGGCGGCAGCGGCTTCCGCTGCGGCATCTTCGTCGGGCACCTCTGTATTGTCCGTAATCTGGTCGACATCATCCGGCGGAGTTTCATGGACCTTGATGCCCATGTCATTGATCATGTTGATGATATCTTCAATTTGTTCCGGCTCGACGATGTCATCAGGTAAGTGATCGTTCACTTCGGCATAAGTCAAGAAACCCTGTTCCTTGCCCTTGGCAATTAACAGTTTTAATTGTGACTTTTCGTCTTCTTGCAGGATTTGTTCAACTGGTTCCATAGATGATTTGGCTCAAAAATTGCTTAAAAAAATAGGTAAAAATAGTGGTTTTCGCGTCCCGAATAGAGTTTATAACTCGTTGATAAATAACAAAGATTTTGCCGGGCCCAAACGGTCAAATGTAGCACATGATCTGCTGTTTCGCCAGATTATTTGCGCTTTGAAAGCAAGCTATGTTTCCGAACGTTGCATAGCCCGGTAGCGTTCTTTCTCTTCCTCGCTCAGGTCTGACGGCCTGTTTTTCAATTTGAACTGTTCAAACTCGCGAATATTGGCTTTGACCAGTCGATCGATGGCCTCCCTGAATTCATCAGCCGTGACACCAATCTCGGACACGGTTTCTTCCTCGGAGGCCAGTTCTGCCAGCCGACGTTCAAAGCGGGTATCGCGCCAGTGTTCCAGTATTGACGCTGTGGTGATATTGGGTCGCTGTTGGATGAATTCAATGAGTTCAATCAAAAAAACAATGCCCGGCGACTTGAAAGCAGCCAGGTTATCGGTACTGTCTAGCGCCTGCGCCAGTTCCGGTTGATGTAGCAGGGCGCGGACCAGCCAGCGTATTTTCTCTACACCCTTGTTACCTGGTGCATGACGAGTAGTGCTCTGTGGTGATGGCGGCCGCTTAATATTGCTCTGAATCTGGTGTCCCAGAGCCTGTGGATCGTAATGCGTCAGTGTCGACAGCTCCTGCACGAGGATATTTTTGAGTGCGCCATTGGGCAGTTTCCCAAGCAGCGGTATCGATTTCTCTATCATCAAGGCAGAGCCTTCCGGTGTGGCCAGGTCCAGGCCTTGGCGCAATGTTTTAAACAGATATTCAGATAGCGGATGTTGCAGGGCCGGGTCCTCGAAAGCAGCCTTACCATTTGCGCGCACGAAACTGTCAGGGTCTTCACCGGCTGGCAGAAAGGTAAAGTAAACTTGCCGGCCTTCTTTCAACATGGGCAGTGCATTTTCCAGCGCTCGCCATGCCGCCTTGCTGCCTGCTTCATCACCGTCAAAGCAAAACACCAGCTTTCCTGTGTGCCGGAACAGTTTATCGATATGTTCAGATGTGGCAGCGGTGCCAAGACTGGCCACGGCGTTACTTATGCCATGTTGTGCCAATGCAATGACATCCATATAACCTTCAACGACATACACACATTCCGTTTCTTTCAGCTCCTTGCGGGCCTGGTAAAGGCCATATAGTTCGTTGCCTTTTTGAAATATGGGCGTTTCCGGTGAGTTCAAATACTTCGGCTTGGCGTCTTTCTCCAGCACGCGACCACCAAAGCCAATCACGCGACCACGCTGATCGCGAATAGGAAACATGAGCCGATCGCGAAACCGGTCATAGTAGCCACCGCGATCATTTTCAATAATGGCGCCTATCTTGTTTAAACGCTTGATACCCGGGTCGGAACGCCCCAGCTCGGAAATAAGGTTATCCCAGCCGGGCGGCGCAAAGCCGAGTTCATAGCGGGCGGCAATCTCGCCACTTATGCCGCGACCTTTGAGATAGTCGATGACGGTCTTTGCCTGTGGATGTTGGCGCAGTTGTTTCAGGTAATGCTTGTTGACCAGTTCCATTAATTCATACAGGTCACTGGTATCAGAGTTTACGCGCTGGCCGGTCGCTTCTTTTGGCACCGTCATACCAGCCCGCGACGCAAGCTCTTCCACTGCCTCGACGAAACCCATATTGAGGTATTCCATCAGGAAGCCGATGGCAGAGCCGTTCGCGCCGCAGCCAAAGCAGTGATAGAACTGTTTTTGCTGGCTAACGGTAAAAGAGGGCGTTTTCTCGTCGTGAAACGGGCAGCAGGCCTGGTGATTCTTGCCCGCTTTTTTTAACGGAACGTAACTATCTATAACATCAACGATGTCGATACGTGCAAGTAAATCGTCGATAAACTGTTGTGGAATCAAACCCGCCATGACAGCAGAGTATAAACAGCAGTGACAAAAAGGCGAGTGCCAGAATGTCGGAAATGTTTATTGATTAAGGCGAGATTTAATCATGCCACTGACTTGTGACATGTCGGCGCGGCCTTGCAGCTGGCCCTTGAGTTTGCCCATGACTTTACCCATGTCTTTCATGGATTCAGCCCCGGTATCATTGATTGCGGCTTCAATCAGTTCATTGATTTCGGCCTCGGAAAGCTGGTCTGGCAAGTAGGTTTCAATAATGTCCAGTTCGAACTGTTCTTTCGCAACCAGGTCGTCTCTGCCGGCCTGCTGGAACTGGTCAATGGAATCCCGATGTTGCTTCGCCATCTTGTCGAGAATAGCGATGGTTTGTTGATCGTCGAGTTCGATGCGCTCGTCGACTTCTTTTTGCTTGAAGGCGGACTGTATCAGGCGCAAGGCGGCAAGCTTTTCCTTGTCCTTGCTACGCATGGCAGCCTTGACGTCGTCACTGACCGTGGATTTGATATCAGCCATGGCTGATGCTTTAGCCTGAATTAATAAGGACGGGTACGACGCAGGATGTTTCTTGAAGCCTGCTTTTGCGAACGTTTCACGGCAGCTGCGGCTTTACGCTTACGGACCTGGGTCGGCTTTTCATAAAATTCGCGGCGGTGAACGTCTGCCAGCACGCCTGCCTTTTCACAGGCACGCTTGAAGCGTCGCATTGCGATATCAAATGGTTCGTTGTCTCTAACCTTTACTGAAGGCATAGTTATATAAATTCCTGTTTTCTTTACGCGTAGGTGAAAAAGGCGGCTATTTTAGTGGCTATCGGTCAAAATGCAATCCACCAGGCGCTGTTTTTCAAGGATTCTTAACAAAAATGCGTGTTTTAGGTATTGAAACCTCCTGCGATGAGACCGGCATCGCCATCTATGACGCCAAACACGGTCTCATGGCCCATCAGCTATTTAGCCAGGTTGACCTGCACAAGCAGTACGGCGGAGTCGTGCCGGAACTGGCCTCGCGCGACCATGTAAGGCGAATTTTGCCCCTGATCCAGGGCTGTCTGGAGCAGGCTGACTGTGATCTGGCGAGCCTGGATGCCGTGGCCTACACTGCAGGCCCTGGCTTGATGGGAGCTTTGTTGGTCGGTACCGCCGTTGGCCGCAGTCTCGCCTATGCCTTGTCGATACCGGCCATCGGAATTCATCATATGGAAGCCCATTTGCTGGCACCGCTGCTGGAACAGGATGTCCCTGCTTTTCCGTTCCTGGCATTACTTGTCTCAGGGGGCCACACCCAGCTGGTAGAGGTCAAGTCGATAGGAGACTATTGTCTACTGGGTGAATCGGTCGATGATGCGGCTGGAGAGGCCTTTGATAAAACGGCGAAATTACTTGGACTGCCATATCCCGGCGGTCCCGCCATCTCTGCCCTCGCAGAAAAAGGCGATAGCCATCGCTTTCGCTTTCCACGCCCGATGACAGACAGACCCGGGCTGGATTTCAGTTTCAGTGGACTCAAGACCTATGCATTAAATACGCGTAATACGGAGCCCGACGATGAACAAACACGTGCTGATATCGCGCGGGCGTTTGTCGATGCCGTTGTCGACACCTTTATCATTAAATGTCGACGTGCGCTGGAACAGACCGGCCTGAACCAGCTGGTCGTCGCTGGCGGTGTCAGCGCCAATAAACAGTTACGGACTGGATTAGAACAGTTAATGCAAGAGTTGCAAGGCGAGGTTTTTTTTCCACGGCCCGAGTTTTGTACCGATAACGGCGCCATGATTGCCTATTGTGGTTTTCTGCGCCTGCAAAATGGTCAAACCGAGGATTTGCATTTCCAGGCCCGAGCGCGCTGGTCTATGTTGGATCTATAGATTTCTTTGCGCCTATCTTGCTCTCTTTGCCATTGAGCAGGTTGTGTATATTGGAGCGATGACGCCAGAATAACAGCACCACCATGATGGCATGACAGATGATATAAGGCGTTTCCTGCAGGAAATACCAGGAGTAAACCGGTGATATCAAGGCTGCTACCAGTGCAGCCAATGATGAGTAGCGGAATAGCAGGGCGACCAGCAACCAGGTCAGAACAAAACCGCAACCGACCAGCCAATGACTGGCAAACAATACACCAATCAAGGTCGCAACGCCCTTGCCACCCTTAAAACCAAAAAACACCGGAAACAGGTGTCCGGCAAAGGCGAGTAAACCACAGCCAGCGATGATCATGGCCGGTTGCTCAAGGTACCTTGCCAGTAATACCGGGACGACGCCCTTTAATACGTCACCGGCCAGCGTTGCCGCTGCTGCGCCCTTGCCATGCAGTCGCAATACGTTGGTAGCGCCGGGATTGCCTGAGCCACCTGCGCGCGGATCTGATAAACCCAGCATGCGACAAACGAGTATGGCCGAGGCAATCGAACCAAGTAGATAGGACAGTACCAGTAAGGTGGCAGTGATTATCATGCGCGTATTGGAATCGCTACGGGCAGGGAGGTCAAGCGTTCATAGATTTTTTTCGGCAGCCAAGTCAGTATCATGCATAATATTCATCCATACACAGTAGCAATCAGTTAATCATGGATATTATCTACCTGCGTGATTTAAGAATAGATACAGTGATCGGAATTTACGACTGGGAACGTCGCATGAAACAAACCGTGATACTGGATATTGAAATGGCGACAGACATTCGTGCTGCAGCCAACAGTGACAATATTGAAGATACGCTGAATTACAAGGATGTGGCCAAACGTATCATGAGTTTCGTTGGTGAGAGTGAGTTCGAACTGGTCGAGGCACTTGCCGAAAAGGTGACGGAGATTATCTTATCGGAATTTAATACGCCCTGGGTAAAGCTGTCATTGAACAAGAAAGGCGCTGTACGCGGCGTACGTGACGTAGGCGTAGTTATAGAAAGAGGTAATCCGGTAGCATAATGGTAAAAGTTTACGTTGGCATTGGCAGTAATATCGAACGTGAAAAGAACATTCGCGGCGGTTTGAATGCCCTGGCCGAGAAATTCGGCAAACTGGTGCTATCGCCTGTTTACCGTTGCGCATCGGTCGGTTTTCAGGGCGATGATTTTTATAACATGGTCGCTGCGTTTATCACCCACAAGGAAATAGAGCAGGTAGCCGCCGAGTTGAAAGAAATTGAATTTGATTTTGGTCGCAAGCGCAATGAAACCCGTTTTTCATCGCGCACCCTGGATATCGATTTACTGCTATATGGTGACAGGGTTGATAGTGATTTCGATATCCCGCGTGAAGACATCGTTAAGTATGCCTTTGTGCTAAAACCCATGTGGGATATTGAGCCTCAGTTATTACATCCTGAAACTGGCAAAACCATTTCCGAATTGTGGCAGGCATTTCCCTCCAATGAAGTTGATCTGCAGGAAGTAGAACTGGAAGTAGCATGACCAACCTCGTTTGTTTTGGCGACTCGATTACCGAGGAAGCTGAGCACCCTTTATCACAACGCTGGACTACGCTGTTACAGGAGAAACTGCAACAGTCTCATCCAGACAAGTATACGGTGTATAACCGCGGCATTAGTGGCAATACCACGGCACAGGCATTCGATCGTTTTTCGCAGGATATATTGCCGCTGTTACCAGGCGTATTGCTTATAGAATTCGGCTTAAATGATGCCAATGTCTACGGGCATACCCGATTACCGCGTGTCAGTCTGTCCGAGTTTGAGCGCAACATGCGTGAATTCCATCGCCTGGCATTGAAACATGACAGCCTGCCGGTGTTTATCTGCAACCATGCGCTTGGCGAGGTCGATGACGAGCAGGGAAACGGCGGCAATTTTAATGACAACTTTGCTCCCTATAACCTGAAAATAATAACCCTTGCGGAAGAACTTGATTGCCACTTGATCGATCTGCCGGCACAAATGCAACAACGCAAAATTTCCCTGGACGAATTTGTCAGTGATGACCAGGTACACATCACCAGTTTGGGTAATCAGCACTATGCGGAAATGGTTTTTAGCGGTTTGAATGAAATCGGTTTAAATTAGAACTATGGCATGTATGCTATGCATATGAACGAACTACTCTTAGATAGGGGTTATGTAATGACTTATCTTGCTCGCGTACCCACACTTATCATTATTGTAATGATATCTGCGCTGACGGCTTGTGGAAATGTTTCTGAAAAAAAGAAAATGACTAATCTCGAGGAGTCGGTGACGTCATATGAGATTGCACTGCGCTGGGCTGAACATGAATCAGCGTACAGTTACCACGTCAATGAGGAAGGTGTTAAGCCTGAGACAGATCTTGAGCGACTAAAAGAAATAAGTGTTACCGGGATCGAGGTGATGGAAAAACTGGTACATGAAGATAAAGACAAGGCCAAGGTCAGAATGAACGTAAAGTATTATTTCAAGGATGAGGGCAAAGTTAAGACTTTAAAGCTGGAACATGACTGGTGGTACAGTGAAGAAAACAAGCAGTGGTTTATAAAAAGTGATTTTCCAAACTTCTAGTGCGCTAGCCTGAGTACAAGCTACGACCACCATCCACATTAATTATTTGCCCGGTGATGTAATCAGCATCCTGAATCAGGAACAGCGCAGTTTTGGCAATGTCGTCCAGTTCGCCGGTACGATTTAGCGGGATCTGCTTCATAATTTTCTGTTTTTCATCCTCGACAATATTTTCCGGCCATGCAATTGCACCGGGTGCAATTGCGTTTACTCGAATGCTCGGCGCCAGTTCCTTTGCCAGTGATTGGGTCAATGTGACCAGGCCCGACTTTGAAATAGAGTAGATAGTATGCCGTGCCAGTGGACGAATAGCGTGTATGTCGGTCAGGTTAATGATACAGCCCTTGTGTTTTCGCAGTGACGGCGCGGCCAGTTGCGATAGGAACAACGGCGCTTTGAGATTGGTATCTATAAGGTTATGCCAGTCCTCATCGGTAAAGTCGCCTGCCGGTGTCGGGTAAAACGCCGAGGCATTATTAATCAAGACATCCAGCCTGCCCTTGAATTCAGTTGCGGTACCAATAATAGCCTCATAATAACCTTGATGCCCAAGATCGCCCTGTATGGTAATGGCTGAATCATGGCGTTTGTTATTGAGTTCACGTACCAATTCATTCGCCTCTTTTGCAGAGCGGTGATAGTGGACGATCACATTCATCCCCGCCTCATGGAGTGAACGCGCCAGTGTCGCGCCAATTCGTTTTGCAGCACCGGTGATTAATACAGTTTTATCATACATAAAAGCAGGGCGGTTGATTGATTCGGGAAACAGAATAACATGTCGTTGTTATGGCTCAATTAGATAATGTTGCTGCATATCCAACACCGGATAACGCAGCAATCAAGGTAAGCGACCAACTGGTGGCGACGATCAAGCAGCGTATTGAGCAGCATCTGCCGGCCATCCCTTTCCAAGACTACATGACGATGGCGCTGTATGAACCCGGCCTTGGCTATTACAGCGCCGGCAGTCAAAAGTTTGGTGACGCGGGAGATTTCGTTACGGCGCCAGAGATCTCGCCATTGTTTTCCCGTTGTGTCGCTCGACAATGCGCGGATGTTATTCAGGAACTTGATGCCCCCGTCGTATTTGAGCTAGGTGCGGGCTCAGGCGTCATGGCGAGAGATATCATCAATGAACTTCGTTCGTTGGAACAACTACCGGATGCTTATTGGATCCTGGAACCTGCGGCAGACCTGCGTCAAAGACAACAGGCGTTATTGCAGGACACCGTGCCGTGGTTCTTCGACCGGATCGTGTGGTTGGATGCATTGCCGCAAGAGCAGTATGACGGTGTAGTGTTGGCCAATGAGGTTGTCGATGCATTACCGGTAACAAGATTCTGTAAATCTGATGATTCCTTCAAAGAACTAAGCGTTGGTCTTGCTGACACCGGCTTTACGTGGATGTCTGTGGACCCTGGCGCAGAGTTACTATTAAGTCTGCAGCAGCTCGAGGCAAAGTTGCCCAACCCGATGGCACATGGTTATGTTTCTGAAATTAATCCTGGTCTGGGCATGTGGCTGAGTGCGGTGACAGAACACCTGCAACAAGGACTGATGCTGGTAGTTGATTACGGCTATACAAGGCATGAGTATTATCATCCCGACAGAAGCGAAGGTACCTTGCTTTGCTATTATCGTCATCGTGCCCATAACGATCCTTTCCTGTTTCCCGGATTACAGGACATAACGGCTTCTGTTGACTTTACCAGCCTCGCTGAGAGTGCGGTTAATTGCGGACTGGAAGTCAGGGGCTATACGACACAGGCATACTTCCTCATGGCAAGTGGCTTGCAGGAGATGCTAATAGAAACGGATCAAACTGATGCCCGTCAGCTCGCCATGCAGTCGCAACAGGTAAGAACGTTGACCATGCCAGCTGAAATGGGAGAAAGGGTGAAAGTGATGGCGTTGTGTCGAAATCTGAAAACGCTGTTACGTGGCTTTGTTCTCGCCGATCAGCGGGCACGCCTGTAGTTCATGAAAGTCAGCATTTCATTATTGCTGTTACTTTTTCTCATCGGATGCAATAGTGAGGTCGTAGTTAAAAATCAGCCAGTTGATGAAACAGTCGGTCTCGAACAGCTGGCCAAGACCGATATCGACAATGTCATCGATGTTCACATCGCCGAGTGCCAGGAGTTACTACGCGAGTTGATGCTGAAGTTATACAAACGTAATCCAAGAGAAATAAACAAGGCGGAATTACGTATGGCAGAAGAACATGTCGTACGCCTCTTCGATCTGGAACACGATTGGGACTTCCCGGAATTCGAGGGTAAGCATGACATTGAAGTCATTAAACTGGCTTTTAATGAAGACTATAACGGTGACAGGGTATTTGTCTTTGTTGGCGGACTGCTATCCATGATAATGAAATCATACGATTATAAATCCGAATTTTTTATCTTTGACTCAATCGATCCACAGAAACTTTATAATAGTGCACGCAATATCGAGATTGCTGTTTGGCGACTCAGTAACAAGAGAGACAGCCATGACGAGCTATTTATATATAGCAATTCACTGCCAGGTGAAGAAGTGAACCTGAGTTATGAGAGACTGTTTGGTAAGCTGATTGCCACCCAGGACAATATCGCTAGCATCATTGCGGGTAAACAAAACCGTACATTGAAAACAATAATCCAGCGGGTAGCTACTGCCGCATTTATTCCTATATAGAGTGAGCAACAGGTGGATCTGATACAACTCATCATATTGGCTATCGTCCAGGGAATAACCGAGTTTTTACCCGTTTCGAGCTCAGCACATCTGATACTGGTGCCAGTACTTACCGCGTGGCAGGACCAGGGACTGGCTATTGATGTCGCTGCCCATCTGGGTAGTTTGCTGGCCGTGGTCATTTATTTTCGCGCAGATGTGCAGCGCCTGGGCCTGGCCGGTATCCATTCCTGCACGTCGCGCCAAATACAAACAGCTGATGAAAAGTTATTCTGGCAACTTGCTGTTGCCACTTTACCGGTATTGGTTGTCGGTTTGTTGGCACATGACCTGATTGAATTATATCTGCGCCACCCGCTTGTGATAGCAGCGGCCTCGATCGGTTTCGGGCTGTTGCTATTGTTTGCAGACTGGCATACCAACAGGAGTACACTGCTTGAGCAGCTGCAGTGGAAACATGCGCTGTTCATAGGGCTTGCCCAGGCACTCGCATTGATTCCCGGGACGTCCCGATCCGGCATTACAATGACAGCGGCGTTGTTGCTTGGTCTGGATAGAAAATCCGCCGCCCGGGTTTCATTTCTAATGGCTATTCCGGTGATCTTTTGTGCGGGTAGCTATGAACTCGTTAACGTTATTACTGGTGAGGCCCCGGTTGAATTGACCGGCTTTCTGATGACAGCGTTACTTTCTGCGATTAGCGCCTTCCTTGCTATTCATTTATTTCTGCAGTTCCTCGACCGGATTGGCATGCTGCCATTTGTTATTTACCGGGTAGTGCTCGGTCTGGTACTGGTGGCCTTGTTTTTCTAGTTTATTTTGTTAAGGCGGCTATTGCGGCTGTTCGTCGTTTACCAAGTTCCTTGCCCAGCGCCTTTCCTTCAAAACCTTCTGATTGTAAAACCTGACTTTCAACATTCATTGCCGCAGCCAGCGCCTGTTTTAAAAACGTGGCCTGCGGATATTCTTGCTCTTCCAGTCCGGCTCTGCCCCTGGCGTCTGCTTCACAGGCAAGCAGGAAATCATCCAGTCTTTCAGGCCTGCGAAAGGCATCAAGTTGCTCCAGCTTCTTCAATACTGTTTCAGGTTTCATTTCCATGATGCGATGGCAATCCAGGTGAAACCGGGACACCAGTCGCGCCAGTTCCCGGTAGCGGTTTGGAATGCGATAACGGTCGCATATGTTATCGACGAGTTTAACGCCACGGGCTTCATGCCCGCGATGGCTTGGCCATTCTGATTGCGGTGTCGTGCCTTTACCAAGGTCATGCATTAACGTGGCAAAACGCACAACGGCTTTATCTGATAAACGTGCAGCCTGGTTTAAACTCATGATCGTATGCAGGCCGCTATCTATTTCAGGATGATATTTCTCCGGTTGCGGTACACCAAAGAGTCTCTCCAGTTCAGGAAACAGTACAGCTAGTGCGTCACAGGCCCTTAGTACGAGTATTAACCTGCCAGGGTATTTACCAGCGAGTGCTTTTTCTGTTTCTGTCCACACACGTTCAGGCACCAGTGTTTCCAGTTCGCCATTGGCCCCCATTTCTTTTAACAACTTCATCGTTTCAGGCGCAACCTTGAAACCCAACGTGGCAGCAAAACGTGCAACTCGTAATACGCGTAACGGATCCTCGTTGAATGCTGGCGAGACGTGCCTGAGCAGTCCTGCCTCTATATCGCTGGCTCCGTTGAAGGGGTCAATCAGGTTGCCATTTTCGTCTTCGGCTATGGCGTTTATTGTAAGGTCGCGTCGCTGCAGATCATCCTCAAGCGTGACATCGGGATCGGTGTGAAATGTAAAACCCTTGTAGCCCTTGCCGGATTTTCGCTCGGTGCGGGCCAGGGCATATTCCTCTTTCGTTTCCGGGTGCAAAAATACCGGGAAGTCCTTGCCGACAGGTTTATAGCCAAGCTCAAGCATTTGTTCAGGTGTTGCGCCCGTCACTACCCAGTCCCGATCCTTTACCGGAAGTCCAAGTAATTTATCGCGCACAGCGCCGCCAACAAGATAGGTTTGCATAGTATTCACTTCGAAAAAAACGGTATCTTGCCCGTGATAACGGGCAACAACAAGAGCAGGTGTGCCGCGCTATCCCCGGCGGGCTTCGCTACGAAAGCCGGTATAGCGCGAGCGGTAGCCGGTTTTGTTCAGGTATGCAGGTACGATGCTGTCTATACTGCGTGGCTCAATTCCGTACTTTTCGAGATGGTTCTCAGTACAAACACTGTCTGCCTTGCTCGACAGATAATTGTCTGTGGAAAAGGGTTTGCCGGGTACAAAATCGAACACCGCTGCCTGCAGTCGAGACAGGAAATTATTCAAGGGCACAATCTTGCGATTGAGTCCCAGCACATCAGCCGTGTATTGCACGAGTTCTTGAAGCGTGTAGGCAGCCGGTCCACATAGTTGGTATCGCTGACCATAGCTGTCAGGCCTGGTAAGGCTTTGTGCCATGATTTCGACAACGTCGAGTACATACACAGGCGCAAACCTGCTGTTATAACAGGCAAGCGGAAACGCCAGTGGCGTCACTTTCAGTAATTGTGCAAATCGATTAAAAAAACTGTCGCTGCGACCAAAGATGATCGACGGTTGGAAACTGGTGATCCTGACGCCATCTTTATTGTTATGTAACAGGTCTTCTGCCTCACCTTTAGTGCGCAGGTAGTGGCTCAGGCCGTTTTCTGCATCGGCATTGAGTGCGCTCATTTGCAGGATACGTTTGATGCCGTTGCTGACACAGGCCTTAAGCATATTCTCTGCTACCTGGACGTGTGCTTTGTGAAAACCCTTACCGCTATTGCCGCGTTCATTCAGGATACCGATGAGATTGATAGCGGCATCGCAATCTGACAGTGCAGCATCCAGTTGTCCCTGATCATAGATATCTGCCTCAACCAGCTGTAATCCTGGTAACAGGATAAGGTCATCACGATTGTATTCCCGGTTACGGGTTAACACTTTTACTTCGTAACCGAGTTCCGATAAACGATTACACAGTGAGCGACCAACGAAACCGGTGCCGCCCAGTACCGCAATTTTTCTAATTAACATGCTTATGAAATGAAATCTTTAATGCTGTACAGCTGAGATTAGCAAGAAATCCATCATTGGGCGATGAGATTAATGACATGCGATCACCAATTGGTGTGATCTTGTTGTTCAAACGCCAGTCATAAATATTTGCATAGGTAAGTACGCGACTAACGTATTTGCGGGTTTCATTAAACGGGATTTGTTCAACCCAGATATCAGGTTCCTGGCAGCCCTTGTCAGGTAGCCACTTATCGACGCGGTGTGGTCCTGCATTGTATGCCGCCGTGGCCAGTACCATGTTGCCATCAAAACGATCCAGCATCTGCTTCATGTAAGCAGTGCCAATAGGAATATTGACTTCTGCTGTCTTGAGTTTTGCCGTTCTAAAATTTTTCATGCCAATCTTCTTCGCGGTCATGCTTCCTGTCCTCGGCATAACCTGCATCAGTCCAAGCGCACCGGCTGGAGAACGGACATCTTCAATGAATGCACTTTCTGCGCGGACCAGCCCATAGACCCAGCTACGATCAATGTCACGCTTGTTTGCGTATTTATCGAGCAGGTTGTCGAATGTTACGGGGAAACGAAGAACCAGGTCATCATAGGCCTTGGCACGGCCCATTGTGAAGATTGAACGATCATACCAGCCCCACTGGGTTGCCAGCTTGGATGCCATCTGCATCTGGTAGCTGGTCATATGTTTAAGCGCGTGGTACCACTCTCGCCTTGCCGGATAGTTTTGTCCCAGCATGTATAGCTCATGGGCCCGTTGAATTGCGGGTAATTCAGATACCCGTTGTAACTCCAATTCATTGGCTGGCAGCGGATAGTGGTTCATGTTGTAGTCGAGATCCAGTTTATCGGCAGCCAGGAAGCTGTAGTAACCACGGTCCGTCGCCAGTTGCATGTATATACTCTCGGCCAGTTCACGATCACCCGTGTTCTCAAGTGCCCGTGCGTGCCAGTATAGCCAGCGGTCACGTATGTCATCGTATGCTGGTTCATCGCTCGTCCAACGACGTAATAATGGCCAGTCTTCTTTTGCGAGGGCAGTCTTTAAACGGTAGTGAAAGACATCTTCATCAACATGATGACTCTCGATATCGTTGAGTAATTGCTGGGCCATCGGGCTTTTCTTCCTGGCGGCGCGCACTGCCAGCATACGTTTCAAATCGACGACCTCTTCCTCGGTAAATGAGTATTTGTCGTTAAGCGAGTTAAAACGTTTGACTGCATGATTAACATTCTGACGCGTAAGTCGCATGATGCCGTGCATGAGTATCTCGCGACCGATTTCGTCATCAGCCAGTTTCGGCTTATTGGTATGCTTATAAGGGTTGTGATGAATGTTGATCCAGGTTTGAGCCAGTTGCTTGTGTTCCTTATCAAGACGACCGCTAAGGTAGGAAACCAGCTTGACCTGGTTTTGTTGCATAGCAAGACGAATACGTTGCCAGACCAGTTCGTTGGTTACCAGCCCACTGTCATAAAGTAACTGGAAGGGTTTGTCACACTGCGGCGGCAAGGATTTGCCATTCAGCCATGTGCTGCGGATATCTTCCAGCAGGTAATGCTCGTTATTCGTTTTCATACGAGCCTGTAATTGATAGCAGCGTAGGGTGTCGTCAGACTGGTTTTCAAAATTATCAAGGAAGGTTTGCCAGTGACCGCGTCTCACCAGCAGTTTTAACCAGGATTTACGCAGATTATTGGCCATGGGTAAATCGCCATGGCGATCAAAGAAATCGACCATTTCGTCATCTTTTGCCTTCCAGAGATGCTTGCGCAGGTATTCATATCTCAAGTAGGAATACAGCGGATAATCTTTGAGCTCATTGGCTATCTTGCCAAAGGTCTTTAACTGTTTTTTTTCAAGTGCCTTGATGGCAGCTAGATAGTCGCGTCGTTGTTCGTCGATCGGTTTGGCGAGTACCGGCATAGCGGTCAGCAATACCACGATGAAGAGTGGCAGCAGCGATAACCAGGATAATTTGTAATGCATTGACCACGCTGACGACGCGGCGGTCTTTGTTGCTTTATTGCTCATGTATTAGATTTTTCCCCTACCAGACGGATTCTGCTTATTATCCGTTAGTTTAGCAATATATTTCTTGAATATACTTTAACATAGACACTATGTTTATCATTGCAGACAATGTGCCATGTTTGCCGAGCTAAGCCTGTTAATTATTTGTTACTACGCTCTTGGTGGTATCTTCGCCGGTTTGGTGGGTGGATTGCTTGGTCTTGGCGGCGGCATCATTGTTGTCCCGCTGTTGCATATCCTGTTCAATTTGCAGCAATTTCCGGCTTCCAGCCTGATGCAGGTGGCCGTCACCACATCATTGGCGACGGTTATTGTTACCTCACTTGCGGCAACGCGCGTTCACCATAACAAGGGCGCAGTGTTATGGCCGCTAGTGGCAAGCCTTGCGCCTGGCATCATTGTAGGTGCTGGACTAGGTGCATTACTTGCTGACTCACTCAGTAGTGATGTACTCAGGATTGCGTTTGGAGTGTTCGAGATACTCGTTGCCATACAAATTGCGCTGAATTTGAAGCCCCGCGCTGCTGTTAGTCTGCCGGCCGCGCCAGGTCTTGCGCTGTCCGGTAGCGGTATCGGTTTTTTGTCTACTTTGCTAGGTATTGGCGGCGGAACACTGACGGTACCCTATCTATTGTTCTGTCGTGTTCCTGTTCACAATGCGGTGGCGGTTTCTTCGGCCTGTGGTTTACCCATAGCGGTGGCCGGAATGACGGCGATGATTATCTCTGGTCTGGATAATCCGCAATTGCCGGCCCATAGCGTTGGCTATCTGTACTGGCCAGGTGCACTGATCATTATCGCAATGACGATATTTTTTGCGCCGCTGGGTGCACGGCTTGCGCATCGACTGCCGGTATTAACACTGAAGCGTTGCTTCTCGGTTGTCTTGCTGCTGGTCGGCCTCAAAATGTTATTGCCCCTGTAGCAAAATGCTGTTGCCAACGACATTGTATTTAAAGCGCGGCGACATCGAACCTGACACCACGATTAAGCAGCAGCCTGTCAAAAGTAAAGATGACAAAAAAGACAGGCTGTTTTGCGCATATTGTCATTTTCACATAACGGATAGCAGCGAGGCGATTAGCCGCTCGGGCAGCCATACGCATACATTCACCAACCCGGCAGGATTTGTTTATACGGTTGACTGCTATGAGCAGGTTCCTGGCTGTTCCGGGAATGGTCTTCCCACCGCAGAGCATAGCTGGTTTCGTGGCTACCGATGGCAACTGGCATCGTGCCGCTCCTGTCAGCGGCATCTGGGTTGGCGGTTTATCAATTCATCAAGTTTCTATGTGCTCATACAAGGCAGGTACACCCGTTTGTCTTAACGCGCCGGCTGCAGACTTGCAATACAGTGATGCTTCGTTAGAAGATACTTGAGTACATGTATTTCAGCCTGATGAGTTAGTATGACGTCAAAAATTGCCATGATAATCACTGCGCTTGTTCTGGTGCCGATATTTATGATCGTTATTGCTTTGCTAAAAAACGATCTCCCCTGGGGTGACCCTCCCGGCCTTGGGCAACGCTTGGCAACCTACCTGAATACGAACATCGCAGAAACCACAATCGACTCGGTCTTCCCCGAGCTGATACCGCGTCGCTATGCCCTTGATATTAACGTGCTAAAAAAACTCATACTCGATGTGATTGATGAACTGGGCTGGGACATAAGCAGTCCTTTTGATAAGGAATACACGCTAGCCGCGGTCGTCACCACGCCTTTGTTTGGTTTCAAGGATGACGTCATGATTAAGTTACAACAGGGTGCGGGTGATACGGTTATCGTTTCCGTTCGTTCGCAGTCACGTACCGGCAAGGGCGATCTTGGTACAAACACCAGGCATGTTCTCAATTTATTCGAGAGCCTGGATAACTTTATCGCCACGGCTGCCAAGCAGTAACGTGGCCTACCAGCAACAAACACTTAACGTAACCACCCGAGGCCGGGGTACCTATGAGATTACGCGTGAGGTACAGGAACTAGTGGCTGCTGCACCGGTTAGTGTTGGTCTTTGTCATTTGTTCATTCAGCACACGAGCGCATCAATCATGCTTTGTGAAAATGCCGATCCGGATGTTCGTGTAGATCTCGAAACTTTTATGCAATCTATCGCGCCCGATGGCGCTCCAATGTTTTGTCATACTACGGAGGGACCGGACGACATGCCTGCCCATGTCAGAACTTTGATCACGAATGTGAGTCTGACATTGCCAGTCAGCGACGCCAGGTGTCAATTGGGAACCTGGCAGGGCATTTACCTGTGGGAGCATCGCACGGCGCCACATGGTAGAAAAGTTATCGTAACCGTGCAGGGAGAATAAACATGGTAAAAGCTGTCTGGAAAGACGTTGTACTTGCTGAAAGTAATGATACCGAGGTAGTGGAGGGCAATCATTATTTTCCACCGCAGTCACTGCATTCCGAATTTTTTACAGAAAGTGATACGACCAGTCATTGTCCGTGGAAGGGGCAGGCCAGCTATTACACGATCAATGTTAATGGCGAACAAAATAAAGACGCTGCCTGGTATTACCCTGATCCAAAACAGGCTGCTGAAAATATCAAAGGCTATATCGCTTTCTGGAAGGGTGTTGTCGTTAGCTAGCCGAACTTGTTTTTTGTAGTTGTTCTGCGCGTTGTGCTGTTTGCTGTAATTCCTGCTGCAGATTGTCCATATTGAAACTACTGCTGAACTCAGGCCAGCCCTGTGTATGTTCAGTAATAAGAGTCGCCAGCATTGCAATGTGATCCGGGTTGTCATTCAACGCGGGGATATATTCAAAATGATCGCCTCCGGCCTCCATGAAAAAGTCACGGTTTTGCAGGCGTATTTCTTCCAGTGTTTCCAGACAGTCCGCGGAAAAGCCAGGACAGATTACGTTAACACTTTTAATACCTTGACCGCCCAATTCCTGCAGCGTGATATCTGTATATGGCGTTAACCATTCGCGCGGTCCAAAGCGTGATTGAAAAGTGGTAATCCAGTCTTCCTTGCTGAGACTCAACTTTTCCGCAACAAGTCTGGCGGTTTTATGACACTCACAATGATAGGGATCACCGGCGAGAAAGTAGTCTTTTGGTAAGCCGTGAAATGAAAATAAAAGTTTTTCCGGTTTACCATTTTGTTGCCAGTGCTTATCAATACTATTTGCCAATGCATCAATATAGCCGGCGTGATCATGATAATGGTTAATCATCCTCAGTTCCGGTACCCAACGACACTGTTTAAAATATTCAGCAACGGCATCAAACGTCGAAGCCGTCGTTGCTGCTGAGTATTGCGGATATAACGGGAATACCAGCACGCGTTGGGCATTAGCGTCGCGTAATTTTTTCAATCCGTCAGCGATGGAGGGGTTGCCGTAACGCATTGCCAGTTCCACCTTAATGGGCCCGGTAAACTTTTGTTCCAGTAATTGCTGCAATGCCTGCTGTTGTTTTCTACCAATGGTCAGTAGTGGTGATCCCTCATCAGTCCAGACTTGTTCATAGGCCTCGGCCGAACGTTTCGGTCTGATTCGAAGTATTATCACGTTGAGGATAAACCACCAGATCCATTTTGGCGTTTCAATCACACGCGGATCGGACAGGAATTCGCCCAGGTATCGACGCAGTGCAGGCGTCGTTGCTGCATCAGGAGTACCCAGGTTTGTTACAAGGATACCGGTGCAGGGCATAGCATCATGTTTATAGTCCGGCGTGTTAAGGTATTTCATAGTCTTACTTATATAGGAGTCGCTTGTGTTTGTAAAAAATATCCAGGATTGCCCGGAGTTTACCGCTAATGACGGGTGTCAAATAAGGGAATGGCTCCATCCAGATAATGACAATGTGGATTTACCTTATTCGATTGCAAAGGCAGTCGTGGCGGCTGGCCAGCGAAGCTACAAGCATACACTCGAACAAACAGAAGTCTACCTCGTACTTAAAGGAAAGGGCGTTATGCATATTGATGAAGAAGTGAAGGTAGTCGGCGAGGGCGACAGCGTGCTTATCCCGGCTAACTCGGTGCAATGGATAGATAACACCGGCGATGAGGCTTTGCAGTTTCTTGCGCTGGTGAGTCCGCCCTGGACAGAATCTGGTGATAACAGGCTGGACTAGTTAAAAATACCTGCCAACCAAACCCTCCATCAGGGTTGATAGTATAAATAAGCCAACGATAACGGCAGGGGTGGCGACCGCCACAAGCATTGACTGGAAAAAGGTTTTTAACGTTTTTTGCTCTTTGTTCTTGTTGGTAAGAACAATATTAATTATCGCTGTGACAGGAATGATCGGTAGCGCCAGGAGAAATGCCATAAGACCGAGCCATGATCCATTGCCTGTATTCATGATGACAATGATGTATACAGCGAATACCTGAACGGCCATGGGAATAGCGACGCAGTAAAAGTATCTTATCATTCCCGGTCACCAGTTCTTTTCTGATTGCTTGGCCAGTAATACCTTGCGGTATTCATCATGAATGTTCCTGCAACGTTCACCGAGTTCGGAGTTCTCATCAACGTTATCGACATAAAAACGAATCAATGAACGTATCGGGCCTTCCATATAAAGATACTCGATATTGCCATTCGATATCTTGGCAATTCGTTTCAGGTATCGCAGTAAAAACCACTCGGTTGAATAAGGCTCAACATCCTGCTGGTTAATTTCCTTTATATGTTGCAGTACATAAAGACGGAAATCACCAAAGTAGACTTTTTTCATGCAGACCCAGGAATAAGTTAACTATCTTCATGTTAGCTGATCCCCGACTAACATCACAGTCAGGTTCGGGTCACAACATCATCAACCTGTTGTAATGCGGCGATACGTTCTTCCAGTGGGGGGTGACTCATGAAGAGCTTCTGAAAGTTAATCTTTTTCTCGCCAGTGATGCCAAATGCTGCCATTTCATCAGGCAGGTCACTGCTATTGCTGGCACTCTGCAATCTGCGCAAGGCAGCGATCATTTTTTTACGTCCGGCAAGGTTGGCGCCACCGGCATCAGCGCGGTATTCACGATAGCGCGAAAACCACATTACGATCATGCTTGCCAGAATAGACAGGATCATTTGTACGAAGATTACGCCAATCCAGTAGCCCGGTCCGTAGCCGCGCTCTACCTTGAATACTACCTTATCAATCAGATGACCGATGACACGTGAGAAGAAGATGACAAAGGTATTGACGACACCCTGGACGAGGGTCAGCGTGACCATGTCGCCATTGGCGACGTGGCTGACTTCATGTCCCAGTACGGCCTCTACTTCATCCTGGTTCATGTTTTGTAACAGCCCTGTGCTCACCGCGACCAGTGCGTCATTGCGGTTCATGCCTGTTGCAAATGCGTTGGGTGCCGCTGAATTAAAAATGCCGACCTCTGGCATGCCGATACCCGCCTCGCGCGCCTGTTTTTCAACCGTGCTGACCAGCCACTGCTCCTGGGAATTCGTGGGTGAGTCAATCAACTGTACGCCCATGGAGCGCTTGGCCATCCATTTAGACATGGCTAGCGATATCAGTGAACCGCCCATGCCAAAAACACCAGAAAAAATGAGTAAGGCATTCAGGTTAAGCGAGCCAGACTCTTCCAGCATACTGTCTACACCAAGCAGACGCATGGTGATACTGAGTACCAGTATGATGGCCATGTTGGTTCCGAAAAACAGTAACAGTCTTAGCATTCGAATAACTACTCCGATTTATAATTAGAGTAATATGGCACCTGCGGGCGTGATTTCAAGTTCAGGCACGCCTTAATACCCGCATTGGCGATACCATTAATACACTGCGTGTGCCGTACAGGCCGGTACCTATGACAATCATGCTGCAGGCGAGTGGACCTACCAGCCATATCCAGGGATTTACGATGACATCAATATTGAACACGTATTCCGCCAATGCCATCTCGATAGCGGAGGCAGCAAGTGACGATAACAGCCCGGTAACCAGGCCAAGGAAAAGAAATTCAGCAATTAGGCCTGACACGATTTGTTTCTGATTGGCACCCAGTGCACGCATCAACGCAGACTCATGCATGCGTTCATCATGTGTGCTTTGTAACGCTGCAAACAAAACGGTGATGCCGGTCAGCAGGGTAAACAGGAATACAAACTCGATAGTGTTTACCACGTGTTCCATGATCATACGCACCTGTTTGAGAATGGCATCCACATCAAACACGGTAATACTCGGAAACTGGCGGATCAGCTCAATAAACATATCGCGCTTGCTGGCTGGCATGTAAAAACTACTGATAAAGGTGCCGGGGTAATCCGCCAATGCCTCCGGGTTACTGACCACGAAGAAATTAACATTAAATGAGTCCCATTCTACCCAGCGCAGGTTACGCACCGTGCCGGTCATTGATTGACCGCCTATCAGGTAGGTAAGTGTGTCGCCCTGCTTTATGCCAAGTGTTTCAGCAATACTTTGCTCTACCGAAAAATAATTTTCATCACGCTGTCGCGGCCACCATTGTCCGCTAACGATTTCATTGTCTGATTGCATTTCTTCGAGATAGGACAAGTTGAAGTTTCGGGTTGCCAGTCGTTGTGCCCTCGGCGACTCGTAGTTATCTTCAGTGACCGGTTCACCGTTGATGCTGGTTAACCTGCCACGGATCATAGGGTACAAACCAATGTTGTCGTTAATGTGCTGTTGCAAATACTCGCTGACTGCATCGACCTGGTCAGGTTGGATATTGATCAGGAAATAATTCGGTGTGTTCTCCGGTAAACGGTTTTGCCAGTTGGCGAGCAGGTCTGTGCGTACCAGAGTCAGCAATAGCATGACAGTGATACCAATGCCGATACCAACGACCTGCACCATACTCTGTTGTGATCGTCTGATTACATTCGCAAGGCCGTAACGTGCTGATAGTTTCAACTTTGGTTGCAGTCGACGTAGCCATGCAATCAACAGTTTTGCAGTAAGACCCATAACAATCGCAGTCACAAACAGGCCACCCAGTGTATAAAGTGTTAAAGCAAAATTGCCGGATTGCCAGGGGCTGAGTGCAACGAGTGCAACAATCGCCACCGCATAAACCAGGTAGTTATTCATCGGTAGCGGTGTCAGATCACGACGCAACACCCGTAATGGAGACACCCTGCGTAAACGAAGCAACTGTGGTAATGCAAACGCCAGTACAGTTACAAGGCTTGCGAGCAGACCATTAATGACCGGTTGCAGGGAAGGTGCAGGTAGCGCGCGATTCATAATCCCGGCCATAAGTTGATGTAAGACTTCCTGTGCTACAAAGCCAATCGCGCAACCAATTAACCCTGCGATAAGCGCCAACATGATCAACTGGTACAGGTAAATCCTGATGATTTGAGCCTGTTGCATACCCATACAACGTAATACGGCACAGTTGTCAAAATGTCGGGTGGCATAGCGATGCGCGGTCATCGCGATGGCCATGCCAGCGAGTGCAATACTGACCAATGCCGCGAGGCCCAGGAATTGTTCAGCACGTTCAAGTGCCGAGCGTATCTCCGGCCGGGCATCCTTGATACCGCGCACGCGCACGTCATCGGTAAATGCCATGCCATTGCGATATTGCTCTACCAGGTTGCTATCACCGCCCAGCAATAATCGATAACTCACCCGGCTGCCGGGCAGTATCAGACCGGAATCAGCCAGATCCTCGCGGTTGAACAACAGTCTGGGTGCGATGTTAAACAAGTCGCCGCCGCGGTCAGGTTCATACGTGAGTACTTGTGTAAACCTGAGCGAGAGTGCGCCAAGGTTTACCATTTCGCCGGGCTCAACCTGCAAGGCCTGGCTAAGGCGGCTGTCCAGCCATGCTTCACCACGACCGGGGATGCCAGCTGCCCTGTATTCTGTTGCAAACAAGGCGTCGCTGATCCTGAGTTCACCTCGTAACGGGTAACTGTCGTCAACGGCCTTAACCTCGGCCAGCTCCATATTGTCATCAACAACGACAACACTGCGAAAACTCTCGTTCCTGGAATAGTTGAGACCCATGGCATCGGCACTGGTGACGTAACTATCGGGGACAGGATTGGTTGAACTTAAAACAAGGTCGGCCGCCAACAATTCAGTTGCCTGTAACTCAGTGGCACGACTGACCCTGTCGGTAAAAAAGCTGACCGACGTCAGGCATGCAACAGCAATTAATACGGCAATACCAATCAAGCGTAGTTCGCCTGATTTCCAATCGCGCCGGAACGCGGTTAATGCAAATCTGAAACTGTTCATTGTGATTCAGTCAGGTGTCCACCTGACATGGTCACCTGCCTGTCACAGTGTTCGGCGATGGAAGGATCGTGTGTCACCATGATTAGCGTAGTGCCATTCTTGCCGTTGAGTTCGAATAGCAGTTCGATAATACGTCCAGCCGTTTTCTGGTCGAGATTACCTGTTGGTTCATCAGCAAAGAGGATGGCTGGTTGTCCACTGAATGCACGAGCGATGGCCACGCGTTGTTGTTCACCGCCGGACAGTTGATTTGGATAATGGTGTATACGTTCTTTCAATCCTACCTGCTCCAGCTGCTGTCTCGCGATTTTGTCTGCATCCTTGTTACCGAGTAATTCAAGTGGCAAGGATGTATTTTCCAACGCGGTAAGTCCTGGTAGCAGATGGAATGACTGGAAGATGAATCCGACTGACTGGCTCCGAATACGCGCCCGACCATCTTCATCAAGTATCGACAGGTCATTTGAATCCAGGATAACGCGACCTTCAGTTGGCATATCCAGTCCAGCAAGCAGTCCCAGTAGCGTTGATTTGCCTGAACCGGAAACACCAACAATGGCTAAACTTTCTCCCTGTTTAACAGACAAATTTACATCGTTCAGTATTGTTAGTGTGCCCTCAGGACTATTCACTTGCTTTCCAAGGTGTTCTGCTTGCACAATGTTTGAAGAGGTCTGGGTCATGTTTTACCGCGCATTATTAATTCTTTATTTAACCGTTTTTGCATACCCTCTGCAGGCGGCAGAGAGAACATTATTGATTCTCGGTGATAGTTTGAGTGCCGCCTATGGTATTCCTGTCAGGGCTGGCTGGGTTTCACTGCTGGAACAACGTTTACAGGATCAAGGTTATGCTTTTAACGTGATCAACGCCAGCATCAGCGGTGAAACAACTGTTGGTGCATTGACCCGTTTGGACTCGATCCTTGATACACATCAACCAGACCTTTCAATTGTTGAACTGGGTGGCAATGATGGCTTACGTGGTTTTCCCTTTCGGGAAATTGAGCAAAACCTGTCCACGATAGTGCAACGATTGCAAGCCGATAACAGCAATGTGCTACTTGTACCAATGCGGTTACCACCTAATTATGGACAGGTATACAACGAAAAGTTTCAGGGCGTGTACCAGCGGGTTGCCGACCAGCATGGCATAACCTTATCCCGATTCATACTCGAAGATATCGCACTTGATAACCAATTGATGCAGCCAGATGGCATTCATCCAGTCGCAAAGGCGCAGCCCATGATGCTGGATAATATCTGGCCTTCATTGGAACCACTCATCACTGACGAGCTGGCATTGCAATGAAATACTGTTGTTATTGCAGCGCTGAACTCATTTACGCGATACCTGACGACGACAACAGGCATCGATATATTTGCCAGAGTTGTAACGTCATTCATTATCAAAACCCAAAGGTGGTAGCTGGTTGCTTGCCAGTTTGGGAAGACCAGGTGTTGTTATGTAAGCGTGCTATTGAGCCACGGTCTGGTTACTGGACGCTGCCCGCTGGCTTCATGGAACTCGGGGAAACGACGACCGAAGCAGCGATGCGCGAAACCATGGAAGAGGCTAATGCACGTGTACAGGTGGAAAGCCTGTTTGCCGTTTTTAACCTGCCCCATGTCGACCAGGTCTACATGATGTTCAAGAGCCGGTTATTGGATCAAGACTTCTTCCCCGGAGAGGAAAGCCTGGATGTGCAGCTGTACAAGGAAGAAGAAATACCCTGGGACGAGTTGGCATTCAGGACGATTACCGAAACGTTGAAATACTATTTTGCCGATCGGCAATCTGGTGAATACAGGCAACACACTGGTGATGTGACCAAGTTGAATGGTGCCTATGGATTTGTGCCAGGTCCGATGGAACTGGACACCTGATTTATTCTGAAGGCACCCAACGACCAAAACTACATTCGTAGCATTTGCCGTCGCTAGTTACCCTCGCACCTGTATCGAATTCCTGGTCATTCCAATAACACTTCTCGTCCATGTCGCTCATCTGGACGGTTTCATCATCGCTATCCGGACCCAGAATTTCTGAGGTTTTTTTACTGCTGTCGGGTGCTTCTACCGGCGTTACATCGGCCATTATTATTTCCCCCATTGGCATTGAGCCTTAATGGTAATGCCTGCAGCCCGTTTCTGCCAGCGACACAGCAGTAAATGCTATGCCTAGCGAAGCTTGGCGAGACGGGTAACGGCCTCAAGGATTTGCTTACTACTGTCGGTGCCGGTATCAAAGCGGGTATCGGTTTCGGCATCCGCGTTATCAGAGCAACACAAACAAATCAGGCCCGCATCATTTAACAGGTTCGCTGCACTATTAATATCGATATCCAATGCCGATGGATCAAGGATGGCACAGGCATGGCCCATATCGAACAGGTGGCGCTCAACTTCCTGTGCTATTGCCAGCGTATTATCACCACGAAGCCAGATCGAGATTGGTTGTTGACCAAAACGGGCGTGGCGTTCCTCAGCGGTTACCGGTTGATATTCAGTCGCGCTGGTAGCGCCGATGATCATGCCAGCGCCAACAGTGACATTGCTTATTCGGTCGATAATGATGAAAGCACCGGTGTGTTTGCACACGCTATAGGAATCGAACACTGCCGGTGCATTTAATGTTACTTCGCAATGGCCAATCTCGTTTAACTGCAGTGCTTTCGCTTCAGATTCATCCAGTGAATTGACATCGATACGATGATGGATGCGTGCAATAGAACCTGTCACTGACTTGGTACCGATTTTTACAAAGTACTGCTTGCCGGGCATCATTGCCTCTTCGGTCATCCAGACGATCTTCGCATCAAAACGGTTGCCCACATGTGGCAGATCATCACGGTGCACGATCATGTCGCCACGGCTGACATCGATTTCATCAGTCAGTGTCAGCGTTACCGCCATCGGCGGGAAGGCCTCGTCAATGTCGCCTTCAAAGGTCACGATCGATTCAACAGTACTTTGTTTGCCTGATGGCAGTACTGTGATCTCATCGCCTTTCTTGATAATGCCGGCTGCGAGCGTGCCGCAATAACCGCGGAAATCGAGATTGGGTCGATTCACGTACTGTACCGGGAAGCGAACGTTGCTCAGGTTTTTATCATGACCAATCTCAACGCTTTCAAGAATTTCCATCAGCGGCTTCTCCTGGTACCAGGTCATGTTGTCGCTGGAATTTACAACGTTATCGCCTTTTAGCGCTGAAATAGGAATGAAATGCAAATCGATGCGGTCGAGTTTGGCGACAAAATCCAGATAGTCCTGCTTGATCTTGTTGAACACGGCCTCGTCGAAATCAACCAGGTCCATCTTGTTCACGGCTACGATGATGTGTTTGATGCCTAACATTGAAGAGATAATCGTGTGGCGTCGGGTCTGCGTTTGTACGCCATAGCGGGCATCAATCAGAATCACCGCCAGGTCACAGGTAGACGCGCCGGTAGCCATGTTCCGTGTGTACTGCTCATGCCCGGGTGTATCGGCAATGATAAATTTGCGCCTGGCAGTAGAAAAATAACGGTAGGCAACGTCGATGGTAATACCTTGTTCGCGTTCTGCCTGAAGACCATCTACCAGCAAAGCCAGGTCAACATCGTCACCAGTCGTGCCTACCTTCGCGCTTTCCGATTTGATCGCAGCCAGCTGGTCTTCATAGATCATCTTGGAATCATGGAGCAGACGACCAATAAGGGTGCTCTTGCCATCATCGACACTGCCGCAGGTCAGCATGCGCAGCAGCTCTTTCTTTTCATGCTGTTCGAGATAGGCCTCTATATCAGTGGCAATGAGATCAGATTGATGAGACATATATATAGTTTCCCTTGATTAGGCGAGCATTGAGATGCGCGCTAGCTAGTGTGTGCATAATAGTTCGCCTAGAAGTAACCTTCTTGTTTCTTTTTTTCCATCGAGCCAGACTGGTCATAATCGATGACACGACCCTGGCGTTCAGATGTTTTGGTTAATAACATTTCCTGGATAATTTCCGGTAGTGTCGTCGCCTCTGACTCAACGGCACCGGTCAACGGGTAACAGCCGAGCGTGCGAAAACGCACCATTTTTTCCTCGACTACGTCATCCGGTTCCAGCGGCATACGGTCATCATCGACCATGATATATACACCATCGCGTTTTACGACCGGACGTTTGGCGGCATAGTAAAGCGGCACAATGGGGATGCTTTCCAGATGTATGTATTGCCAGATGTCGAGTTCGGTCCAGTTAGACAATGGGAAAACCCGAATGCTTTCGCCCTTGTCGACACGACCATTATATATGTTCCATAGTTCTGGCCGCTGGTTTTTGGGATCCCAGCGGTGGTTGCGATCGCGAAATGAATACACGCGTTCCTTGGCGCGCGATTTTTCCTCGTCGCGGCGGGCGCCACCAAAGGCGGCGTCGAACTGGTATTTATCCAGCGCCTGTTTCAGCGCCTGGGTCTTCATGATATCGGTATGCTTGCTGCTGCCATAAGTGAAGGGATTCACGCCGGCTTTTACCCCTTCCTGGTTGGTATGTACCAGCAACTCCAGCCCCAGCTCTTTCGCCAGGCTGTCACGAAACTTGATCATGTCGCGGAATTTCCACGTGGTATCCACGTGTAGCAATGGAAACGGCAGCTTGCCGGGTTCAAAGGCCTTCAACGCCAGTTGCAGCATCACTGCTGAGTCCTTGCCGATGGAGTACAGCATCACCGGGTTATCGAATTCAGCCACCACCTCACGGATGATATGGATACTCTCCGCTTCCAGTTCCTTCAGATGTGTCAGGTTATATTGGCTCATGCTGTTACGTTGTGGCTTGAAAAATGGGGCGCTGTCCCGAAAGGCGCGGAATTATAGCAGAAGGCGCTAAACCGGCCAGAAATAGATAGCTATTTACTTATAGCGATTGTATATAACCAGTTTTAGCGAAGATGTTTCGCACGGCTGTTGAAATCACAGACGCCGTCCCCATTAAACAGTTGACAATAAAAACGTTTTGTCTATATTTAGCACTCACAAATCAAGAGTGCTAACAAATCTAGTTAGTTTATTATAAATCAATAGGTTAGGAATTTAGGAGGTCTACTTTAATGAACATCCGACCATTACATGACCGTGTAATTGTTAAGCGCGTGGAAGAGGAAAAAACTTCTCCAGGCGGAATCGTTATTCCTGATTCAGCCGCCGAAAAGCCCATCCAGGGTGAAGTCGTTGCTGTTGGCAATGGCAAATTGCTGGATAGCGGTGAACTGCGTGCGCTGGACATCAAGAAGGGTGACAAAGTCCTGTTTGGCAAATATTCAGGTACCGAAGTCAAGGTTAGCGGCGAAGATTATCTGGTGCTGCGCGAAGACGACATCATGGGCGTTATCGAATAATCCACCTCTCTTTAATTATTCAAGATTACATTTTTAGGAGAAAACAATGGCTGCTAAAGAAGTTAAGTTTTCGGATGATGCGCGTAGCCACATGGCGAAAGGCGTAAACATCCTTGCTAACGCAGTAAAGCAAACTCTCGGTCCAAAAGGCCGTAACGTTATTCTGGAAAAGAGCTTTGGCGCTCCGACCGTTACCAAAGACGGTGTCTCGGTTGCCAAGGAAATCGAACTGGAAGATAAATTTGAAAACATGGGCGCACAGATGGTGAAGGAAGTTGCTTCCAAGACCTCTGACGTCGCTGGTGACGGTACTACTACCGCAACCGTACTGGCCCAGGCCATCGTACGTGAAGGCCTGAAGGCTGTTACCGCTGGTACCAACCCAATGGACATCAAGCGCGGTATCGACAAGGCCGTACACAGTGCTGTTGAAGAATTGAAAAGCCTGTCCAAGCCATGCGAAGACAGCAAGGCTATCGCCCAGGTAGGTACCATCTCTGCCAACTCTGATAGCGACATCGGTAATATCATTGCCGAAGCTATGGAGAAAGTCGGTAAAGAAGGCGTTATTACCGTAGAAGAAGGTTCCGGCCTCGAAAACGAACTGGATGTTGTTGAAGGTATGCAGTTTGACCGTGGTTACCTGTCTCCATATTTCATTAACGATCAGCAAACCATGAGTGTAGATCTGGAAAGTCCTTTTATCCTGCTGCACGACAAAAAAATCTCAAACGTTCGCGACCTGCTGCCAGTACTGGAAGGTGTGGCAAAAGCGGGTAAGCCGTTATTGATTATCGCTGAAGACATCGAAGGTGAAGCACTGGCTACGCTGGTTGTGAACAACATGCGCGGTATCGTTAAGGTTGCTGCTGTTAAAGCACCAGGTTTCGGTGATCGTCGTAAGGCTATGCTGGAAGATATCGCTATCCTCACTTCAGGTACCGTTATCTCTGAAGAAGTTGGTCTTAGCCTGGAAAAGGCGGGTATTGATGACCTTGGCAGTGCCAAGCGCATTCAGATTACCAAGGAAAACACCACCATCATCGATGGTGCAGGTAAAACCTCTGACATCGAAGGTCGTGTTACCCAGATTCGTCAGCAGATTGAAGAATCTACTTCAGATTACGACCGTGAAAAACTGCAGGAACGTGTTGCCAAGCTGGCAGGCGGTGTTGCAGTCATCAAGGTCGGTGCTGCTACCGAAGTAGAAATGAAGGAAAAGAAAGCCCGTGTTGAAGATGCGCTGCATTCAACCCGTGCTGCTGTTGAAGAAGGTGTTGTTCCTGGCGGTGGTACCGCACTGTTGCGTACCCTGGACAAAGTTTCCAAGCTTAAGGGTGACAACCATGACCAGCAGATTGGTATCGATATTCTGAAACGTTCTATCGAAGAACCTCTGCGTCAGATCGTTACCAACGCTGGCGAAGAAGCTTCTGTTATCGTAAACGCTGTTAAAGAAGGCAAGGGTAACCAGGGTTACAACGCAGCCAGCGGCGAATTCGGTGACATGATCGAAATGGGTATCCTGGATCCAACCAAGGTTACGCGTTCAGCTCTGCAGAACGCTGCTTCTGTAGCCAGCCTGTTGCTGACCACCGAAGCCATGGTTGCCGAGTTACCTAAGGACGAAGCAGCAGCTCCTGCAATGCCTGATATGGGCGGCATGGGCGGCATGGGCGGCATGATGTAATCAACTGCCTAAACGCTGTTAATTCCATTTTGGAATAAAACAATGAACCGACCTGTGAGAAATTACAGGTCGGTTTTTTTTTGCCTGTACGAGATTAGTATCAATAACAAATAGTTGGCTATAAGAAATATACTGCCTAGGGAGTTATTATCATGATTAAACTAATTATGTGTCTGCACCGTCGAGCTGATATCAGTCGGGATGAATTCCAGGATTATTGGCGAAATAGTCATGGGCCATTCTTTATGAAAAATGCATCGGTGATGAGAACAAAAAAATACCTTCAATCTCATACGTTAAATAGCCCACTTAATGAAGGCATGAGGCAATCTCGAGGTATGGCTGAAGAATTTGATGGCGTAGCAGAAGTATGGTTTGAATCTGAAGAAGATCTTATGGGCGCAATGGGATCGGCAGAGATGGCAGAGCTTGGCCCAAGATTGGTTGAAGATGAAAATAATTTTATTGATCACGCCAGGTCTTGCGCCTTCCTGGTCGAAGAAGTCGATTTCTAGATTAGCGTATGACATACAAGACAACGCAATTGACGAAAAATAAGTTGATGTCTGCTTCCGGCCAATAAAATAATATGTCCTTCGATGTACTAATTACTTACCTTGTTATTGCAGCAATTACCGGTGCTGGCATTGTTACCGGTCTATTGTTTGCTTTTTCTAACTTTATAATGCGTGCCCTGGCTGAAGTACAACAAATGCATGGCATGCTTGCAATGCAACTGATCAATAAAAAGATCATCAATCCTGTGTTTTTGCTTTTCTTCTTAGGCACACCGCTTGTGTGTCTAGTCATTGCAGTTTATTGCCTGCTGCATATAGGTGACGTAAAAAATTTTCTGCTACTGGCGGGATCAATCGGTTATCTCATTGGCCCCTTCGGTATAACCATCACGTGCAATGTTCCTTTGAATGATAAGCTTGCTACAGTAAAGCCTGAAGAGGGTGCTGACCTTTGGCGCGAATACCAGGTTAAGTGGCAACGTTGGAATCACATTAGAACCTACATTGGAATCGCATCAATTATTCTTTTGTGTCTCGGGCTTGGTTTTGAACATTCTTATTAATCATTTATCTTTCGAGAGCATAATATGAAAACAACGCTTTACTTCTCTGTCTCAATCGATGGCTTTATTGCGAACAAAGATGGCATACCGCTATTCCCGGAAGGTGCCTGGGAAGAATGGTGCTCCTATGTGAATAACATTGGTAATGTAATTGCGGGGCGCACCTCGGTTGAGCAGTTGCAAATAGAAAATATGGGAGCAGCACTGCATCCAGAACATAAGATTGTACTGTCATCACATGACATTGATTTTTCTGGTTCAGGCTGGAAGCATGCAAGGTCTGCTTCTGAGGCACTCGAGATACTTAACCAGGCAGGTGTCACTGAGGCGATTATTGGTGGTGGCCGTGCTGTTTATCACGCTTTTATGAAAGAAAAACTGGTTGATGACATACTCATCGACCTTCAGCCTGTAGCATTTGGCGAAGGCATTCCAGTATTCGGTGATGTTTTGGATTTAGCTCAATTGAAACTACTGGAATCCAATCCCTTGAATGAAGATGTTATACGTCTACGCTATCAAGTGCTTAATGCTGGATAATAACAAACCTTTTTAGAGAGGTGCGTGCTATTCAATGACCATTTTGGAGCATAGCTGCACCAAATGTAATGCACTCCAGGTAATTATCAGCCACTCTTATAGAGTGCTAACTTCCCATTTTTAATCACATTTTGTAAGTTATTAAAGCATAACTACAACAAGACCGATAAACATAGATAAGAGAAGAGGGTGGATGAGGTTTTTTAAGAGATTGTAACTGGAGGTAACGCCATGACGCAGTCAGTAGAGAACGTCAATTTAATTACCGCTAACAATGTGAATGAGTATTTCAATGATGCCATTCAGTCTGCAGTAGCCCATCAACATCTTTCCCGTAACGACGATACCATCGTCTACATTGTCAACATGCTTAGCCATTTTTCTCTTTCAGAAAATGTCTATGATGGCGATGAAATGGAAGGTCGCTCCATTAAACCGTTGGCCTTTATCTACAAGGAAGCCAACGAGGCCCACTCCCAGGAAGAACGTATCCAGTGTTTGCGCAAGCTGGGTGACGTAGCCCTTTTTATTGCCGGTTTTTATTCCGAGAGCCTGAATCGTAGCCTGGTTGGTGTCGATTACTTTGCGTCCATGGGTGGCGGTGCCTACAGCTCGTTAGCCGATAACGCACAGCGCTCGACGTATTACAAAACCTTTGGTGAGGTTTTTAACGATTTGGCCGAGCACTTTCTCGCCTATGTCGATGTACTGATGGAGGTGCGTGATAACACCGAGGTAAAACAGGAAAGCAGTATTCTCTGTCTCTATGAAAGCTGGTTGAGTACCGGCAGTGACTACGCGAGAAAACGGCTTGAGGAAAACGGTGTACTCACTTTTCCGCTGGATAAACAAACGCATTAAGTCATTGCTCTCAGACCATGTCGCTTGATTATTTCCAGGAGCAGTTACAAGGTATATATGAGATCGATGTGCAACATCGGGCGCATGATTTCCTGTTGACCGACGAGTTTATTGCCAACCAGTTGTCTGGGGCGGCCAATACCTGCAATGCTAAAGAACGTTTATTAATTGCAGAGTGTGATGATGGGCTTGATATCTCTCTTTATATTTCTGAAGAAGTTATACAACTGCTGGATGATTCGCATCCACTTGATTTATTGCGTTCCGGTCAATATGCCGAGTTTTGCCTCGTGCTCGAGGGCGTCAGCCACTTCTTATATCTGCTCTGGAATGCCAGGCACGACCGACAGGTAACCTTGTTTGAGATGGAACTGCAGGCCGAGATCGATAAGTTCGTTATGTTGAACAGTTTGAAACAGCATCACCACGATGTTGAACTGGCGCCGAGTCATATTGGTACGTGGCTTTTTGAATCTCATGAATATGATAACTGGCTGGGTGAAGATGAAATGCAGCGCTATACGCGTGCCAATTTCTTTGCTGGAAAATTTTGCCGCGGACTACAGCAACAGTTTCGATTAACAGAGATGCAACAGGAATTGTTAAATGAGCTACGACGTTTTTATCGTTATGGCAGGGACGAGAAACTGCGCTATATAAATGCGATCATGTAGCCAATAATTTTTCTTTTTGCCGGTAAAACGCTAAAGATACGAAGAATAGCGTCACGCAATGAAAGATCACCAGCGTTGTCAGATAGCCTACCTGTTCCTGTTCTAGAGCAAAGTCTGCAGGCACATCAATAATCCAGTCACGAAATATTGTATACAAGACAATCTGGCTGAATGCAGCAATGTAAAAAGCAAGGTACCCTGATTTCCAGCCCAGGAAAAAACCGGTTACTACGTATATATCCAGGACAAGGTAAATCATATCAAGCAGTTGCCACTTGAATGGCGCTTCAGACCAGTCAAAACCGGATAAACCAAGCATGTTCATGACGTGCACGGCTGCGCCATACAGATAAAATAGTGCAACAATGCGGATAATGATCGTCGCGATCATTTGCATTAAATTGTGCTTTGGATGGAGGGAAGTAGACGTCTACTATCGTTTCATGGCATCGAAGAAGTCAGCATTATTCTTCGTGCCTTTCAGTCTTTCTAACAAGAATTCCATTGCTGCCAACTCTTCCATTGGATGCAACAGCTTGCGCAGGATCCACATTTTTTGCAGTTCGGCTTCGTTGGTCAACAGTTCCTCGCGACGCGTACCGGAGCGGTTGATGTTGATGGCCGGATAGATACGCTTCTCGGCGATGGTTCTGTCCAGGTGCAGTTCCATGTTACCGGTACCCTTGAATTCCTCGTAGATGACGTCGTCCATACGTGAACCGGTATCAACCAGTGCGGTTGCAATAATGGTCAGACTGCCGCCTTCCTCGATGTTTCTCGCGGCACCAAAGAAGCGTTTTGGACGCTGCAACGCGTTGGCATCAACACCACCGGTTAATACCTTGCCTGATGCTGGCACCACCGTGTTGTACGCGCGGGCAAGTCGGGTAATCGAATCTAGCAGAATGACGACATCCTTCTTATGTTCAACCAGTCGCTTGGCACGCTCGATCACCATTTCAGCGACCTGAACGTGGCGACTGGCCGGCTCATCAAACGTACTGGAAATCACCTCGCCCCTGACGGAGCGTTCCATTTCGGTCACTTCTTCTGGACGTTCGTCTATGAGTAAGACAATTAGATGAACTTCAGGGTGGTTATGGGTAATCGACTGGGCGATGCTTTGCAGGATCATTGTCTTACCAGCCTTCGGCGGGGAGACAATTAATCCACGCTGGCCCTTGCCGATTGGAGCTGCCAGGTCGATGATGCGCGGTGTTAAATCTTCTGTACTGCCGTTACCGATTTCCAGTGTCAGGCGATCGTGTGCGAACAGTGGCGTCAGGTTTTCAAATAAGATCTTGTTCTTGGCTTTATCAGGCGATTCAAAATTAATCTCGCTGATTTTCAGTAATGCGAAATAGCGCTCGCCATCTTTAGGCGGCCGTATTTTTCCGGCAACGTTATCGCCGGTGCGCAGGTTAAAGCGACGAATCTGACTGGGTGACACATAAATATCGTCCGGACCTGCGAGATAGGAACTGCCGGCAGAGCGGAGAAAACCAAATCCGTCTTGCAGGATTTCCAGCACGCCATCACCGTATATATCTTCGCCCTTCTTGGCCTGGGCTTTCAGGATTTCGAAGATGACATCTTGTTTTCTGGAGCGGGCTACATTGTCGAGGCCAAGGTCGGCGGAGAGGGAGACGAGTTCAGATGCGGGTTTTTGTTTGAGTTCAGTCAGATTCATGGGCATATGCGATTACACTAATCATTGAAACAGATCTTGTTGGAATCAACAGACGGATTGCGACTGCTGATTAGAGTTCTTGTTACAGGTAAAGGGAGTTAGGTTGTACGAAAAGTTATTACTTTTTTAATAAAATTAGCACGCGATCTGGGTTTCGTCCAGCTATATTTTTCAAATTATTCTTTTATATATTACTGTCTATAAAGGCTTCCAGCTGAGATTTGGAAGCAGCGCCAACCTTGGTGGCGATGGCTTCACCATCTTTGAACAGAATCAATGTCGGGATACCGCGTACGCCGTAACTGGACGGTGTGTTCTGGTTATCATCGATATTTAACTTGGCGACAGTCAATTTATCCTTGTATTGTTCAGCCAGTTCGTCGAGGATAGGCGCGATCATTTTGCAGGGTCCGCACCATTCGGCCCAAAAATCCAGGATGATAGGTTGTTCAGATTTAAGAACATCATCTTCAAAACTGGCATCAGTTACTTGAACTATATTTTCGCTCATTGATTCCTTGGTCTCATGTAAAAATCAGAATGAGACATTTCATCGAAATTAATCTGCAAATGCAAGCAAGAGTTAGAAACACGGGTAATTCAATAATATAAGATGGAAAAAAATACGACAGAAATGCCCGAATTTAGTGCATTTGATCTGGATCCGATGCTGCTTGATGTACTCGACGAAATCGGGTTCAAGCAATGTACACCGATACAGGCAGCCTGTCTGCCACTGGCGCTGCAAGGCAAGGATATCGCCGGACAGGCCCAAACCGGTACCGGTAAAACTGCGGCATTCTTGCTCTCGACGTTTCATCATCTGATCAATAATAAACCGTTGCGCTACAATTCCACGTTGCGTGCCCTGGTCATTGCGCCCACGCGCGAGCTGGCTATACAGATTCACAAGGATGCCGAAGTTTTCAACCGTCATTGCAACCTGAAAACCGCGCTCGTTTACGGCGGTGTTGATTATGAAAAACAAAGAGCTTCGCTGGCGGACGGCGTCGACCTGTTGATTGGCACGCCAGGGCGACTTATCGATTATTTCAAACAGCGCGTGTTTAATTTCAAGGATGTCGAGATTGTTGTACTGGATGAAGCCGATCGCATGTTTGATCTCGGCTTTATTAGTGACATCCGCTACATGCTAAGGCGTATGCCCAAGCCAGAGAATCGAATCAACATGCTGTTTTCAGCCACGCTTTCTTTCCGCGTTATGGAACTGGCCTACGAGCACATGAACAGCCCGGAACTGGTAAAAATTAATCCTGAGCAGGTGACGGCTGACAAGGTATCGCAAACGCTTTATCACGTAGCTAATGATGAAAAAATTCCGTTATTACTGGGGCTGTTAAAGAAAACCGACCCGACGCGTACGATCGTGTTTGTGAATACCAAGCGTTCTGCTGAAAAAGTATGGTCTTACCTGGAAGGTAACGAGATACATGCGGCTATCTTGTCGGGCGACGTGCCGCAAAAGAAACGCCAGCGATTATTCAATGAGTTTTCTACAGGCGATTTAAAAGTGCTGGTGGCTACCGATCTTGCAGCCCGAGGATTGCACATTCCTGATGTCAGCCACGTATTTAATTATGATCTGCCGCAGAACGCAGAAGACTATGTGCATCGTATTGGCCGTACAGCGCGTGCCGGTGCCAGTGGCGACGCTGTCAGTTTTGGCTGCGAGGAATTTATCTACTCGCTGATGGATATCGAGGAGCTGATTGGCTACCCGATTCCGGTGGAATCGATCACAGAGGATTTACTCGTTCAACCTGCGGCACCGGTAAAGCGTCGCCATCATAAGCAACAGGCACACAAGAAAAAACGCAGTGGTGGCAAACCCCGTCAGCGGCGCCAGGGCGGCAGGAAAAAATCTACGCCAGCCTCTGACTGATCCAGCTACCGATTGCCCGGATTTCCTCCAGGCATACCGCGTGTTCCATGGTGTACTCGTTAAAGTCCACGCTGTAACCGGCACTGTTTAATGTATTGGCAGAATCGCGTCCCTGGTCAACGGTAATCACCGGGTCGAAGACACCGTGCCCCATAAAGATTGATGTCTTTTTATTTGCCTCATTGGCCTCGGCTTCCAATGTTGCTGCTAACGGTAGATAAGTTGATAGTGCCAGAATGCCGGCCAGACCCCGGTTGAATCGAAGCCCACAATGCAGGGCAATGGCTCCACCCTGGGAGAAGCCAGCGAGGATAATCTTGTTGGCGGGGATGCCAGCATCAATTTCATGCTGCAGATATTTTCCGACCAGTTCTGAAGAAGCAAGTATTGATGTCTCGTCTTCAAACTCGCGCAGGTTGGCAGAGCGCACATCGTACCAGGCACGCATGCTCATGCCGCCATTCACCGTAACAGGCATAACCGGGGCATTTGGGAATATAAAGCGGATACCGATACTGGCTGCAAGCCCAAGTTCTGGCACGATAGGCTCAAAATCATGGCCATCCGCGCCTAGTCCGTGGAGCCAGATAATGCTGGCCAGGTGTGTGTCGCCGGGTTCGACAATAACGGCATCCTGTTTAAACGACATTGGTAATTCCTGTTTGCTAGCGAAAGAGCAGCTATGCTATCAAATTTTACCGCCGTCGTTTCTGCTGCATTAAGAATTTGTTATTCTCTGCAACACTCAACACTTCGGGACACTGGCATGAAAAATACAATCTGGAATGCACTTCCTGTGGGCGCGTTACTGCTGGTGCTGTTAACTCTGGGTGCCTGTGGTCAAAAGGGTGATCTTTATTTACCTGAAGAAGAACTGTCAGAAGAAGCCGAACAATAACCTCTAACTAACTTATGTCGGGTTTTCATTATATAGATGGCGTATTGCACGCCGAGGGACTGCCATTGACTGAAATAGCCAGTCAACATGGCACGCCTTCCTACGTCTACTCGCGCAGCATGATTGAGGCTCATTGGTCGGAGTTTGATTCAGCACTTGGCCAACTGCCACACCTGATTTGCTACGCGGTGAAGGCCAATTCCAACATAGGGGTCCTGAATGTACTGGCTGAACTGGGTTCTGGTTTTGACATCGTTTCTGCCGGCGAGTTGTATCGCGTACTCAAGGCAGGCGGCAAGGCAGCCAATGTTGTTTTCTCCGGCGTTGGCAAACGCGAGGATGAAATGGAATACGCATTAGAACAGGGTATTAAGTGTTTTAATGTAGAATCCGCAAATGAACTCAACCGTCTGGCAAATGTTGCCAGGCGACTCGGCAAACAGGCACCGGTGTCACTGCGTGTTAATCCCGATGTGGATGCGAATACCCATCCTTATATTTCTACTGGTTTAAAAGAGAACAAGTTTGGTATCGCCTTTGAAAGTGCAATGCAGGTATATCAACAAGCGGCGGCGCATGATTCGATTAACGTTGTCGGTATTGATTGCCATATTGGTTCACAAATAACCGAGTTGAGTCCATTCAAGGATGCGTTATTAAAGGTACTGGAACTGATCGATGCGTTAAAAAATGAAGGCATAGTATTACACCATATAGACATTGGTGGTGGACTTGGAATCAATTACCAGGGTGAACACCCACCTTCACGTTCAGACTACGTAGATGCGATTGTTTCGACCATGAACGGAGTTGAACTTGAACTACTCATGGAGCCGGGAAGGAGTATCGTTGGCAATGCAGGCATACTACTGACGACTGTCGAGTATTTAAATACGACGCCGTACCATCACTTTGCCGTGGTGGATGCTGCAATGAACGATCTTATACGTCCGGCCCTGTACCAGGGCTGGCATGATATCAAACGTGTGGTCGAACACTCGGATGCAGAAATGGTTGAATACGATGTCGTAGGACCAGTTTGTGAGACAGCTGACTTCCTCGGAAAGAATCGCCAGTTACGCCTTGAACAGGGAGATTTGCTGGCTATTATGTCAGCCGGTGCTTACGCATTCAGTATGGCATCTAATTATAATTCCCGACCACGCTGTAGCGAACTCATGGTTAGTGAACATGATTTGCATGTACTAAGACAGCGTGAAGAGCTTGCAGACCTGGTTATGGGGGAATCACTGCCCGACTAGTCAACCTTGAATGGCTTGTCTCCACACTCCTTCGTTTCCAGTATCTTTTTGGTGTATGTTGCCGAAATGGTTTTCATATCTTGACGGTATTCATCCAGCGAATATTGGCTGGCAATTTTATCGCTGATGCACTCGCACTGTGGTCGGTAACTTTCAAGTAACCCATCAAGCTGCTTATAAAAATCATCTGTAAGCTGATCCTCAGTTACCTGGTTTTTTTGCATGTGATCTACGGTCGCATAAACCTTCAACGCCAGCAGGCAGCTTTGACCAACCAGGTCTACGTCCTTACTGGTCCAACCGTCCTTGTACTGTCCAGCCATAACAGATGAAACCCATATAGATAATACAAACAGAATGACAGCTTTATTCATGATGACTCCCGGCTGGATTAGGCATGTAAACGGTAGTTGAAATAAAGAAGGTATGCTAACAGCATTAACTTTATTGGCTAAAGTATCATGACATTCTACAAAATGAGAAGTTCGTCTCATTTCCATGTCAACGAATTCCTGTCTGGTGCGTTAATCCTCCTGAAAGCCCAAATAATCAGGAGTCAACATGTTAAATCAAAAACACAATGTAATAGCTACATTTGCCAGTTTTCTTGTCATGGGGTTATTCGTCTCGCCAGCAATGGCCGATCAGACGACCGATCCCCAAACTCAATGGCGAGAACGTATCCAGCAATTTGATCTTGATGGTGATGGACGCTTAAATGATGCAGAGCGACAAACGGCTCGTTCGGCAATGCGCCAACGAATCGTTACAAAATACGATATTGATGGCGATGGTCAGTTGAACGACCGTGAACGAATGAATGCCCGTAAGGACTGGGGCAAATATCGTGACAGGCGTGAGGACATACGCGATCGTCGAGAAGACGTTGTTGATCGTCGCGAAGATATACGCGATAGAAGGGAAGATCAGTGGGATCGCCGCGAGGACCGCTGGGATGCCAACAACAATTATGAACCGGGTACACCGGCAGCACGCTGGGACCGCCGCGAAGATGTTTGGGATCGCCGCGAAGATGTGCGTGATAGAAGGGAAGATCAGTGGGACCGTCGCGAAGATGTACGTGATAGACGCGAAGATATCCGTGACAGGCGTCCCCGCGTTGCCGGTAGTTCCTGAGCATTCGATAATAGATAGCGGATTTGTGAAAGCACAGCATTTGATACAGGAGAATCGCTCTGCACAATCAACAGGAATTGGATGCCTTTCTGGCCAGTGTCGAGCGGCGAGCATTCCGGATGGCAGAGATTGCCACTGGGAACAGGGATGAGGCGCTGGATATCCTGCAAGATGCCATGATAAAACTGGTCGAACGCTATGCAGATAAACCGACAGCAGAATGGGGGCCTTTATTTACCTCCATTCTGCAAAGTCGTATCAAAGATTGGTATCGACGGCATAAAGTGCGTCGCGGTGTGTTTGCCTGGTTTTCTAAACAGGAGAACCAGGCTGATGATCCTGTCGAGGCTGCACATGACGAAAATGTGCTTACGCCTGAACAATCATTACAGGCAAACCGTCGTGTAGATGTACTGGAGCATGCATTACGCGCTTTGCCATTGCGTCAGCAACAGGCATTTTTGCTAAGAAATTGGGAAGGGTTAAGTGTTGAAGAAACAGCGCAAGCCATGCAGTTATCAACCGGTAGTGTAAAGACACACTATTCAAGGGCAATACATAGCCTGCGAGAAAGGCTTGGTGATCACTGGAGTCAAACATGACAGATAACGACAAACTGGAACGTGAGATAAATATCGCATTAAAGCAATCGGCTGACGCTATTGATGCAGAAACGCTGTCAAGAATCAGACAGGCTCGGACACGTGCCATACAACAAACCGAAGTAAAACAGGTTAACTGGTTTGGGATCATGTCCGGTGCCGTTGCGACAGCCTGTGTCATGGTTTTTATTGTGTTGTTGTTGACTGGTAATGATCCGCTAATGCAAGCAATGCCTGTTGAAGATATCGAACTGGTGACCGTGCTAGATGAACTTGAACTCTATGAAAATCTCGAGTTTTTCCAGTGGCTGGACGAATATGAAAGCTAGCTTGCTATTGTTGCTGTTTTTTGCGGTGACGCAGGTGTTTGCCAATGATGGCATTGCTTGGGAGAGCCTAACAAAAGAGCAACAGACTCTATTACAGGAACTACAAAGCGACTGGGACGACTTGCCCTTGTCACGGCAGCAGCGACTGGCCAATGGCGCTGAACGCTGGGCAGCAATGAGCGATGAAGACAAGCGCGTGACGCGTGACAGGATGCAACGCTGGCAACAGCTGCCGGAGGAAGAAAAGCAAGTGCTGCGTCAACAATTCCAACAGTTTAATAACTTGAGCCCCGAGCAACAGCGGGCATTGCGGCAACGCATGAAGTGGTTTCAGGAACTGCCCGATGACCAGCGTGCCGCGTTACGAAAACGCTTTATCGATATGACGCCTGAGCAGCGCCGTGAATTTCGTGAGAAAATGAAACGGTTCAGAACAGCAATGCGCGAACGTTTGCAGGCAATGCCGCCGGAGCAAAGGCGAGAACTGCGCCAGAAAATCCAGTCGATGTCGCCAGAAGAACGCCGTCAGTATTTTCGAAAACAGTTTGAACAACGCAAGCCTGAGCCAGAAGCGACTGAAAGCCGGTAAGTGACGTGTCTAGTTGTTATTGACGTTAATTACAGCTAACAGTATGTCGCAGAGTTTGCCACCCACCGCCATTGCAATAACAAATGGTATGGCTTCTTGCCAGTTGATTAACATTGCGGCTAGCGCAGGACCGGGGCAATAACCTGCCAGCCCCCAACCACAACCAAACAGAGTTGCGCCAAGCAGTAATGATTTATCCAGCTGCTGTTTGACCGGCAGTTCAAACTTTTCTGCCAGGAGAGGTGCGGTCCGTTTTAGCGTTATTGAATAAAGCGGTAGTGCTACCGCTAATGCGCCTGCCATGACCAGTGCGAGGCTAGGGTCCCAATTTCCAGTTATATCAAGAAACGCCAGCACTTTTTCCGGATTGACCATTTGTGACAGGTTAAGTCCGAAACCAAACACAATACCGCTAAACAACGCTGTAATCCCGGTTTTCATATCAGGTTGAATACATGCCGAACACACCACGTGACGAGAAAACCTGACAACATGAACGTCAGTGTGGCAACAATAGAACGTAACGACAGCCGGCTGATACCACAGATACCATGGCCACTGGTACAGCCTGAGCCAAGTCGTGTGCCAAAACCGACCAGCAAGCCAGCGAGTATAAGCAGTGGTAGTGGAAAGCTGTGTCTAACACTTTCATCAACAACCGGGACTAACCTGAAAAAAGCGGTTCCCAGCAGCAGTCCTGTGAGAAACAACCACTGCCAGGACTGTACATGAAGGCGCAGGCTGTTATGAAAGATGCTGCTAATTCCGGCAATACGTCCATTCAGTAATAACAGCAGACTTGCTGCAAGACCAATCAGCATGCCACCGATGAGTGCGCTAAGCGGTGTGAAGGTTGTCGCCATATGTGATGCCCTTGATCAATAAACGAGGTAGGCAATACCCAGTAGCACTAAACCAATGATAAAGACGACTGCACTATAGCGTCTTAGCAGCAACTGCCGTCCAGACTCGGTAAAGAGATCAAACAGATAATTAAACAAGCCAAGTAACCCGGCGATGAGTGCAATAAC
>JAAUYK010013692.1_pt1 | contig 43196 bp, 35 predicted proteins | sample 7278021 | NCBI WGS metagenome assembly JAAUYK01 (sample SAMN14350223, study PRJNA611818) | marine sediment metagenome | isolation source: surface marine sediment (1.8m) | place: French Polynesia: Moorea | collected 2018-08
CTAAAGAATCCACTCGCGTTTACGCAGTGGAGTGTCAAATATCAGGGAACTATTGAAAGCAAAAATAGGACAAAATCAGAAGACTGAACATCCCCCCTTTGACGGTTATGGGGTCTATAATGCGAAGAAACTATGTGATGATATGGCAATGATGAAGACAACTCAACCCATTAGGGGTAAACATATATTCATGACCCTGTTTTCCCTTCCTCTTCTCTGGGGAGGAATGTTATCTTTACCTGGGACTGCTAGAGATATTGACATCGAGGTGGGTATTGTACAACGATTTGGGGAGACAGAAGCAGAGAAATTATCCATCACTGCAACCAGTGGGGACATCCTAACGGTTAAGTTTCAAGATACCCAAGGACAAACCCAAACCTTAACCACTACTAAACTGACTCTCAATATCGTTGAGGAGTCTTTACCTCAATCTTTATTAAAAGAATATATTGTTTTGAGTGATCATGCTACTTTTGAAACAGCAGAAGATAGTGCCAACCAATGGCGAGAAAAAGGGATAAAAACAGAAGTAACTCAACCCGGAAGATGGCAAGTTTGGGCAAAACGAGATGTTTATGAAACCCCGTTATTAAGACGTTGGTTATTACAAAATATTAAAACAAAAGGCTATAATGATCCTTATTTAGAATCGGCTATTTTAAATACAAAATCTCAAGCAACGTTTACCATTGCAGGGAAACAATATCAGAGTGATTATTTAGAGATTATTCCAGGAAAAAATCCTATTCAAGTGAGTCATTCCCAACAAAAAACACGACGTTATGGAGGAAGTTTAAAGTTACAACCCAATGCTTATGGAACCTATACGTTAGTTAATGATGTTCCTTTAGAAACCTATTTAAGAGGTGTAGTTCCTCACGAAATAGGACCGAATGCACCCCAAAATGCAGCCAAAGCACAAACAATTATCGCTCGTACCTATGCTTTACGAAATTTAAGAAGATTTAAAGCTGATAATTACGAACTTTGTGCCACTACTCATTGTCAAGTTTACTATGGATTAAGTTCCACCAGTCCCAAAGCTGATAAGGCGATCGCAGCAACAAAAGGATTAGTTTTAACCTATAATAATGAGTTGGTAGATGCTCTTTATTCTTCTACTACTGGGGGTGTTACAGCAAGTTTTAGTGATGCTTGGAATGGGGAAGAAAGACCTTATCTACGAGCAGTGATTGACTCTCCTAAAACTGTTTGGGATCTCTCTCAAAAATCTTTAGCTGAGGAGGAAACTTTTCGGAATTTTATTCGTTTAAAACAAGGATTTAATGAAAGTGGCCGCCGTGTTTTCCGTTGGAACCGTAAAGCTACTCTAGTAAGTTTAACTAAAGATTTAAAGAAATATCTAGAAAGACGAAAACATCCACTAAAAGACATCAAAAGTATTCGCTCGATTGAAGTCACAGAACGTTCTGATTCTGGACGTATTTTAACCATGATTGTGCAAACAGATCAAGGAACAATTACATTACAAAAGAATGAGGTTCGCAGTGCTTTCGGTCCACCAATAAGCACTCTTTTTTACCTCGATCCTATCTACAATAGCCAAAAAGTATTAACAGGGTATGCTTTTGTCGGAGGTGGTTTTGGCCATGGGGTTGGCTTAAGTCAATTTGGCTCTTATAATTTAGCTAATTTAGGTTGGAGTCCTGAGAAAATTCTTGCTTTTTATTATCCTGGAACAAAAATTATTCCCCTAGATAATTCAATTGTTTTTTGGAGAGAAGAAGAATAACAACTAGCTTTTCCTGTAGAGACGTTTCCTCAAATGTCTCTACAGAAATTTGAGATCAAGGCCACAGGACAACGCGCATAGTAGTATCAGTGAGGGCAAAACGATCATTTTTACAAATGTTTAATTCACCAAACCCTCCTGGGGGAACTTCATTGCCATTGATATCTTTAGCAAGAATATCATATAGACAATTACCTTCTTGGAAAGTTATATCAATAGGAATACTATCACCAGGTTTTAAGGTATAAGATAGTAAATCACTTCCCCAATACCTTGACCATTCAGGAGAAACATATAAGTCAGTAATGTTGGCTTCTGTATGATTATGAATGATGAGGGTTCTTCTATTCGCTTTGGCAACTTCTGGAGTACCTAAAACGATGGGTAAAGCTACTAAAGTTCCAATAGTTAGATTAACCAATAATTTGCGGTAATTCATAGCAAATCCTCCATTAGTATTCAGCACAGAAAAATAGATTTAATTAAGGCTTTATTTCCTTTCATAAACATCACTGTTGTGCTGAGAAGATCCGCTCCGCACACCCTTTTACTTTCATTGTAAAATTATTTACTTTCAAACAGAAAAGATTACTCAAAATTGACAAGAAAATTAACAATCAGTTACTTATGCTAGAACATTAGTGAACAGTCTTTTAACTGTTCACTGTTCACTTATTAAGGTTTAACTTCTACAGATAAAGAGGTTCTTGTTTGTTGATAAACGGGAACCACTGTTGCGGGTAGTCCTTGATTTTTTAGTTCTTGTACTCGTTGTTCTGCTTGTTTAGAATTTTGGAAAACTCCAGCATGAATAACCCCTTCACTTTCGCGAATAAAAGCCATGGGTTCAATAGTTTTAACTTGGGATAATAAAGAATTGTTTTGACCGGCCACTTCAACCCGATAAAGATTAGCATTTTGAGTAGGTTGGGTATTGATCGTTCTGATCTCAGAAGGAGCCGTATCTTCAGTCAAAGGTTGAGTACGTACACTTTGGGGTGCAGAGAAAGTGTACTCTTTAATTGGGGTTGAACTCCCTTCAGTAGCAGGAGTTACTGGATTAATAGGAGATTCAGAATTGACCATTTTAGGCACAGGAGGTGGCGGTAACTCACGGTTAGAGGTAGTTTGCGCCAAACTGACTGAAGTTGAACCAATGGTTAATAGGAAAAAACAGAACCAAGTGGAAGACTGTTTTAAGTACGAAGGGAACTTACTGATCTGCTCAACGGTCTTGGGAATTAAGCCATAGCTCGTAGTAAACATAATTTAAACCTGAAATACACACATCCTCACACCGACAAGGAACAAAAATTGTCTTGAGTTCTTCTCGGCTTAAACAATATTGTAATACTTAAACAAATTACCGTGTGGATTGGTAGACATTCTTTATTATTTTTAAACTATAGGGTTTCTCCGACTCATGAGGGATAGCTTGGTTTTGTTTTTATTCCCTGTTCCCTAATAGTAAAAACTCCTGTCCCTCATAAGTAGCAGAACTGTTATAATTCATTAAACCAACCTTCAAAGCGATCTCCTAATGCTTTGAGAGAATATTCCGTTTCTGCTTGTTGACGACATTGTTTCCTCTCAATCTTATGCAGGTTATTAATAGCAGTTACTAACCCAGAAATACTATCAGGTTCCACTAAAAATCCTGTCTTTTCATGTTGAACAATTTCAGCAGGGCCACCCCGACTATAAGCAATAACAGGAACCCCACAAGCTAAGGCTTCAATAGCTACATTTCCAAAAGCTTCTATCCATCGTGGAGTCATTAATAAAGCCTGACATTTGCCTAACTTTTCCTGCAATTCTATGGTATTAAAAAATCCTTCGTATTGATAAGGGGCATGAGGATATTTTTTACGAATAGTTTGCCAGTATTCCTCGTCAGTAATTTTACCAAAAATTTTCAAAGGAATATTAACAATTTCTGCTGCTTCTATAGCATCTTCTAAGGCTTTTTCTGGGGATAGTCTTCCAACCCAAGCTAAATAATTATCAGGGCTTTCACAATAATTATATAAAGATAAATTTAAGCCACTTCCTAAAATACGACACGCATCATTAAAAGGAAAAGTGGCAGCTTGAGAACGAGTATAAACCCCAATATTTTTTGGATATTTAACAGCTACTCGGTTCATCATCTCATCAAAAGTATCCGTCATTGACCCCATACTGATAAAATGAGCAATAGGAGTAGTAAAAAAAGGAGTAAGATAAAAAGGTAGCCAATCAAAAGCAAAATTAACGATTAAATCATAATCATTTTGCACCTTTCTCCCATAGTCCCACATATTAGCCAAAACAGAATTTTCAGGCAAAATAATTGGTGTATCCCGATGATTATTTTGAATCATTTCTTGACAAGTTCCTGAAATTTCTTGACAAGAAATATGCTCAACCTTTGAACCTTCTGGTCCAACAACAGTTACTTGATGTCCCCGTTGACTCATTTCTTGGGCTAAATTGAGTAAAGTTAACTCAACCCCTCCTCCGATCCCTGATCCTAAAGGTCCCACAGGGGTTGACAAAAATAACAACTTCAGCATTGACTCTCAAAAAAACATAAATTCCAACATAGATGTTATCCTAAAAGCTAAATTTGTCGATAATCTATCTATTTTTCCATTGTCTCATAATTGTTCTACTCAATACAGATTATTGCCCTTACTATGACTTCTGTAAACCCTCTCAATCAAAACCAACAAACCATAGAATTAGCCCCAAGCTATAAAATTCCTATTATCCTAGTCTTGATAGCGATCGCCATCCTAATCATACAACCTTGGGCTAGTCTTCCTGTAGCATTACTAGGTTTATTCCTACTATTACAAACTGTTACTATCCGCCTAAAATTTACTTCAACCACTTTAGAAGTGTATCGTTCAGATAAGTGTCTTCGTAGTTTTCCCTACAGCGATTGGCAAAACTGGGAAATTTTCTGGCAACCTGTCCCAATTTTATTTTATTTTAAAGAAGTAAAAAGTATTCATTTTTTACCTATTATATTTGATCCCCAAGAACTTAAGGCTTGTTTAGAGCAGTTTTGTCCTCTTGAAAAAATACAAGCAACGTGAGTTCGGAGTTCGGAGTTCGGAGTTCGGAGTTATAATTTTTTTAACGAGAGAATGAAGGTTTGAGACTTCTGATTTGAATCAGTTTTCTCGAAATTTCCTTATATCGAACTCAGGTAAGCAAATGAGTTGAAATAAGCAACAACTCAACCATAAAATTTCTGGAAAAATAGGCAAAAGCTAATAATTTTAGTGTGATTTTTTCTAGCAATACCAATTTCTTAAATTTCGGCTACACATCTCCGTAGGGGTCAACGCCCTTTGAACGCTACAATATAAAATTATCTAGTCTAAGTTGATGAAAATGGTATCAATTGCCAGACTCTCAAATATTGAACTCTGTCCTTAAAATATAAATCTATGACCTCAGACGTTCCCCAATCTTCTAACATCGACCTTACTCCTAATACACCTCAAGAGGACGTTGCTATTGAGAAAACAGAAGAATTAGAATCACTAAAAATTCCCGATCTAGAAGGGGAAAAAAACCCAGTTGTTGACTCATCAGATCAAGATTTATCCCCCATTGATGAGAAATTATTACCCGTGAATTTAGAAAAAACCATTGAGGAACTTACCCAAGAGGTTGAAGAATTAAAACAACATAAACAGGTATTAATCGCTGAAATAGAAGCCTTAGAAGTCAGCAAAGCCCAAAAACTGTCAGAAAAAACCCAGACAGTAGAAGCAACTTTAGAAAAAATGATTGTTGAAGGACTCAAAGAACTTCAGCAAAAAAAACAAACCCTGGAACTATCTGTAGAACAATTAGAACGTCGTCGGGATCGGATTCGTGAGGAAATGAAGACCTCTTTTGCAGGAATCTCTCAAGACTTGGCTATCCGTGTACAAGGATTTAAAGATTATCTGGTGGGCAGTTTACAGGATCTCGCAGCAGCGGCCGAACAGTTAGACTTACCAACTCAACAGAGTTGGGAAGAACCATCAGAACCAGTCAACTCTCCTTCAGTAAGTAACTCAACACTCCAATTTGCTCCTCAAGAATTCGCGGAACAAACCCGTAAAATTCAGGAAATTTTAGAACAGTATCGCAGAAACCCTGACTACTATGGTCCTCCCTGGCAGTTACGTCGAACCTTTGAACCTATTCATGCCGAAAGAGTCCAGAAATGGTTCTTTTCTCAAGGAGGGAGAGGTACAATCAAGTCAATGGGAAGTCGTTTACAAAATATTTTAGTCGCTTCTGCTGTTATTTCTGTCTTGAACGAACTACACGGCGATCGCACTCGTTTTCTAATTTTGGCCAACACCCCAGAAAGACTAGGAGAATGGCGACGGGGACTGCAAGACTGCTTAGGTATTTCTCGTGGTGATTTTGGACCAGAAAGAGGAGTTGTTCTCTTCGAGTCCCCAGATGCTTTGGTTCAAAAAGCAGAAAGATTAGAGGAAGATGAGTTTATCCCTCTGGTGATCATCGATGAAACAGAAGAACAAATTAGTCTCTCTTTACTACAATTTTCCTTGTGGTTGGCCTTTGCACCAGATCCACAGCAAATGAATAGTTATCTTTATTAATTTTCTTAGTGACTTATGGCTTTTTTGATTAGCGCATTACTAACTCTTATCGGCTATTTACTAGGTTCAATTCCCACAGGATACTTGACCGCATTCTATCTTGAAGGTATTGATATCCGTGAACATGGTTCAGGATCTACAGGTGCCACCAATATTTTACGGACAGTTGGCAAACGGGCAGCGATATTTGTCTTCATAGCAGATGTAGTTAAGGCTATGTTAGCTGTTGTTGTGGTTAAATTATGGTTTTTGCTGCCTTATGCTGATCTTCTGCCTTTACAATGGAAATCTTGGTTAGTTGTTTTAGCCGCGATCGCTGCTATTTTTGGTCATAGTAAATCTATTTTTCTCAATTTTACAGGAGGAAAGTCTGTGGCCTCTAGTTTGGGAGTGTTATTGGTACTTAACCCCATTGTCGCTTTAGGTACGTTAGGCAGCTTTTTAGTGATGTTAGCTTTATCCCGTATAGTTTCCTTGAGTTCTATTACTGGAGTTCTTGCTGTTAATATCCTCATGTTTGCCTTACATCAACCTTTACCCTATTGCTTATTTGGGGTAATTGCTGGAGTGTATGTTACGTTCCGTCATCGTACGAATATTATGCGTATTTTCGCAGGAACTGAACCGAGAGTTGGACAAAAATTACAACAAGAAGGAAGTTAATTATTTCTGAGTTTGATCTTATTTAGAGTACCGGGAGGCAGTTATAATTCTTATTAACTGTCTCCTGGTTTTTTATCATCTTTTTTATCATACAAAAGTTTATGGATCGAGAAACATTTAAAGAAATTTACTACAATAAACTTACCTCAAAACAGAGGCAAGCCTTACAAGGATTTTTATCAGGGTTGTCAGATTTAGATATTGCTTACAAAATGGACGCAACAAATCGAGCAACAGCTACTAAGCACTTAACTAATGTGGGAAAAAAGTTCGGTTACCCCCCGGAAATTGAACCGGATTATCGATTTATTTTAGTAGAATTATTTGCTCAATATTTACCTGAGTTAGTGAGTAAGAAAGTTTTAGATAGATATGGATTATTTAACCAAGAAATTCGCTTTCCTGAGGGAACAGAACCGTTAGGTTCCCCTTTCTATGAACTTCGCTCTGTTGAAGAAAGTTGTTATGCAGAAATTCAGGAACCTGGGGCATTAATACGAGTTAAAGCTCCCAGGAAAATGGGAAAAACTTCCTTGATTAAAAGAATACTTGCTCGTGGTAAAAAGAAAAATTTTAAAACAGTTTACTTGAATTTTAGTTTAATCGAAAAGCAAAAAATGTCACAACAGGAACAATTTTTAAAGAGCTTTTTTGATTATATCTTATTACAGCTATCTTGGCCTAATAGTGGTGAAAGACAAAACTTTAATATGTTGAAATTAACTCATCAATTAGAAATATTGCTTAAGCAGATTCCTGAAGGAATTATCTTAGCTTTAGATGAGATTGATCAATTGTTTGAATACCCAGAAATATATCAAATTAATATTACTTATTTAGTCAGGTTAACAGGTTTTACCTTTGAAGAATCTAAAGCAGCTTTATTACCAGGATTAACCGATGATTTACAATGTGCTGAGTCTATTCTTAAACAAATTTTAGATTGGACAGGTGGACAACCTTTTTTAACTCAAAAATTATGTCGTATTGTTCAACAAAAAAACAAAATTAATAGTATTAATATTAATGAATTAGTCAAAGAATCTATACTAGATAATTGGGAATTTCAAGATCAACCTGAACATTTGAAAACAATTCGCGATCGCTTATTAAATGATGAGACAAAAGCGATTCAACTATTAGGATTATATCAAGAAGTTTTATTATCTAATACTAATTCATCTTATTTTCCTATAAAAGTTGATAATTCTTTAGGACAAGTGCAGTTAAGATTATCTGGTATTGTTGGAATTAAAGACAACTATTTACAAGTTTATAATCCAATTTATGAATATATTTTTAATTTAGATTGGGTAAAAAGTAAATTAGCTAAGTTACGTCCCTATGCAGCAAAAATGAATGCTTGGATTGAGTCTAATTATAATTCAGATTACTTATTACAAGGAGAAACATTAGATGAGGTTATTAAATGGTCAGATAACCAGAAACTAAGTTCAATTGACTATCAATTTATTACCGCATCTCAACAGTTTTTTGTTAAACAAGAAACCTTAGAAAAAGAAGCAAAAATTAAGGCAAATTTGCTGTTGCAACAAGCAAATAAAAAAGCAAGACGGTTAGTATTAGGTGGGAGTATTTTTTCAATTTTTTCATTATTTTTAGTTGTAAGTAGTATTATTTTTGTCCAATATCAGCGTAAAAAAGCTAACATTTTTCAAAACCAAGTCAAAACAATACAACAAAGTTATAATGCAGAACAACAATTTAATTCTCAACCCTTAGAAGGTTTATTATCAGGAATAAAAGCTGGAGAAAGCTTAGAAAATTTAGTTGATAATTTGTCATTTATTGAACAATACAAAAGTTTTTCACCTGTATTAGTATTACTAAAAATTTTAACTGAAATTAAAATTTTTAATCAAGTTCAAACAAACATTGAAAATGTAAGAAGTCTTCAATTTAGTCCCCAAGGAGATTTAATTGCTATTTCGGGAGATAACGATCTGATAATCTTATCAAAATCAGGGAAAATAATTCAGACATTTACTTTAAAATCAGAAGACTCAATTAAAACATTACAGTGGGATAAGATAACGCACAATCTGATTATAATAACAACAAAAGGAAATATTATGATTTGGGATAAAAATATTGATCAATTACAGTTATTGACTTCATATAACAATGATTTATTAAAAGCAAAAATTAGTTCTGATGGTCAAATCATTGCTATTATTACTTCTCAAAATTTAAGACAAGTTTTAGAAGTTTGGAAACTAGATAAAACATTAAAAAAAGAATTTTCTGTTCAAACATCAGGAGTAGAAACTTTGAATATTAGTCCTGATAATCGTATTATTGCTCTAGGAAACGAAGATGGAATAATTAAACTTTTAGATAGGGATGGAAATGTTAAACAGACATTATCAAAGCATGAAAAGTTTATTACTAAAATTAGCTTTAGTCCTGATAATAAAATGATCGCAACTGGAAGTGATGACGGGATAATAAAGTTGTGGGAGATGGATGGAACTTTGAAAGAAACACTAGAAGAACATCAAAACGGAATTACAGATATTCGCTTTAATCCTCACGGTAAATTAATTGCATCGAGTAGTGAAGATAAAACAATTAAAGTGTGGAAACAGGAGGAAAATTCAACTACTATTTTATCAAATTATAATAACGCTGGTACTCACTTTGATTTTAGTCCCGACGGCAAAATTTTAGTCTCGGGAAGTTACTCGAAACTGGTAAAATTTTGGAAATTAAATCAGGTAGGATTACCAACAATTACTGTCTCAGGTTCTATTGTTAATCTTGATTTTGATCAAAAAAATCAACAAATTATTATCAGCGATATCACAGGAAATATATCTTATTTTTCCTTAGCAAATAATTCTCTTCAAAAAGTAAACTTGAATCAACAAGAATCAATGTGATCGCAGATTAATCAAGAAAAAAATATAATAGCAACTGTTGATGATTTTTTCATCAAATTATGGACATTAAAGGGAGAATTAATCAAAGAAATTTCAACTAAAAATTCATTTATATCAAGTCTTACTTTTCACCCCAAAGAAAAAATAATAGCGATTGGAACTGATCAAGAAAAGATTGAATTATTAGACTTTCAAGGAAACTCAATTAATGTTATACCAACTCAACCCGGTTGGATAACAAGTCTGAGTTTTCATCCCCAAAAAAACATAATTGCATCGGGGGATGAAAATGGGATAATTAACTTATGGACAAAGGAAGGAAAGTTACTTAAATCTTTAAACAATCATCAGCAAGAAATCCTGGATTTAACCTTTAGTCCCGATGGTCAATATTTAGTATCTGCTAGTAAAGACACAACCTTAAATTTGTGGACAGTCGAGGGTGAAAAAATCAAAACTTTGAGTGGACATACCCAAGACATTCATCAAGTTGTTTTTAACCCTAATAGTTCAATAATTGCTTCTGGAGATGCAGCAGGAGTGATTAAATTATGGGATAAAGAAGGGACACCTTTAATCACCCTTAACGCGTCTGAAACAAAGATTAATAGTCTTCGTTTTACTGAGGATGGATTAAACCTTATTTCAGGGGATAATCAAGGTGTCGTTATAGTTTGGCCTCTACAAATACAAACATTATTGAATCAAAGTTGTCGCTGGTTAGATGATTATTGGTTAACCCATCCCCAACAACTCAAAGAAGAATATTCTCGTTGTACTTCTGCAAACCAAAATATTAAGTAATAGACTGTTTCAGCTAAAATGAGTTAACAGGAATTTGAGCATCTTGCTCACTTGCTGTACAAATAGCAAGCATGATGATTGCACGGCATTAACAGCCCTTCGGGCGAGGCAGGAGGCAGGGGGCAGGAGGCAGAAGGAGATATTTTAGTTAGTAGTAAAGCCTTTTTGCCTCGCCCAATTGGGTTTAAGTCCCCTGCCAAAATTTTTAATTTGGCAGTCTTCGGTTAGATGCGGGTTTAAATCCCCATCTATACCGACCTCCTGCCTCCTGCCTTTCAACTCCTGCCTCCTTTAAATTTTATTTGATGATTAATTTATAATCTCCCGTTTCTCCAGGTTCAAAGGTATTAGATACAATTATATATTGACCGTCTTCTGGCAATCTAGCTCTAATTTTTGCATTGAAGTTATTAGGGGAAATATCGTCATTCTGAGCAATGATTTTTTCTTGTTTAGGAAAGACTAAAAATAAGTTACCATCAATACGATTACTATTCATTTCAATTATGACTTCTTGACCAGCACGGCCAGAAAATTGATATCTATGATAATAACTATTATTGGGTAAAGTTTTTTCTCCTGCTTTAAAACTAGCCGTTATAATAGTACCTTCTGGGGGTAATTCTGGTACTTGAGATTGTCGGGTATTATTCTGTTGTGGACGCTGAGCAATTTTTGGAGCATTTCCCTGTTCAATAGCAACTAAAAAGGGTTGTAAATGTTTAACCGATAAGGCTAAACTAATGCCCATATAAAATTTCTTTCCTGTGTGATTAATCAATGCGGTATTTACCCCGATTACTTCTCCCTTGGAGTTTAATAATGGTCCACCAGAATTGCCACCGTTAATGGCTGCATCGTGTTGAATCATTCCTCCTCCTTCATGAAGACGACTAACAACTCCGTAAGTAAAAGTATTGTGAAAATCTTCACGTAAAGGAGTGCCAATGGCATAAACAGATTGACCTACTTTAACTGAATTAGCAGAAGCGAAAGGAAGAAAGGGCAAATTATTTTGATTGCGAATTTTTATGGCAGCTAAATCTATGCCATTTGGTTCAAAAGCTACGATATCAGCTACGGCTTTTGTTCCATCTGCTAACTTAATATCAACAGGAGAATTACTATCCTCAATCACATGAGAATTTGTTATCACTAATCCATCAGAACTGACAATAAAACCACTTCCTATACTTCCCTTATCAGTAAGAATAAGTACCACACTAGGACTCGCTTGTTCATAAACACGAATACGGGTTTTTTCTTCTGCTGTTTCTGCCGATACCGAAGCAGAAGGAATAATACTATTTCCCTTCAAATCAAAACTATCAATTACCATATATCCACCTACGCTAATTAATCCAGTTAGTAGGCCACTAATACTGAGTCGCAATAGTTGTTTTTTCATGGGTTTATCTCCTCATCTTTGATTACTTAACAGAATAATTCAATTCACCAAACTTGTGAGAATAGGTGCCGAAAATTTCTCCTTATCTTCCTTGGTGAATATTTTGGTGAACAAAACGTCACCAGGAATCTAAACGGTGCATAACAGTAGGGTGGGTTAGACGGCTATAATCGTTGTTATCTTTAATGTCGAGGTGAAGACCCCCGTTACACGAATGTTAACGGTGGGATGAAACCTCGACCAGTATATAAACTGCGGAGCAACAATATTTTAGCAACTGTTTGGTCAAGCAAGAAACCTTTGTGTTAAACTATATTTAGGCTTGCAAGGTTGGCATAAATGTTAGTCCTAGAGTTCAAAGTTAGAGCTAAAAAGCATCAATATTCAGCTATAGATGAGGCGATACGTACCGCTCAGTTTGTCCAGAATAAGTGTTTGCGCTTTTGGATGGACAATCAAAAAGTCGGCAAGTATGACCTCAACAAGTATTGTCGTGTATTAGCCCATACTTTTGACTTTGCTGACAAACTAAACTCACAAGCTAGACAGTCTAGTGCTGAAAGATCATGGTCAGCTATCTCTCGATTTTACGACAATTGTAAACGAAAGATTCCTGGTAAAAAAGGGTTTCCAACGTTTAAAAAAAACTGCCGTTCTGTAGAATACAAGACCACGGGATGGAAGTTAGACTTAACTACCAGAAAAGCCATTACTTTTACTGATAAGAATAATATTGGTAGAGTCAAGCTAGTAGGAACTTACGACTTAAACTTTTACCCGATTGAGTCCATCAAACGAGTAAGGTTAATTCGTAGGGCTAATGGGTACTATTGTCAGTTCATCTTGTCAGTTGATGTAAAAATAGACACTGAACCAGCTAATAGTGTAATTGGTTTAGATGTAGGTTTAGAGTCTTTCTACACTGACCAAAATGGCGACAAAATTGATAACCCTAGATTCCTAAGAAAAGGAGAAAAGAAGCTTAAAAAACTGCAAAGAAGACTATCTAGAAAAAAGAAAGGGTCTTCTAATAGAAGAAAAGCTAGACAGCGATTAGCTAAAGCTCACCTTAAAATAAGTAGGCAACGTAAAGACTTTGCTGTGAAGTTAGCAAGGTGCGTAATTTACTCTAACGACGTAATTGCCTACGAAGATTTAAGGATAAAGAACTTAGTAAAAAATCATTGTCTAGCAAAATCAATCAACGATGCAGCCTGGTATCAGTTTAGAGAATGGATAGAGTATTTGGGGAAAAAACACGGCAAAATCACTGTTGCTGTACCCCCTCACTACACTAGCCAAAAATGCTCTAACTGTGGAGAAATAGTTAAAAAATCTCTCTCAACAAGGACTCATATTTGTGCTTGTGGATGCCATTTAGACCGTGACGAAAATGCTGCACGCAATATTTTGAAAATTGGATTAAGTACGGTGGGTCACACCGGAACTTGGCTACAAGATAGCCTAAACGCTTTGGGAGAGGATACCGCTACTTTTTCAGGAGAAATCCTGTCTAAGCAAGTAACCTCAGTGATCAAAGAATCCCCCGTTACAGCGTGAGCTTAACGGTGGGAGTGTCAAGACAGGAATCTAACAATCAGTCGTAACCCACCATTTCAGACTATGACTTAGGAGTTTAACTCATGACTCAAACAATACCGGAATCAACTTATGAGAGAGATTATCACCAATGGACAATAGATCAAGTTAAGGCTTTGCGAGAGCTTCTGGATACTCATGGCGAACTAAGGCATCTAGGAACACTAGATTTAGAAAATATTATTGAGGAGATTGAAGCCTTGGGACGTAGTGAATATAATGCCGTAGTCAGTTTATTAATGAGACAAATTGAACATCGTTTAAAGATTGATTATGTTCCTTTAGAAGAGTGCTATAAAAAATGGCAGGTTGAGATACAAGCTTTCAGGATTGGGATTAAACGCAAGATTGCACCCAGTATGAAGCCAAGACTTGAAGCCGAATTAGAAGAAATTTATCAAGATGCTGTGAGTTTGGTGGTTTTAGAGTACGGCGTAAAAGTACCAAATCAATGCCCTTATAGCCTAAACGAACTACTACCTTAAAATGGGTTTCCTGGTGTATTAGCAGAGCGTAATACACCCTACTGAACCAATTTGTAATTATCGATTTTTTAACGACTTAACTCAATGGCCTTATTAGCATCTTCTCTAGCTTTTTCAGGCTCATTTAATCGACGATAAACTTCACTTCTCTCCTTATACAAATCTGCATTTTCTGGGTCAAGACTAATGGCTTTTGTATAGTCTTCTAATGCTCCTTGAGTATCATTCATTTTTAAGAGAAGGTTCCCTCTATCTCTATAGACAAAAGCATAGAGAGTACCATCATTGTTATCCATTTCTAATTTTTGTAATATATGTGAAGAAAACATTTCAAAATCTTCGGGAAGCTCTCCAATCCATAATTTATAGGTTCCAGGAGTTGGATCATTCATCAATTCAATAGCTTTATTAAAATCTTTTAAAGCGTTTTGCACTAATTGATCTTTTTTATTAGATACTGATGCTATTATTAACATATAATTACCTCTTTCATAATAGGCACCACCATATTTAGGAGCAATTTCAATTGCTTTATCAAGGTCTGCGATCGCTTGAGAGAGATAAAGCTTAATTATTGGCACTGCTTTCTCGAATTTTTCTTGTTCAGTCAGGTTTGTATTCGATTGCAGTTCTCGCATTTGCTGAAGTAAATTTCCGTTATGAATCTCTGCCCTTGATGAATAGGCTGAAGCATAATTTGGTTTTAATTTAATGGCTTCATTCACATCTTCCATCGCACCTTCATAGTCTTTTAAAAAATGAATTTTCACTTTAGCACGATCATAATAGTATTGAGCTTTATCTGGTTTAATTTCGATAGCTTTGGACATATCTTTGACTGCTAATTCACCTTGACTCGCCAAGAAATAGTAATTGCCTCTCACAAAATAAAGTAAATCATTTTGAGGATCTAACTCGATAGCTTTTGTATAGTCAGCTATGGCCTTCGGATCGTTTTTTAACAGACGATACAAACCTCCACGAAGTATATAATAATCAGTATCAGTGGAGTCAAATTCAATTAGTTTATTATAAGCATTGATAGACTGTTCATAATTTCCCAACGCATCATGAATACGTCCTTCACAAAAGTATCCTTCTATTAACCCTAATTCAAGGGACTGATTGCAATCATTTAACGCTTTTTGATATTCCCCTATTTTCCCATAAACTAAACTTCGTTGAAAGTAAGCAATACCAGAGGACTGAATTTCTATTGCTTGAGTATAGGCATTTATGGCATCAGGATAACGTTTAAGTTTATCTAAAATACTGGCTTTTTCAAGATAAAATTTTGGTTCATCTTCAATCTGTTTAATACCCTCATTGATAGCAACTAATGCTTCGTTTGTCTTTCCTAATTCATCGAGAACAATAGCTTTCTGATACCAAGCTTTTCCTTTTAAATACCAATTAGAAGTAAGGGGAATTACTTGCTCAAAAGCTTCAATCGCTTTTAAGTTAGTTTCATCCTTATTCTGTTGAGCATAAGCTAATCCTAAAGCATAATAAGGTTCAGCTAGATTCTCATTAAGTTGGATGGCTGTTTTAAAAGCAGAAATAGCCTCCGTTGATCTTTCGAGTCGCCATAAATTATTACCATAATTTAACCAGTCTGTTTCTGATGCGTTACTGGGAGGTTTTTCTACAACAAAAGCAGGGTGTTGTTTCAGACTTTTTGATTCATTTTCATTGAGAGGGGTTGGAACTTGATTAGAAATATTAAAAGAGGTAGTATTGACGTTTTTATCCTCAGCAAATTTCAATAAAGTGCTTGCAGGAACCCCATGAGCATAACCCAGTTGACGAGTTTCTGTTAAAGTAATCTGTTGTCCTTCTTCACCAGTATTAATACCAATAACATGACCATTAGTATCCAAAACCGGACCACCACTCATCCCTTTATAGGTAAGGTTACTATAAACTAATTCATAGCCAGAAATATTGATATCTAGTTTCTGTTGATCGAATAAAACTGCTAAGCCTCTTTCTCTTTGAAAACGATAACCTGGGGTAAATTTTCTCAGTCCATTTAATTCACCAGGAAACCCTGAAACGAATACCCATTGTCGTCGAGAAATGGGAATATTATATTGACCAATAGTTGCCAGTTGATAAAGATTTTTGCTCTTAAATTTAACAATGGCTGCGTCTATTCCTTTGGGTAAGATAATGTCTTGAGATTGGATATCATGCCGTATTCCATCAGGAGTAACTAACGTATAATTACTATTAATTTTTCCTGGTTCACAAGAGTTATGATTTTCACTTTCATTATAATCATATACAACATGACAAGCAGTCAAAACATAATAAGTATCCCCTTCTTTCCCAACAATAACCCCTGAGCCTATGACCTCTTTATCACTATCGATTCTAACTGTAATTTGTCGAGCAATATTATCAACTTTTTCCGCTATATTTAACCCTACTTTCCACTCATTAGGAATGAAAGCTAAGTTAGGAGCAACTGCCATAAGGGTTTGAATAGGAACAGCAAAACTTAAATCTCTATAGCTTTCTATGTGTTGTTCGTAGGGTCGAGAACCATCCAAATAAGTATAAGCATCGTCAAGAATAGGATTTTGTAGTAATCCATTTACCCCAATTAATTCCCCTTTCTCATTTAATAATGCTCCCCCACTCATTCCTGATTTAACTTCAATGTCATAACCAATTTGATAGCCACCTATAAAGGGTTTAGATGCTTGTTTTTTAATAGATCCTTGAGTAAAATAAAATTGCTCCGTTTCTTCAGGAAAACCAACAGAATAAACCGTACTATTTTCCTCTAAATTAGTGTTAACCGCTAAAGTTGCAACTTGATAACTATTAACAGATTCAAAAGTTAAAACAGCTAAATCATTACCTTCTAATGAGTTACCTTCACTAATAACTTTAGCTGTGTAAGATTCACCATCATTAGTAATAATAGTATTATCTGCTTTACTATTAATAACATGAGCATTAGTAAGTACAGTATAAGTATTGCCTTCCTTGCCAATAATGACCCCTGAACCTGCACTATTATCTGTTTCAACTTTAACACTAATAGCTTGGGCTTTTTCTTGAATTGTTTCTCTATTTAAAGCTTGACTAATCAACAAATTAGAAGGATTTTGCTTTAAAGAAACTGGTAAACTTCCGTAGGCAACCGACGCAATAAAAAGACTAGCGAGAGAACTTAAAATGAAGAATCGATTCTTTTTCATAGTTTTGAAGTAATGATATTTACAAGGATAAAAAAAGTAGTAGGTTAGTTTAAAGAATGAAACCCAACAAAATCGGATTTTAATGCACAAAATTAGTCGTGTCATTCCACTTAATTTTAGTTGCTTGTTAGAATCGTCAACTATAAATTATATTTCTGTGCCATAGTGCGCCCTACGTAGTGAGGAACTTCCCCTCCTGTTCCCCTCCTGGAAGGGGTTAGGTGTGGGTTGACTTCTGACTTCTGACTTCATTCAAGATTGTAGAAATTTTTCGATCTCAATTTCGTAATAAATCTGATAATCGTTATCGTTGGTGCTATGTCGAATAACTTTGCCACCTCGTCCCCGTAATCTATCTTTGAGGTGCGTTAATACTTGAATAGGATCATCAGAATTTCGTAAAGTTAAAAGAACAGTTATACACTTTCCTCGTATTTTTCTGGCAGTACAAATTACAGGTTGTCCATTAACTTTACTATTGGTGATGAAATTAAGACTCTCGTTATTAGCTGCCTCTTGAAAGCGACGAGAAACCGAACGACATCTTTCTAAAGGGGTAATAGTATCATTACCAACCCAATCATATTTCCAATAAATTATGGGAACTCTATCATTAAGTTGATGAGATTTAAAGGCATAGGTAGTAGGATAGGTTTGATTATTTTCCCTTCCAGAAGCACAAGTAAAGCGTAATCTTTCCTGGGCTTTTGCTTGAGGAGTTAGATAAAAAAAACTGCTATTTATTAGTAAACAAACAACCGTGGATAACCTTATTAAGGGTAGTTTCATTTTCTTCTTTGTTGTTATTAGGTAATAGGAGAAAGCCTTTATTTTTTTTCTGGGAAGATTGGATGAATTTACACCCCTTCTTCCCTTCTACCCGTCAAAGTTATTCAAGAGGGGTCTTATCTTCTACAGGAGCAAGTCTAAGAAATCTATCAAAATCAATTTCATAGTATTGTTGGGATTGTCCTGTAGCACTATGTCTAATCATTCCGCCTCGGCCATTCAATTTTTCTACAACTTTTGTTGTCATTTCAATAGGATCATCCTCGGGACGAAGTGTTATTAAAGTGGTCACACAGTCGCCTCCTCTTTCTCGCGCAGTACAAATAACAGGTTGATTATTTTCCCAACCATTGGCGATGTATTTGATACTCCCATTATCATAAGCTTCTTGAAACCTTGAAGAAACTGCTTCACACCGTTTTTGTGGTGTCCATTCAGAATTATTATGCCAATCTTTCACCCAGCGAACCACCGCTTGTTTCCCTTTAGAAGTCCAAGCATAGGTAGTGTACTGCTCTTGTTCGCTTTGTTTATCATATCCTTGACGACAAATAAACTCTACTCTTCTATTACTGTTTTGAGCGAGTAATAAATTATTGTTGTCTCCACTCACTTCTTGGTCGATAACTGAGATATTTGATGGGACTGGGTTTGACTGAATCGCATTAGTAAAAGTCACTGTGATTGATAAACCTAACACGAAAATTGCTGACGCTTTGTATAGCATGAGTTACATTCCTCACTAAGTTCTTATGTGTTTGATTAGTTTAGAGTATAGACGACTTCACCACAGGGGTAATGATTGGTGAAGTTTTTTTCACCATCTGTGCAACCCAGGTGAATTGATATATATTGTTGGATAACAACATGAGATTATTGATTGTGAGGAGACAAAAAAATGCAGTACAAAACTGTAATTACTTCTGTTGCGACTGTTTTAACCGCTAATTTGGTGACCATAGTTTTACCCCTATCTGCTAGGGAAAATATTGTCAACAATAGCAGCATCAACAGAATGCTATTAACACAAAATAGTGACCAAGGTGAGTTTGTTTGTAAAGAAGGATACGATAAACGAACCAATCAAGACCAACCTACCACTTATTTCTGGACTCCTGAAGGCAAACGGGGGGTCATTCGTTGGGTAAAAGCTTGGGGGAATAGTGAACAATGGACACCTCAAACTCGGTGCGAAACTGTCTCTAAAAAGTTCCAAGAAGCATACAAAAATGGCAGTTTACAAAAATACATTACTCATGGTGTGGAAAATAATCAACCAGTTGTGTGTACAGCCTATGAAAAAGGGGGAAAATGTGTTACCACATTGATGACATTACGTCCTGAAGATGACCCCATTGAGATGGCTAAAAAGGTTTCTAATGGCTTAAAAGGTCGCGGTGGAGGAATCATTCACCATAGTTCTGAAGGCAAATCACAACAATACTACAAAATTAATTTTGACCGTTTTCTCAGACTAACACCTGTTGAATAATTTAGCAGTACCAAAATTAGTTGGAACCTTCTTGATATTCCTAAATTGTCATTCCGAGGAACGAGGAATCTCTTTAATACCAATATACCAATTCCAAAAAGTAGGGGTTAACGCTTCGACTACCCTCAACTTTAACCCCTACAAACAAAAAACCTAGGCCGATGAACTGCTCACCTTAAATAATATCTGTTCATTTTCTTCTCTCTTTTATTCAATTAACATTACTAAGCTTCAAAATAATGAAAAACATCAACTTTTTAATTCTCACTTCTTTAATAACTCTTTTGACAGCACCATTTGCCTATGCTGTGTTACCAGAATTATCTGAGAACGGGATCAGAAATGTGCTAATTAGTCAAGATATAAATTCTGAAAAAATTAAACAAAAAGCTGAAGCAATTACCGTTAAAATTAAATCGGATAATAGTGCAGGTTCTGGGGTAATTATCGCTAAAGAAGGGAATACTTACACTGTCTTAACTAATGCTCATGTTATTAATAGCAAAATTCCTAATCAAATTGTTACCATTGATGGTAAAAGTCATGAAGCAAAAGTCATTAAACAAGGTAATTCTTTGGAAGGTAATGACTTAGCTGTATTAACCTTTAATTCTTCTGATAGTTATCAAGTTGCCACTTTAGCTACTAACTCTGATATTCAAGAAAATCAACGGGTTTATTCGGTGGGTTTTACTGAAGAAACTGATGAATTTTATTTCACTCAAGGAAACATCAATTTACAAGCACCCAAACCCTTTTTAGGGGGTTATCAAATTGGTTATGATATTGATGTTAAATCAGGTATGAGTGGAGGTGCATTATTAAACGAAAAAGGGGAATTAATTGGTGTAAATGGACTACTGAAAAGACCTATTTTAAACGATGCTTATAATTATTTAGATGGTTCTAAACCTTTTGAGCAAAATATTCCTACCTATCGAAATTTAAGTTTTGCTGTTCCTGTAGAAACTTTAATGGAAGTTGCTCCGAATTTAGCCTTAATTCCTGATGAGTGGAAAACAGGGTTAAATGTAGCAGAAAATGTGGATAATATTGCTCGACAAATTACTGTCAGAATTGATAATGAAGATCAGGTAATAGGATCAGGTGCGATCATAGGAAAAGATGGGGATACTTATTATGTATTCACTGCTTGTCATGTGGTTTCTGATTATGATTGTATGTCAGGAGAAGTCAAAGATAATTATACGTTAGTAACTCCTGATGGTGAGAAGTATCCCTTGACTAAAAATAATATAATTTTGCCTGAAAAACTGGATGCAGCCATCATTAAATTTGAGAGTGAAAAAGAGTATAAAGTGGCAACTATTGGCAAATACAACACAAGCAGATTACAGAAACACTTAGTCTTTGTTTCTGGGTTTCCTGGTGAATTAAATGGGGTGAGAAAATTTACCGCCGGTTATCAATTACACCTAGATCAAGGGTTAGCTTCATCCTTCAGAAGTAATAGTGAAGATATCAAAAAATATGTCGATACTTCTGGTTATGAATTACGGTACACTAACCTCAGCAGGAAAGGAATGAGTGGCGGACCAGTTTTAGATATTAATGGTCAAGTAATTGGCATTAATACAGGACAAGACGGAGAACAGAGAAGCTTAACAGAAATAGGTAAATTAGGTTATGCCTTTGGAGTTCCTGCCTCAACTTTAATCGGTTTTGCTAATCAAAAACAAATCAATTTAAACTATGTCGATGAAATGCCTGTACCCTTAAAAGAACAGCAACTCAAAATAGCCAAACAACATCCAGCCTTTATTATAGAAAAACCTCCAGAAAATAGTAATGAAAATGCTTGGTTAACTTATGGTAATGAGTTATGGCGAATCAGACAATATAAAGAAGCTATTGCAGCCTTGAATAAAGCCATTGAACTTGATGATGATGATAATTTTGCTGAAGCTTATTATGCTTTGGGCTTAGTTTATAGAACCCAAGCAATAAATACAGGTAATGACTCCTTAGATATGAAGGCGCTCGCTGCTTTTGACCAAGCAATTTCTCTGAGTGAGGATTTCATGTTGAAAGGACAAGCTTGGTATTTGAAGAGTATTAGTCTCAGAAATTTAAGAAGAGATGAAGAAGCATTAGTTGCTATCAATCAAGCAATTAAAGGAATTTATCCTGATGATGCTACATTTTATAGACAACGGGCATTGATTTTACAGGACTTGGAGCGTTATGTAGAGGCAAAAGAAGCTTATGACGAGTCTCTGAAAATTTCTCCCTTACCTATAACCTATTTTTCAAAATGTTTACTTCTATTATTCGATATAAAAGAACCAAAAGCAGCTTTAGATGATTGCAACAAAGCCATTGACTTAGGTTTTATTGAAGCTTACTCTTATCGTGGTATTGCTCATTTTGCTTTAGGTAAAGAACAAGCTGCTTTAGATGACCATAATCAGGCGATCGCATTCGCCCCTAATAGCTCTCATTTATATCAAATGCGCGCTGGTATGTATTTCTTTACGGGGAAATATGAACTAGCGATCGCCGACTATAATAAAGCGATTGAAGTATATCCACAGAATCGTGATTTAGCCAGTTTCCATTTAGCCAGTTTATATTCTGGATTGGCTTTTGTGTATCAGAGGATGGATGATTATCAACAACAGATCGTCAACCTTACTAAAGCCCTTGAATTAGACCCCAGTGACCATCTAACGTACCAAATAAGAGGTCAAAGTCACAATTTTAATGGTCAATATAATCTAGCTATACAAGATATGACCAAAGCCATCGAACTTCAGCCAGATAATGCAGATTATTATCATCAACGGGGGGGGTTTAAATCTTCATTGGGTGATAATCAAGGGGCTTTAGAAGATTATAATCGAGCCATTGAGTTAGATCGGAATAATGCTTCAGCTTACTCGAAGAGAGCGAGCTTATATACAGATCAATTTCAGGATTATAAAAAAGCAATGGAAGATTATGATCGAGCTATTGAAATTAATCCTAAATATGGACAAGCTTATGAGTCTAGAGGATTATTGCGACACAAGCTATTGTCTGATTTACCAGGGGCTTTAGAAGATTATAATCGAGCCATTGCCTTAATAGAAGCTCCCGATCCTATTGTTGATTCTGTCTATCTGGGATCGCTCCCAGAAGATGTACCATCTAATTTTCCTTACCAATTAAAAACCTCTTATAACAAATATGATTCAGCTTACGGACAGAGAGGAGATGTTCGTTTGCAATTAAAAGATTATCAGGGAGCATTAGAAGATTATAACGAAGCAATAAGAAGAAATCCTAATAATGGAGATCATTATGTCGGCAGAGGTGATTATTATGCCCAAACCAACCAAGCAGAAAAAGCACAGGCTGATTACAAGAAAGCCATAGAAGCTTATTCAGAAACCCTCAAAACTGACCCCAAATATCCTAATCAAGTAGCTTTTGTTTATTCTAATCGTGCAAAGGTTTATAGAAAACTCAAAAACAATCAAGCCGCCATTGCTGATTATAGTAAAGCTATTACTCTTACTACTAATAATCCTAAATCTTTCTATATATTCAGAGGTAGTCTTTACTCAGAGATCAAAGAACATAAATTAGCAATTAAAGACTTTTCTAAAGTGATTGAACTTGAACCAAATTCTCCAGGTTCATACGTTTTCAGAGGATTGGAATATTTAAAAATTAAAAATATTCAAGCCGCCATTGAGGATTATTCTAAGATAATTGAATTAAATCAAAAGGCCGCTGATCCTCAATACTTTGATTATTATACGTTCCGAGGAGAACTATATCAACAAACAAAAAATTACCAAGGGGCAATTGAAGACTTTTCTACCTTCATTAAATTACAACCGAACACACCGGAATCAATAAAAGCTTATGCAAAGAGAGGTGTTATTTATACTCAAGTTAAAAATTATTCAGCAGCCATTGAGGATTTCTCTACAGTAATTAAATTAAATGAAAAAGCAGCTAATCCTCAATACTTTGCTGCTTATATGGGACGAGGAGAATTATATCAACAAACAAAAAATTATCAAGGAGCAATTGAAGACTTTTCTAGCTTCATTAAGTTACAGCCTAATTCACCCCAATCAATGCAAGCTTATGCACAAAGAGGTGTAACTTATACTCAAGTTAAAAATTATTCAGCAGCCATTGAGGATTTCTCTACAGTAATTAAATTAAATGAAAACATAGCTAATCCTCAATACTTTACTGCTTATATGGGACGAGGACGTTTACATCAACAATCAAAGAATTATCCAGAGGCAATTCAAGACTTTTCTACTTTCATTAAATTACAACCTGAAAATCATCAAGGTTATACCTATCGTTGTATGGTTTATACCGATTTAAAAGATTATAATCAGGCTATGAAAGATTGTAATCAAGCCCTTGCAATTGCTCCCAATAACCCAGAAGTTTATTTATCTAGTGCTGCTCTTAATAGTGGTTTAAAGAATTATTCAGCAGCCATTAAAGATGCTAATAAAATCATTGAACTTGCTCCGGCTTTTCCTGTTGGTTATTGGTTAAGAGGAGCTATGTATTGGGCGCAAAATAACCCAACTAAAGCCTTATCTGATTGTGAATTAGCATTGAGTAAGAATGATCAATTTGCCCCTGCAATCTCCTGTATTGCTTCCATAAAATATGAACAGGGAGACAAACAAAAAGCTATTGAATTATGGCAAAAAGCTCTTACTATTCAAGACGATTTAGCTGACACTAAATTAGCTTTAGCTGTGGGATTATACCATCAAGGACAACCAGAAAAAGCCTTATCTTTAGCCAAAGAAGCTATTAAAATAGATGAACGCTTAAAAGATATTAATCATCTTCAAGACAATTTATGGGGTAAACAATTAATAGAAGATACAAAACCCCTCTTGAATAAAGTTAAATAACGTAGGAGCTTAACGGGGGAGTATGTCAATGCGATACAACTACTCATGAGTTTATTCTTCCACAAACTGTCTTTCACAAGTCAAAGTCAAACATTGATTAGTAACTGGATGAACAAAAGAAAGTTGATAAGCATGGAGAAAATAACCACAATCTCCAGGAACATTAATTGTGTCCTTTTCCTTATTAAACCCCGTTTTAGGAATTCCCCCAACAACATATAAAGGATCACCCAATAAAGGATAACCAATAGTAGCTAGATGAATTCTAATTTGATGAGGACGACCGGTTAATATAGTAACTTCCAAAAGTGTTTTATCTGCATATCTTTCTAAAACACAACACTCACTATAAGCATATTTTCCATCAACCTTTGCCCCATAAATATAACCCAAAACCGGATCAGGTATTTTGCCAATGGGATGATCAATAACAAACTCATCAGGAAGATCACTTTTTCCAATTAAAGCATGATAGACTTTGCTGATTTTATGTTCTCGAATTTGTTTAGTTAAATTGGAACGAGCGATCGCAGTTTTTCCCATTAACATTAATCCTGATGTTCCTCTGCCCAAACGATGAATAGGAATCGGTTCATTTTGAGGATACTGTTTTTTCAACTGCCATAATAAAGTATTTTCTAAAAATCCTCCCCCTGGTAACACAGGAAGGCCAGAGGGTTTATTAACAATTAATAGATGATCATCTTCATAGATAATCTCAAAAGATAAAGGTACTTCTGGTTCTTGCCAAGGAGGACGATGATAACTTAACCATTGTCCCCTTTCTAAAACAGTAGTCGGAGCAACAGCTTGATTATCAAGAAGAATTTGACCCGACAAAATTCTCTCTAACCATTGTTGAGAACTAGAATGATGATAATATTTAGTGTAATATTCTATCACCGTTAAACCAGCATTTTTCGGTTTAATCTGTTCTCGATAAATCCAGCCATTATTCATGCTCTCAGTTTCTTCTTGGCCTTTTCCTCTTTCTCTTAGCAGTGCGATGTGCTTGAGGGAAACCAAGAGGTTTAATCTGTTGAGTTTGACGAACATCTTCGAGTTCTTTTAACTCTGTATAATCAACCCAGTGGATACAATCAACAGGACAAGTATCGATCGCCTCTTGGATGGTATCCTCTTCGTCTCCATCTTGATTGTAAACCCGGGCCCGCCCATTGTTTTCCTCGATATAAAAGGTATTAGGGGAAACATGAGCGCAGTGTTTACAGCCAATACAGGTTAACTCATCGACATAAACCCCTTTTTGTCGTAGTTGCCCCCCTAACTCCGGTTCTAACCCAGAGCGATCGGGAGCATCCCGAAAAATACCTCCTAGTTCTGGTTCTAACCCGGAGCGATCAGGGGTTAGGGAAAAATCAGTCATAAAAATCCTCAACTCTTGTCCATAACGTACGTCGTGACATCCTCCCACGCTGACTGCTAGGCAGTATAGCTTGGGCTTCCCAACTCACGATGGGATATTTCTGCCCACAGAGGTAAGTTACCCCTACGCCAGTTATCTAGGCTCATCACCCCCGACACCTCGACTTGACAGACGGTTTCCTTTCCTCTGAGTCCCAGAGTAGTAGTTTCGATACCTCGATTACAGATTTCTTGTGCGCTGGCCACATCTCTATCACATCGGTAATGACATTCAGGACAATCATGAACTCTATCAGAAAGGGTTTTTCTAACTTCTGCACGACAATTAGGGCAAGTTTGGCTAGTACCACGATGGTCAACCAAGCCAAAATACTTACCTCTTATCTTACAGACATATTTTAAAATATCCCTGAATTGCCCAAAACCTGCATCAAGGGTATGCTTGCCCAAAAAGCCTTTAGCCATTGTACGAAAGTCAATATCCTCCATAAAGATAGAGTCTCCCATATCACAGATTTTATGAGCTAATTTGAACTGATAATCTTTACGCTTGAAAGCTATATGATTATGGTGCCTTTCTACCTTCTGCCGAGCCTTTTCGTAGTTCTTAGACTGTCTTTGCTTTCTACTTAAGCGACGTTGCAGCAATTTCAGCTTGCGGTATTCGCTTTTGAAGAATTTACGACCTTTTTCTATATAGTTATCACTGGTAGCTAGGTAACTATATAGCCCGACATCTAACCCTAAAGCATGGCCAAAAGGAGCCTCAACTTCAGGTAAGTCAATGTCTGATTGAATGCTAATTACCGCAAACCATCCTATTGCTTTCTTGACTACTCTTACCTGTTTAATGACAAAACCATTAGGGATTGGACGGTGAAGATTTATCTGGACTTTTCCTAGTTTTGGTAGTTTTATTTGCCACCCAGTCAAAGGATTACTTCTGAATTGAGGAAATAATAAAGACTTCATCTGTCCGTATTTCTTGAACCGAGGAAAGCCAAATCCTCTATCACGAAAAAAGTCCCAGGCATCATGAAGTCTTCTGACATTAGTTTGCAAGACTTGGCTTGGAACTAAAGCTAAATCAGGATATTTCTTTTTAGCTTTTGGTAATTGGTTTTGTTGCTGATGATAACTAGGAAAAGGATAATCAGCAGACATAATATATTCTGACTCTAAACTGCACCTATCTACTCGACACTTACGAGAAGCAATCCAATCTTTTAACTGACGCAAAGCATAGTTATAAGAACAGCGACAAATTTCCAGCCATTCGCCTAACATTCTCTCTTGTTTGCTGTCAGGATAAATTCGGTATGAGTAGTTTAGAGTCAACATATCCTGGTGTTAGCACACAATCAATCTAGTGGTAATATAAGTTGTCTGAGCAAGTTTGTACAGTCGCACGTTAATATATTGGTCGGGCTGTATCCGCGCGCTAAAACCTTGGCGAGCGACCCCAGCTAATCATATTCACCAGCGTGAACGCGCGAGCAGGTACTCACCTGCGCTTCGATGCGTTCCCCTCGTTTATAGTGTGGGACTTAGCTCGAAATTAAAGTTAACAAGAACTTAAGCTGGTTAACTATGGAGAAAGCTTAGGGGCCTCAAACCCCTCCGCTTTCAACCAGGGGTGCTGACTATGCACTCCAGCGTTGAACAACAAGGCGAATAGAACCGTCTTCATTCTTTTGTTGTTGGGCAACTTGAAACCCTTGTTTCGCAGACTCATCAAGAATGGTATGCAGGGCATATCCTTGAGTTACTTTTTTCAAAAATCCGTCAACTGATAAAGGTTGTTGCCAATATTGTAAATCGGCAATTAATTCATATTCACTACCGTTCCAGCTAAAACCAATGTCATAGTTATTTTCTTGTTCAACTACGATTTGGGCTTTACGGGTTTGACCTTGATATCCTCTAACGGTATGGGGGCCTTCTTTCCAGTCGATACCCATGTCTTTGAGTGCTGCTTTGAGGGAGGTTAGGTTACGAATTTGGGTTTTAATGTTGCTAAAGTGTGACATATTCTTGGGAATGTTAAAGGTTACAAAGGGTAAGAAAACCAAGGCAAATAAACCATTACCAATCGCTAAAAGACGTTTGATTAGTCGCTTTTGTGGATTCAGTAATGGGTTGCTCATAGTATTGCGAAGTCTTTTCAGTAGAAACGACTCGCCCTAATTGGGCTTCGATCGCTGCTGTTACCTCTTGACAAGAGGAACCAATTATGCCCGTGACCATTTCTTTAACACGGCCATCAGGATAAATAACAAATTCTAGGGTTTCCATATTCATGGTTGATACTAGAACAAAAGTTTACACAAAGTTTAGGCGTTATCTTTCTCCGGAGGAGGATTAATTTCGCCCATTCTGGTCAAGACATAAATCTTGATCAACTTTAGCATTATTAATCAAATCTTAGCAAAAATTAACATTTGATTAGTGGTCGGCTCAGTTTATTGTAAGTTTCCCTTAACCTTCCGAAAAAAGTCAAGGGTAACTTTGCTGTCAAGGTCGGAAGTTAACAAAAATATACAAAATATACTAGCTGGAGTTCTGAGTTAGGGACTCCGCACACTTCCTACCCCTCCCACACTCTCTTACTCAAGGCTGCGAGGATCGAGGGCATCCCTCAAACCATCTCCCAGTAAATTAAAGGAGAGAACCGTAAGAATAATTAAAAGAGCAGGAGGCCAAATTAACCAGGGTTGAAGGACTAAAATGGAGGCATTGGTTGATACAGACAGTAAATTACCCCAACTTGGGTCAGGTTGTTGAATCCCTAAACCAATGAGACTGAGGACAGACTCAGAAACAATAAAACCAGGAACAGCTAAGGTAGCTGAGATGATGATATAGGTGGCCGTTTGGGGGAGTACATGACGAACAATAATGCGCCAAGGGGTTGCCCCCATTGCTTTTGCGGCCTGAACAAACTCTTGTTCTTTGAGGGATAAAACCTGACCACGGATAACTCTGGCCAGTCCCGACCAACCAATAAAAGAAGTAATTAAGACAATCAACAAAAATCTTTGCGCACTGGTCAAACTAGGGGGAAGTACAGCAGCTAAAGCCACTAAAAGATAAATGCCAGGGATTGTCATTAAAACTTCTACCAGACGCATCAAAACCGCATCGAGCCAGCCACCAAAATAACCTGCAATACCACCTACTAGCATTCCCAGGGGGAAAGAGATAATAATCCCCACTAGACCGATAAATAAGCTAATTCTACCGCCAAACAGTAAACGACTGAATTGATCTCGTCCTTGTTCATCCGTCCCCAGTAAATTGAGTTTGGCCGGACCAACAGTGCCAAAAAGATGACGGTTGAGGGGTATCCCAGAAAACAACTCTACCTCTTCAAAAGAAGGGGGTAAAGGAAGACGAACTTGCAAGAATTGGTAACTGTCACCCTTAACCAAGAGACGAATGGGTGAGGGTTGCTCAAAATCGACGTTTAAACTGCGTTTTCCTGTTTCAACATCTGTAGGACTTTGAGTTGTGGGATAGACGTGAGGGCCAATAAAGCGACCATCTTGGGTTGTCCAATGAATTTGTGTGGGGGGAAGGAGAGAGCCATCAGCCTGGGATGTGTAAGGATTATAAGGGGCAACGAAATCCGCAGCAATGACGGCTACATAAAAAATTATCAGTAATACTGCTCCAAAGCGGGCTAAAGGATTATCTTTAAGTTTTTGCCACCAGTTCATAATTAAAGGTTAAGAATTTACTCAACAATTATAAACTGTTGGATTAGCTGGTCTATTTTGTTTCGTTTAGTTCCACTAAAATAACTGCATCATCAAAATTGGGAGAATCCTTTTGCTTCTGAAAAGAGATTATTTCCAAAGTGACTGGATCTATATTTTCGGGTGTAGTTGTCAAAAATTCAAACTCTACAAAATAGAGAACCTTGTTATCAGGAAGAAAGAAGTTGTAAGTATCACCTTCACCCTTCTTAATTAAGTCTTTACTATTTAACTGATTGACAATTTCCTGAAAATTGTCTGATGAACTAGGAACAATATCATTGAGCTTAGTATAATTACTGGTGTCATTAGTAGCATACTTGACGTTATCTGTAACTGTGGCATTGATCTCATATTGCATATTTTCACGGCTACATCCTCCGGATCGCGTTTCTTTGATATGAGGGTTAGCTCTTTCATTTTTATCAAATCGAACGGCAGAACCTCGGTTTGCCCCATCAACCCCACCCTCAGCTTTAGTATAAAAAACGGTTGTAACTTCATCACTGGTGGTATTGTCGTAACAAGGAATTTTCGCATACACAACATCAATAATTGCATTACCAGGTTCCTTAAATGTAATGTCTGGGTTAACCCGAAAACCAGGGATATCTCCTCCATTGCCACCACTGACTTCCGAACGGGCATGAGCCATACTTACCACTTCATACTCCATCTTATGGGCATGACGGCTTTCTTTCCTCCTAATACCTTCTTGTTCGTACCCCAAATGCTGGAATTCATGGAGGGTGGTACCGACAAGACTAAATTGTGCTAGTTGTTTATCTTCTCGCACACAACTAAAAAATCCCTTGACATCTGCTGTTTCTTTGGGAAAACGAAACCATTGATTACCTTCACTATCGGTATATACACCTTCTTCAGTGGGATCACGTGTTAGGTTGCGACAATCTTTTCGCTTGTCATCCAAGTCTACTACCATCATGTCTACAAGAGTGAGACTTCTCCACTTACTGGGTTTTCTGCCTTTATCCTTGTCTACATTCTCCGGCTCGTCTGGATGTTTATGGGTTCCATTCCCGTAGAATCCTGGTCCAAAACGTTTAATCTCCCCAGGACCACGCCAAACTCGAGCGTCATCGACCTCATCTATATAGTAAATCACTCGTTCATAAATTCCGTCAATTTTAAGAGCGAGAATGGGGGTTTTGTCAGGATGTTTGCTAAAAAAGGTGGGAGCAGATAATTTAATATCGTCAATGTTGGTTTCAATAGTTTTAGCAGTACGAATTTCTTCGCTAATAAATTCGGTTGCTCTGTTAAGTTCATATTGCATTGCTCCAGTGGCATTAGCAACTTTATTCTCCTTTAAAATCATAATCAACCCGAACCCCGACACCATGACAACCACCAAAGTCATGGCCGCAGCAATCATTAATTCAACAAGAGTCCAACCACCAGCAGGAGGGGATTTTTGTAAGAGTTTTAAGTAGATTTTTAACATAATTTTTTCTTAGTTTGGTGTTAATTTTTCACAGTAGTTAGCATCGATGGTGTTGTTGGCTGCGTTTGCATCGTAAATTCCTGTTCTCATGATTCCTAGTCCATCACTGATAACCAAGCATCTTTGTACACCTTGACCTTTTGTGGGTCGAACCACAAGAGTCCCTTTTTCTGTTGTTGTACCTTTAAAGGAAAAAGTCACACCCCCTTGGAGTTGGTTGCCATTCATGACAACCTCAACGCTTTCGGGTAATTCCCTGTCAACGCCACCTAGACAACCATCATTGTCTTCGTCTGGATCATCTCTATCAATATCAAGAGAAAAATAATCATCGCCGGACTTTTTCTCGATTTTAATGGTGCATTTTTTAGAGTTGCGAATGGCTTGTTTTTGGGCATCTTGCAAGGCCAGTTGAATTTGATTAAGACCTTGTTTGACTTGATCTCCTTGTAGCATTGCCATTAAACTCGGGGTGCCAATGGCAGCAATAATCCCAGTAATTACTGTGACAATCATTATTTCTAAGAGGGTCATTCCCCTATTCGGATGTCGGTGACAAAGCGCACTCAGCAACAGCGGCCGGCATAACTTCTGCGTAATTTTCAGCGATGATTGATTCGTCATCTCGTAAGGTGTCACCATCTTGATCTTGTCCTCCTTGACCTGGTACATAGGGTTCTCCCATTCGATAATAAACTTGTAAAACGTCGTAATTGGTCTGGTCATCCACTGTCATTAATCGGACCAGACGATAATTTTTATTGAGAAGATTATTGTCAAAATTTGGGTCTGATTCATTATCACTGCCGTTCATGAGTATTTGCACCACGACGTTTCCGGGAGCGTTGGAAAAGATTTTGTCTTTATTACTAATAGCTGGAGAGGATTTAGTGGTAGTGTCGTTATTACCGTGGCTATTTATATCTTTGCTTAATAAATCATCTAATTCGTTGACTAAATCTGCCCCAAAACCCTTATCTTTCTTGTCAATGGCGGCCGCTCCCCGAGAACGGTTACAAATTTCTTCATTAGTCAGATTACCAGGGTTAAGAACTGAACTATTTTGAATATTATCAAGACCCATATTACTGGCGGTTGCCTGTATTCTTTCAATGTCTTGTTGGATCAAAAAGTTAGCTTGAGCTTGTCTTTCCGATTTAACTTGTAAAACAGCGTTAATGGTCATCGCTTGTAAGGTTCCCATTAGAAAGGCTGAGGTCATTAACATCGAGATAAGGACCTCAAGGAGACTCAAACCTTGATTATTTTTCGGTTTTGAGCGATGAAGAATTAGTTTCAGTAGTAGTTTGTTCATCCTAAAATATGCGAGAGGAAACCCCGTCGTCTCAAAACGTCGGGGAGGAAACGAGCATCAACTAACAAATAGTTGCTCCAACGAAGTCCGTTTCCTGTTTACAAATAAGCCCCGTAGAGCGTTGAAGCAACACAACTTTCGAGGCAGTAAATTGTCCCAATCTTTTCCAATTAAAATCGGAAACTGAGATTTGTTGAGATTTGTTTAGCGGTATGGCCAGAACACCAGCCAGAGAAAATATACTGCGCTTACCAGAAAAGAGTTTTCCTGGGTCAATTCCTAGAGCAATATACTGAGTTTTGGTGTCAGATGGCTCAACTAAAAGTTGAACATAAAATTGTCCTAAGTTATTGAACTTTCCAACAGCTTTTTTCTCTTCAATCCACGGTCTAGTCCGACTTGGTTTAGTGGGCATTAAGGGTGTTCCTTTGAGGGATAAAACAGGTACTCTTAACATGGAGATAATCCTCAGAGTTTAAGTTAAAGTTTCTTTGCCCACCTAATCTACTTCTATACTTCGATAAGAGGAAACTTGGCCAACAACTGTGAAGTTTTGAGGCCGTCCTCGTTGACTTCCTGAATCACCCATAACCAGGGTTGAACCAACATCCATTTGTTTGATGGAGCGATCGCAATCAGATCCACTATTGGAAGCATCCATTACTTTAACCCATGCTGCTCCTCGTATTTGTGCTTGAGATATCAGTAACTTAGTTTGCGGGGCGTGAACAAAGCCACTAATTATGGTGCCACCAGATATATTGATTTCTTTTGAACTTGACCGGCTATAAAGTTCTAGTTTACTGGGATCTTCAGGATCACCAATGAAGGTCACTACAGTCTGGTTACCACTTTCACTCCGACATTGGGTAGTCTGAGCGTTATCAAATGTGCTTGTTCCGCTCATAGTAATTCCACCGTCGATAAAAATAACAACTTTTTTACCTACAGGGGGATTAATTCTGATTTGTGCGTTACTCAGTATGATAGAGTCATCCCCTTTAAAGTGATAGTAATAGATATTGCCAATGGCGGTGTCTGTAGCATTATTTTGAAAGTCATCGCATTGTTCGCTGCTACTACCACTCGAAGTGTTTCCAGAAACACCACGAGGTAAAGTGATACCACAATTGCTAAAGTTAAGAGGATCTAAGTTGGAAACACCACTAGGAACCTCGGGAATATCAGGCAGATTATCTCTTACTTGTTGAACACCACCATTTTCAGTCGGGTTAACATTTGTCTCACCAATTGCGATGGCAGTGGAATCTAATTTGTTGCTATTGACATAACTCTCGCTAGTATTCCAGTCACCATTCTGTGAGCAATCTATCCAGGTAACAGCGTTAATTGGTTTATTGGGTTTACTTGAATCACTGGACTGTTTTGAGTTGTCATTATTACCTCCCGAGCCGTTATTTGTATCACTAACCCATAATCCTGGGGTCAGAGCAGTGTTTTCAGTTCCAGTAGCGTTACTTGAATTATCAGACCGTTCAAGGATAGGCAAATTAACACTAATTTTCCTGATAGAATTATTAAACTTAAGATCACTACTGCTATTGTCTTGATCAAGTCCGCGAGCTTCTATTTCTAGCTTAACTATGTTTGGAGCAGTTGTATCTGGCAGCAATTCATAACTGGTTAAGCGAAATTCTCCAGCAGATGAATCCTGATCATCAACTTCGATCCACTGCTTGTTACGGAGTTTGTCAACCATATCATTAAACTCGTCTTTATCAAAGGGAGCAATTGGCTCATATGTATCGGAATTGCCTCCCCCTAGTCCCCATTCCCCAGGGATTTGAGTACCATCACAGGCCTTAGCTTCTAATTCATGACCACCGCCATTATTATTGTTATTATTATTGCCATCACCACTAGGTTGGTATTTATTAACGATTTGAGTAGCAACAGTTGGCCAGTCCTCAAGCTTTGTTTTAATAAGTTCTTGATGCTGTTCTTGATTCAAAAACTGGGCAATGCGTATCACCCCAACTTCAGCTTTAGCCATGCCTTTAGCGATGTTTTGTTGAACGGTAACTTTCTCTTTTTCGCTGCTGCTTCTGACTAACATAACGGCTCCTGTGAGTGTCATCAAAACTCCAGCAACTAAAGCAAATCCGCTAACAAACCCTTTATTGTTTCTACGGGAAAGACGAGAGAGAAACAAAAATATTTCTGTGTATCTTGTATTCATAATTTTCATCCGAAAGTCACTATAAAAATTTAGACCGGGTTTTCACTAACTATCACACTAAAAGTTATTGTTAAAACGTTGATGATATCTATTGTGTTTTTTGCATGACAAGACAATTAAACAGACAAACAATGTGCTAACTAAATTTTTTTACTGCTATAGTTTTGGCACTCATTTTGAATGATATATTCACTATTGGCAGTGATCTAATAAGGGATAGTTATGTGATATTCGTCACACCTCCATTGTTACTCTTAATTCATTAAATAAAAACCGTGATTTTGAGTATTTTTGGAGTTTTTAGTTTTAAGATATTTTAACTATTTTTTCTTATCGTCTAATTTATTGTAGAAATTACTTAGTTAATTTTACTGATATTTCTAGTCGCTGATAGCATTCAGCATTATGGTTACTGTAGTTATTTTAGGGTGGGCATTTTCCATCGGACTACGGTAATTTTATCTTGATCAAATAATTAGATTGCAAGTTTTCTCGGAATAATAATTTAAAGATAGGATCTAAGTTTCTTTACTGAGTGAGACCCTTGTGCCAATTTATTTTGGTTTCTTGTGCAATTGGATAAATTTGACTATCATTCGGTACTAAATTAATGGTTTTAATAGCTAAGGTTAATTGTCCTTTCTCTGCCCTAGTTTTAGCTAACTGATAAATATTATTACTTAATTCTTCAATTATTTTCTGGGCGTGATTATAGCCTATTTCCTTTTTTTCTATCTGTTTTAAAATTCTAATTGCTTGTTGATATGATGAAGCTTGATTAGGTTTAATTAAAGACAATGCAGCTTCGATTAAAACTTGATTTTTTTCTTGTTGTTTGCTTAGTTTTTGCCATTCTTTTAGGCGTGTTTGCCCTAATTTATATAGTTTTTGGTTATCTTGGGGAATCAATTTTATAGCTGATATAGCTCCTTGAAAATCTCCTAAAATAGCTCTTCCTTGAGCAATATCTAAAATAGTTTTACTCCATTCTTTAATATTATTTTGTGCTTTTCTGTAGAGGGGTGTATGGGGTTTAATGTGACGAGCATAGCTAATAGCTTCATTAAACCTTGATGCTTGCTGCGTACTTAGTTTTATCTTACCATAATCTAATATTTGTTGATTCTCCTGGGTTGTTTGATAATTTATCCGGTTGAGATGTTGACGTATTTTTAGAGACATCCACCACAAAATACTTATTGTTCCTAATATTGCTCCTATCCATAACAAATATTGTATTATCCATAACTTTTTTTTGGTTTGATTATTGGTTTTTGGGGTTGAACCGGAAGAGGTATTAGCAACAACCGGTTTAATGTTTGTTTTTACTACAGGAACGTTTAAATGGAGTTCTGGTTGAAAGGATGTTTTTGGTAGCTTTGGTAAAATAAGGGTGTTTATGGGGTGTTTTTGGGGGGAATGGGGTGACGTTTTTTTTATTTTGAAGGATGGGGTGTGATCTGCTTGAGTTTTGACTAACTGTTTCTGAGGAGTAGGGAATAGGGGTTGATGACGAGTCTTATAACGACTAATAATAATGGGAAGAGCGATCGCTGGAAAATTATTCTGACAAGATGGGTTTAATTTTTGTCTCAGGTAAGAGTCTAATTTAGCAAGGTTAAGATCATGTTTATAATAGCGAAATGCTTCGGTTAAGATAGTAATTAAGGGACTTTTTTCTAGACTAAGATTTTGATAATAAAGGGAACGACAGGAAAAAATCAAAGAAATGCCTTTTTTCTGCGCTATTTTTAAAGTAGTTTGTCCTAGTTTCCCATCTTTTAAAGGGTTTTGTAAATCTAAAATAATTAAGAGATTTTGGCTACTATTTTGTAATTTTTCAAAAAGTGATCGCACTTTTATTCCTGTTTGTAAAACTGTATTAATGTTACTATCAATAGGCAGTAAATAATCTTCTCCTTGATAATTAATACCGTATCCTTGGAAGAAAAAACAACAATATTCTAGATTACTAGCAGTATCATCAATCCATTCTAAAATGTTATTACGATTAGGATATGTTGAAAGTTTTCCTGGGGAGGGAGAGGTATCAGTGAGTAATAATAATTGATGGGATCGAAGATTAACTTCTGTAAAAAAATATCGATAAAGTTCCTGCGCGCTATTTTCCGCACCTCTTAAGGGTTGATAATGTAAATATTCTTCTATTCCTATACATATAGCACGAAAATTGTTCATAAGATAGCATTATTATCTTCTCATCTTAATTATTGAGACTGATTAAACAAAGATACCGTTCCCTATTTTGTGGTTAGATAAATTAATTTTTTTGAGTCCATTCTTCTGGTTCTCTATCTACTGCGTACTGAAAATTTTTGGGGACTAAGTTAATGGTAATTTCTTGTTGCTGTGAGGTTTGAGGATCAATTTGAGCATACAATAATTCTTCTTGAAAATTTGGTTGACCTAAAATGATTTTATGTTGTTTTTTATTCTCAAGTTCAATGGTAATTGTTCCTAGTGGTTTATCTAAACCATATTCTTTTTTTTGAGCGTTGGGAACTGTTAAAGTTCTCGCAGTTTCACTGTTAACCAAAAGATTGGTTAAAAAAGCAATGACAGCATCATTTGCTACAGTTTCTTGGGGTTTTTTCATTTGCCAAGATTGTTTTTCTTCGCTAGTTCTCTCAAATTTATAGGTTGTATCTTTGGTTTCAATAGTTAATACTTTGATATCTTTTTCATCGAAAGTAAATAGTTGTTTATTTTGGGCGGCAATTTCTTCCTGTTGCGTATTAATTTGTAATTCATAGACATAAACTCCTACTCCTAAAATAGTAGCGATTCCTAATAAGATTAAAGTTGTTTTTTGTAACTTCATAATTGACCTCTCTATTGTTAATTTTTATCTTCTTCGCCACCAGGTTATTCCAGCAGCAATTAAACCTAACAAAGGAAAAACAGCTAATGACAATATAGGCACTATAGTAGCTTGTAAGGGGGATAAATTGAGTCTTCTATCTTTTACTTGTTTAGGACGAATTGATAGAGGTTGTTCGTCTTGATTACTTAACCATTGTACAGTGTTTAGGAAAACATCTCCATTTAATTGTTGATTGAATAAATTATTAGTTGCAAAGGTTGAATTACCAATAATGACTAAACGAGATTCTATTTTATCTTTGTTTGCATCATTATGTTTTTGTTCTGTTTCTTGTTCAGAATTATTATTATTTTTTATTTCATTTTTTTCATCTTTATTGGAATCATTTTGATTATCAGTTGTATTATTGCTTTCACTTTCACTGTCTTTTTTTTCAGAATCATTGTTATTTTCTGTTTCATCTTTATTGGAATCAGTTTGATTATCAGTTGTATCGCTCATCTCATTTTCAGTATCTTCTTGTTCAGCATTATTATTATTTTTTGTTTCATCTTTGTTGGAATCAGTTTCTTTGTTACTATTATTATCTATTTCCTTACTATTGTTGTCTTCTGTTTTATTATTATCTGAATTGTCTTGACTATTATTAGTTTCTTCTGGTTCTATTTTATTATCAACCGTTTCCGAAGAGATACTACGGGTTAATGCAACCCCTAAATCAAACGGTCCAGAAATGTCTTCTTGGGGATCAAAGATAACTTCTTCTGATTCTAAATTACTTTCGGCCCACATTTGTTCACTAGTGACTATTAAGGAGGTTGCTTGCACATTTTCAACCTCAATAGTATCAACCGGACGAGACAAGGGATAGAACGAAATACTATTAGCAAATTCTTCTGTGATAGGATGGTTTCCGTAACTGGTAATAAAAGGAGTAGTCGGACCCAAACCGACAATATTTCCGGCCCCTGAACCGTCTATAACTATACGATTATCTAACTTAATTCCCCAGTCTTTTAGTATGGGTTCTAAACCTGGATCTGTGTTAGGATCAAGCATTAAAAATAAGTTACCTCCTTTGTCTGAATATTCTTTTAATGCTGTTACTTCTTGGTCAAATAGTTGACGTTTTGGACTAGCAATAATAATCACATCTGCATCTTCAGGAATTCCTCCATTTTCTACTATATTTAAGGGTCTGACTTCATATCCTTTACTTTCAAGACTTTGAGTTGCTTCTGATAAACTTCCTTCGGGAGTTGGTTCTAGTGAATATTCTCCATGACCTTGTAACAGATAAATTTTTGGAATATAATCTTGTTGAATTGTTGCGATCGCATTGGTTAATTTTATCTCTGATAAGGATTCCCTTTGGTTAAAAGTAATTAAGGTTTGTACTAATTGTTTTTTGTCTTCGTATTCTAGATAAACGTCTCCTAATGATTGAACATTAAACTGTTGAGTGATTCCTACTTTTATATCGGGATCAATTAGTTCAAATTTAAAGTTATCATTGTATCGTTGATAGTTTTCTAATAAGTCTTCGTCTTGGGGTTTTATCTCCTTGTCAAAAATATAAACTTTAGTGGGTTTATCAAGATTTTTGATAATTTCTTGGGTTTCTAATGATAAGGTATAGAGTTCATTTTCTGTTAAATCAATGCGAGGAGAATAACTAACAGCAATAAAATTAATTAAGGCTAAAATTATTAGTAAAGATAGGGTTGCAATAAAAGCATTAGTTCCTATTTGGGTGGATCTTTTTTGCCAAAAACTTCTCCCTGTTACTAACAGATAGACTAACCAAGTAAATAAAAAAATCCCCCCCATGATCACTAAACTCAGATAAAGAATACTCTGAGTTTGTGTGAGAAAGATAGGAACTAAACCCGAAACTGTTAAAATTAATCCGGGGACAAATAGATATTTGAGAATTATTTTATAGTTATTTATTTTTTGCATTTGTTTATAATACTTTTAAGTCTTTTTATAAAAATTAAGGTAAGCATTTTAAGAACGTTGATATCGGAAAGCTTCAATAGATTGTGCAGTTAAGAAAATCCCTAATAGTATATAGCTTATAAACAAAACTATACTACTAACATCTAACACTCCCCTAACTAAATCTGTATAACGATCAAATAAAGAAAGAGAGGATACAATACTTTTAAAAGGTTCTTGTAAATTAGCTGCGATCGCATCCATAATCCATAAAAATAATATTAAAACAAAGGTCAAAATATAGGCTAAAATTCCGCTATCGGTTAAGGAAGAAATAAACATTCCTAAAGAAAGAATAGCAGTAGCGACTAAAATTAAAGCCCCATGAGATAATAAAATAATATTCAGGTTTACTGGTGGACTCGCATTACTAAAAATGATGATTTCATAAATCCAAAATGGTATCATTAATACGATAAAAAATGCTAAAACTCCTAACAATTTTCCTACAGCAACCACCCAGTTTGTTACAGGAGAAGTCGCTAATAATTCTAGGGTTCCCCGTTTTCTTTCCTCTGAATAAAGTCCCATAGATAAAGCAGGTAACAATACTAATAATAAGGAAATAATTACCGCAAAAAAACTATCGATAAATTGACCAGCAACATCAACAGGAACCGATAATTGACCACTTTGTTCAAAAAAGGAAAGGGTTTGTAATATCTCTTCTAGAATAGCACTAAAAAAGAAGCCCCCAATTAACCAAAACACAGCAGCGATAATGTAAGCAAAAGGAGAAGCAAAATAACTTTGAAATTCTTTGCGAAAAATAGCAGCTAAATTAGTTAGTATCATCTCAATAATAGTTATAAGGTTTATTTAGTTATTGATAATATAATATTTAATAGAATAAATTTACCCTCCGTCTCCCATCTTCTCTGTCTCCCCATCAAATTCCAAGGATGAATTTTTTTCCAAAATAGTTTCCTCATCTTCCGTTGCTGCTTCTTCTGTAATCACATTTAAGAAAACATCTTCTAAAGTAGCACGAGTTCGTTTCATTTCGTATAAGTCCAACCCTTGATTAATAATTAAAGCAGCAATATCTTTACCTATTTCTTGATGGGAATCAGTAGTTAATAATAAAGTATGACGCTTAGTTTCGCTATTGGATTTAATTTCTAATTGACTAATTCCAGCTAGGTCGTTTAACATGGTTTCTAAACTAAAGATATCCCCTTCAATTTCAATTTCATATCCTCCTTTTGCTGTTAAATGGGACATTAAATGATTCGGGGTATCCGTTGCCACAACTTTACCACCATTGATGATCGTGACCCGATCGCAGGTCATGCTCACTTCTGGTAAAATATGAGTAGATAAAAGTAGGGTATGTTCCCCGGCTAAACTCTTAATCAGGTTGCGGACTTCGATTATTTGTTTAGGGTCGAGGCCAACAGTAGGCTCGTCTAGTATAATTACGGGGGGATCGTGAACGATGGCTTGAGCAATACCGACCCGTTGTTTATAACCCTTAGATAGCTTACGGATCAAAACTTTGCGCTTATCTTGCAGTTGACAGCGTTCCATAGACCAGTCTACCCGAGATTGTCTTTGTTTGCTGGCTACTCCTTTAATTCTAGCCACAAACTCCAAAAACCCTCCTACTGTCATATCTGGGTACAGAGGAGGAGTTTCCGGAAGATAACCGATGTTGCGTCTAACTTCTAAAGACTGTTCATGAACATCATATCCTGCAATTTTAGCCGTTCCAGCGGTGGCAGGGATAAAACCGCTAAGGATACGCATAGTGGTTGTTTTTCCTGCGCCATTTGGTCCCAAAAAGCCGAGAATCTCTCCTTTTTCAACGGAAAAATTCACATCTTTTATAGCAGCAGTTGAACCATAAATTTTGCTTAAGTGTTCGACTTCAATCATGTATGTTAAAAAGTTTATATATGATGTTACTAGATTTCAACTTCTAGCTGCTTGGTTGGCACAAAACATTCCCCCGGTAAAAGAACGGGATCATGACGAAAAATTAATTGGCCTCGATGACTTTTTCTATGAATGGCGATACCATGAGGTCGCTTGGCACTTCTCGGATGTAACATACAATAAGTACGATAGATCCGTTGTGCTGCCCGTAACAGGGTCGGGTCTAAAATAATAGTAGAGTCCATCCCTTGCGCTTGTGACTCGTTAATGTGATGTGTATAAGCCATAATAATGATCTCCTCACAAAGTTATCGAGGTTTGCCTTTAATATATTAATGGAAAGAATACACATCAAAGGACGGAAAAATACTAAACTATGATTCCAATATCCTTAACAAAACTTCTCCCATTGCTTTACATCCTACTGCTTTCATGCCATCAGACATAATATCCCCTGTGCGATATCCTTGGGCTAAAGCCTCGAAAACGGCTTTTTCTAACCTAGCAGCTGCCTTGGGTTCGTTCAACCCATAGCGTAGCATCATCGCTGCACTTAGAACCTGGGCTAAGGGGTTGGCTTTGTCTTCTCCTGCAATATCGGGGGCCGAACCGTGAACGGGTTCAAATAAACCAGGTTTTTCTAAACCTAAACTAGCAGAAGGCAACATCCCAATACTACCAGTTAACATGGCTGCTGCGTCGGAGAGAATGTCTCCAAATAAATTCCCTGTAACAATGGTATCAAACTGTTTAGGGGCGCGCACTAACTGCATCGCTGCGTTATCTACATAGAGGTGAGACAGTTCCACATCGGAGTATTTTTCCCCCATTAAGGTAACGCGATCGCGCCATAGTTGAGAAACATCGAGGACATTGGCTTTATCTACAGAACATAGCTTACCACCACGTTTTTGGGCGGTTTCAAAGGCCACTTTAGCGATGCGATCAACTTCTGACTCAGTATAAGCCATAGTGTTGACCCCTCGTTTCTCTTTGGTTTCTGTCTCAAAAATGCCTTTGGGTTTGCCAAAATAAATGCCGCCGGTTAACTCCCTAACTACCATGATATCCACCCCTGCAACGATTTCTGGTTTCAGGGAAGACGCACCGATTAATTGAGGTATAATGGTTGCTGGCCTTAGGTTAGCAAAAAGGTTGAGTCCAGCGCGAATAGCTAATAAACCTGTTTCTGGGCGTTGTTCACGGGGTAGGTTATCCCATTTATAACCGCCGATGGCAGCTAATAACACCGCGTCGCTATCACGACACATTTTCAGGGTTGCTTCTGGCAGTGGTTTGCCTGTTTCGTCAATGGCAACCCCACCGATCAATGCTTCTTGGAATTGAAAATCAATGTCTAACTGCTTACCAACAACTTTGAGGATATCAACGGTAACAGCTAAAATCTCAGGGCCGATGCCATCCCCTGGCAGTAGGGTTATACGATATTTCCTCGTCATAGTTCAGTTCTTCTTTATTTGTTTAGTGAGCGATCGCTAATCTCACGCTGTGGAGGTTACTATCTATCCGTTTAACCTGCAATCCTACTCTACCATGAGTTGGTCAAAAAAAATTTTCTCAAAACGCTTGACACTGACAAAAAATCTTGTTATATTAATAAAGGTCTAGAAAAACAAGCCCCCATCGTCTAGTGGCCTAGGACACCTCCCTTTCACGGAGGCGACAGGGATTCAAATTCCCTTGGGGGTATTCAAAG
>JAAUYK010005641.1_pt1 | contig 42777 bp, 28 predicted proteins | sample 7278021 | NCBI WGS metagenome assembly JAAUYK01 (sample SAMN14350223, study PRJNA611818) | marine sediment metagenome | isolation source: surface marine sediment (1.8m) | place: French Polynesia: Moorea | collected 2018-08
GGCGTTACCGCATCTGGTGCGGCGGCTGACACCAACATCACGGTTACCGGCGCTGCAGTCGGTGACGCTGTGGTCGTGGTGAACATGTCCACCGCAGATGAAGCTCTCGTAGCTTCGGTGACGGCAGCGGATACCATCCAGGTAACGACGGATACCACGGGAGATAGTCTCCTCGTACTGCTGTTCCCGAAGTCGTCTTAATCGCAACCCAAAGGTGAGGTGCAAATATGAAGTTGGTACAGATTGGTGCTAGGAACTACACCTGCATCGCAGTGAAGTTGGACCCGATCAAGAAGGGCGAGACCATCGAGGTGGATGCCCAGATCGGCCAGCACTTGCTAGGGCAGGTGTATCAGGACATCGCGAAGAACGAACATCCGTACTTCGTGGAAGCAGGCGACCCCCGGGCCGCTAAGTATGTCACTGAGGAGGCACCAAAGCCGAAACCCAAGCGGCGTGCACGCAAGAAGGTTGCGGCTAAGCCAGCGGAACCCGTGACCGACGTTACTGAGGAGTAAGACAGTATGAAACTTGCCACCGCAGATGAAGTTTTGACCCGTGCAAACGTGTCGAGCACTGTGGGCGCAAGCAGTACTGCCACGGTCGAGTCAGCTCTGGAGGCGGCTACTACGGTGGTCGCCTCCATCCTGCAGACGCCGCTAGAGTCCGCCGAGCGGATTGAGTACTTCGACTATAACCCGTCCCGGTACCAGGGCACGTTCCAGCCGTTCAAACTGAAGCTGACCCAGCGGTTCGTGACGGACGACGCGGTCAAGGTCTACTTCTCGACAGACGGGTACCCGGCACAGATCAGTTCCAACTTTGAAGCACTGTCAGAAGACTTCTCGGTTAGCCGCTATCGTGGCCTCGTGGACATCTTCTCTGAGCCTCTACGCGGTGCGAAGACCATTGCGGTCAAGTACGCGGCGGGGTTCGATGACGGTTCCGGCGACATTCCTCCCTGGATGAAGGAAGCAGCGATCTCAGCAGCTTTGCATGTGCACCATGCCCATAAGATATCGCACGACACAGAAGACCAGCCTGACATGGCTAAGGTCATGGCGGGAATCCTCTACACGCAACTCAGCAACTTCATTACGATTGACTACAACGCTTCACCGAGCGTCGATAGCAGGCTGCTTTGATGTTCAGTCTGTTTGCCAAGATCAATCAGACGAAAGTAGCGAAGCGGCTGAAGCAGTACCAGCGGGGGATCAGGGACGCCATCGATGATACGTCCGAGTTCGCCGCTGACATTGCACTGAAGCACACACTGCAAAGGTTCGAGGCTGCGGGGCGCAACAAGCGTGCGCAGCAGAGCTATACCGGTGAGCAGTGGCGCAGCCCGAGAGAGTCCACGTTACGCAATCGGAAGAAGAACCGAGGCGGCAGTAACCAGTCCCTGGTGGACACTGGCCTGATGCGTGACTCCATTCGAGCACGGCTACGCAAGGGTAGGAAGGAGCGCGAGGCGATCATCTTCATTCGTCCGGGCGTGCGCTACCCGAAGAAGAAAGGCAGCATCGCAGTGAGTACGGTAGCGAAGCTGCAGCAGCGCGGTTACATCACGGCTCCTGGTTCACGTATCCCCGGGCGGTACGTGGCACCGAGGCGCTTCATGGGCATCGATGAAGACACCGAAAGGGTCATTCGAGGCAATCTTTCAACCAGACTGAAGGCGAAACTCTTTGGCTTCGGTTAACGACTTGGTGAACGAACTCAAGACGCTTGTATCGGGCGTCGCTGAGTTTACCGACAAGGGCTTTACCATCTACTCGATGGAAGAGATAGAAGCCCTGGCCGGTGTTGTGCAGCTTCCGTTGGTGGGCGTTGTGTACAATGGAGCGGAGAAGATAGAGAACAGCGCAAAGGGCGTGGCGGGCAACACCACTACGGCTTTCTGTACCGTCTACTTCTCCGTCGTCGTGGCGATGAGCTATAAATATCTGACAGAGGGTGATACGAAAGTAGACGCTGTGGATCTGTTAGATCAGCTCAGAGGCACCATCCTGGGGTATCGAGGTGTTAACAGCAGACCGTGGATATTCAACGGTGAGCAGCCACTCGGTTCCGATACCGAAGGCGTGATTTACTACGGTCAAACCTGGGAGACAAGTCTCCCGATGTTGAGCAACAACTGATTTGGGAGAACCCTAATGGCTTATTATTCAGGACAAGGCAAGCTCTACGTTGCAGAGCGTAACGCTGACGGCACCCCGAAGGGCTTTATCGCACTTGGTAACGTCCCCTCTCTGGAACTCTCGGTCGAAGTGACCAAGTTCGAGCACAAGGAATCCATGTCGGGTTCGCGTGCTGTGGACTTGACTATCGTCCAGGAGAAGAAAGGCACCTTCTCGATGACCATGGAAGACATGGACCTCGACAACCTCGCACTGGCGTTCTGGGGTGAGAAGGCTTCGCTGGCTACCGCTGCAGTCTCCGATCTGGTCATCAAGGCCGCAGTCCACGCTACCGAAGAGCGTCGTGTGCCGATCATGGACTACTCGACCGGTGACGTGTATCCAGGCATTACGTCCGTGACTGTGGGCGACGACGCCGTTCCTACTACCACCTACGAGTTCGGTACGGCTCCGGGCACGACGGCAACTCCGGGTGGCGCACTCAATGGATGGATCGATGAGGCCAACGGCACGCTGATCATCTTCAGCACCGCTGAGCAGACCGCACGTTCGGCGTCGTCCACCATCACCGATGGTCAGGATCTGTACATTGATGCCACTGGCTACGATGCTCAGGAGATCATGCACGCCTTCACCGAGACCTCGCAGCAGCGTTGGTTGCGCTTCGAGGGCCTGAACACCATCGACAACAAAGTCGTGGTGATCGACCTCTTCAAGGCCGACCTCGATCCGCTGACCGGCTACGGTCTGATCAACGAGGAACTGGCTTCGTTCGAGATCACCGGTTCGGTGCTCTACGACGAGCTGCAGCCGGGAACCTCGAAGTTCTTCCGTCAGGTCAACGTCACCTGATAACTGATCCGTCAGTTATACTGAAAGCCACTCCCCTGCGGGGGCGTGGCTTTTTGTTTGTCTAGGAGAAACTAATGTCTGAACAAGGTGCGGTGAAGACCGAAGTAGAAGAGATGGCCGAGCAAGTAGGTGTGGCCTCTGGTACTGCTCCGGAAACGTATGTCCATCTGAAGGACGACACTAAGGTAGAGATTTACAAGTGCAAGACGAAGAACATCGGTTCAGTCTTGCAACTGATTTCAAAAGTGATGGACGACCTGGGGGTGAAGGACACCAGTGGGGCGTTTTCAGTTAACCTGGAAAACCCAGCGTTTCTGCTCAATACTTTAGCGAAGTCGAGTGGGAACGTAATCGAGGTCGCGGGCGACCTGTGTTCACTCACCTACGAGGAGATTGGAGAGCTTGAGGTAGACGACACCCTCAAGGTACTTATCCAGATCATCACGGTGAACAAGGATTTTTTCTTGAAGAACGTGCTCCCGCTCGCCCAGTTCGCATTACAGGTACCCAACCAGAGCGGCAGCACGGAATCAAACGAAAGCTAGCGGACAGCCTCATAGAGAACGTCGTGTTGCTCGTCTCTATGGGGTTCCCGGAGCGGGACGTGTGGGAGATGCCCATGGACCGCTTCAATCTCTATACCAAAGCGACACAACGGGTGATCGGTGTACAACGTAGCGGCGTACTGACGGATACGACAGTCGCCATCGGCGCAGCTCTTGGTGGCAAAGATGCCGCCAAGGATGTTGAGAAGTACGTTAAAGGGCTAACTGAATAGCATGGCCAGAGAATCCGATATCCTCGTTAGAGTCGGTCTACGGGACGAGAACTCAGGAAAGGTACTCAAAGATCTCCAGTCCCGGATCATCCGATTCGTAGGTGCGGTCACCGCATCCGTAGCAGCCGTACAAGCCATCACGTTCCCGATCCGCGAAGCTGCCAACTTCGAGCGGGAGCTGAAGAACGTCCAGAAGACGACCGGCTTTACCGACAAAGAGATCCAACAGCTCTCCGGGTCCTTGCTCGATCTGTCTCGCGAGCTGGGCATCTCCGGTACCGAGCTGGCACAGATCTCGGCTATCGCCGGTCAGTTGGGCCTGGGTGCCGAAGGCCGGGAGGCGGTTGCCGAGTTCACCGGGGTGGTTGCGGAGGCATCCGTCGCTCTCGGTGACACGGTAGAGAAGACCGCTGAGTACACCGCTCAGCTCTCGTCCATCTTCAAAGTTCCGATCCAAGATGTCAGCAAGATCACTGGCGTGCTCAACGAGGTGTCGAACGCCTCTGTCGCGACCGGTGCGCAACTTGCAGACATCGGTAAACGTGTAGGTGACACGGCGGGGCTGGCCATTACCGAGACGATTGCCCTGGCAGGCTTCGTCCGAGAGCTGGGTGTCCCGGTCGAACAGGCCGGTACCGGTATCGTCAACTCGCTGATCAACATCCAGACCAAGTCGGCGCAGGTCACTGAACTGCTGGGCAAGGATGCGGAGGAGTGGGGTGCAACTTTGCGGGCCAACCCGCTCGATGCCTACCTGGAAGTCACCAGTGCCATAGGCAAGATTGACGATCAGAACAAGCAGGCCGAGCTGATCAAGTCCCTGTTCGGTACCGGTCGTCAGTTCGCTCTGAACCAGAAGATCGTCGCGGACTCCGTCAACGGCTACGCCAAGCTGCGGCAGCTTCTGGATCTGACCAGGAAAGAGTTCGAGAAGGGTACGTCGGCCAGCAAGGAATACGACAACATCATCTCGGCCCTGACCGGGCAGCTCAGCATCCTGCGTAGTAGCTTTGGGGCGTTGGTCACTGAGGCGGGACTGGGTGCCATCGATCCGCTGGTCGAGTCTACGCAGAAGCTGGTTGCTGCACTGCAGTCAGAGACCGCACAGGACTTCGCTGAGGGCGCGGCCAAGTCGCTAGCCAACCTTGTTTCTACCGCAGGGGACTGGGTAGAGGCGATCACCGAGTCTAGCGATGCGTTTGAAGGCTTCCTGGATACTCTGGAGACGGTCGGCAAGTTCATTGCCACGTACTTCACGACCAAGGTCATCGCCAACCTGTCGAAGCGCATCGCTCGCCTACTGACGTTCGTCGGCAGGCTGGGCACGCTGTTTGGCAGCTTGTTCAAAGGCATCGGTGCCAAGAATGCCGTGGCGTCATTCCTGGGCCTGGAGCGTCAGGTCGTCAGAACGGCCACGTCCGCCAAGACCATGGGTGTGGCGTTTGATACAGCGCTCACCAAGACCGAAACCGAGCTGGTAACGATCACCGGGCTGATTCGACAGCTCGTGGCCCAGCTCGATGCACTGATCATCAAGCTCAACGCCTCTCAGATCCTCGCTAACCGCCTTGCGGGCACGACGACAGCCGCCATAGGGGCAGCGGGTGCGGCAGGCGCAGCGGGCGGCACAGCGGCGTTCGCAGCACAGTCTGCGGCGGCGGCAGCGAGCGGCAAGGTGTTGATTAACACCGCACAGAAGGTCACCCCGGCACTGAACACAGCCAGCAAGGCTTCTGTCGGCTTCTTAGGTGCGTTGAAAGGCATTGCCAAGTTCGTGACGGGTGGCTTCCTGGCCGCACTACGGGCGATCCCAGCGTTCCTGGCCGGTCCATGGGTAGGCGTACTGACTACGGGTGTCATTGCTTGGCAATTCTTCGGCGACGACATCACAGAAGTGCTACAGAACCTATACAACAAGATCCGCGAGTTCTTCGGTCTACAGGCTGTCGAGTTCGACAAGAGCAACCAGAAGGCGAAGGAGTGGTCACGTACGCAACGTGACGCGGTAGAAGACGCGATCACCAGCTACGAGTCGGCGATCACCCGCTTCCGCAACAACTTCCCGGACCCCACCGCTAGCGTGGGCGATCTGGTCAACGATCCAAACATTCGCAGCGACGAAGAGCTGACGCAGCGTACGTTCGACAAGCTCATCCTGAAGGTTCGCAACCTGGGCGACATCCTCAACACCAGTCAAGCGGCCCTAGAAGGCAACGCCGCCAAGCTGGAGATGTATCGGGACAAGCTGTCGGGCACCAACCGACAACTCGAACTGCTGCTGCGCAAGCGTGCAGGCTACGAGAGCTTCCTGCGTCTGGGTACACCGGTCGCGGGCCAGCCGGATCTGAACCAGGAAGAGGCGCAAGCCGCCGTCAAGCAACTGAACAACGAGATCGCTGGGCTGACGGTTACCCAGCAGGCGTTCCAGGCTGTGATTCGCGAGCTGGAAGACAACGCAGAGGACTACACGCAGGCGCTACGCGAGGTATCCCTGGCTCAGGGCAACCTGACCTTCCAGAGCAACGTCAGTGCGTTCTTTGACAAGCAGATCCTTGAGTTTGCCCGGGGCCTGCGGGCGGTCATTCAGTACAAGGAAGGTCTGGAGGCGTCGGAAGAAGCAATTGATCAGATCAATCAACAGATTGACGATGCGAACGGTACGGAGGCTAAAGAGAACCTGGACGCACTGATCACCGCAAAGGCATCGCTGGTCGCCAATGAAGAGAAGCTGAATCGTCTCTACGAAGAGCAGAAGGTAGCCAATGAGCAACTGGGTGCCGAGATCCGCAAGAACGCAGGCAACCAGCTTGCGTACACGGCACTGGTCAACCAGGGCAAGAAGAGCCTGGACGACACCATTGCCGTTCTGTCTCGTGCAGACGAAGACGGTCTGCTACGTACTGCCAACGGCGTAGCCGAAGCATTCAAGGCATCGAAGACCACGCTGGAGGCTTTGGCCAACTTCGGTGCGCTGAGCAAGCTCAAGGAAGGCATCGATGATGTTGCTGAGTCGATGGAGCACTACAGCAAGGTCGCCAAGAGTGCGCTCGACAACACGAACAACGAGATCTCTGCGGTAGAGCGCAAGTTCCAGCAGTTCGCCACGTCGCTACGGTTCAGCCAGATCGGCGTCGAGATTGATCTCAAGTTCGACCAGTCCAAGTTCGACGCGATCACCGACGAGTTCGAGACGCGGCGGCAGAAGATCATCGACAAGTACAAGGACATCTTGTCGCGGGCACTGCCGTCTGAGCGTGAGTACTGGAAGGTTCGCCTACAGAACGAGCTGCGCTCCCTCAACAACGAAGAGAAGACCGAGAAGGCGCAGCTCCAGCGCAAGCGTATCCAGGAAGAGTTCAAGCGGATCTCAGAAGAGACTGCACGGATCTTCGATGAGGCGTCCAAGGCTACCAACGTCAATGAGTTCTTGGCACTCAAGGCCGAAGGCAAGCAGGGCCTGTCCGAGCTGCAAAACATCGTGCGTGAGGCGCAGACCCTGGAGACAGTCGATGTCTTTGGTAAGGCTACGCAGGCGTTCAAGCCGAACGAGATCGCCAGTCTGGTGGACCGTGTACGCAACCTGACGACCGAAAGCCAAGCAGACATCCGGACGGGCAACGAAAACATCGTCAGGGCGACGACAGAGGCTGAGAAGAGCTTCCAGAGCGTTGCCAACAGCATCAACGAGGCGTTCACCCAGAGCAAAGGCATCGTAGACGGTCTGAAGGGCATCATCCCGAACATCGACAAGGTGCTGGAATCGATCAACGAGATCACGCTGCCAGAGCTGTTGAACGACTCGGCGGGTAGTCTGCAAGAAGCCGCTGCCGCCATCCAGTCGGTTGCCCAGCAGGGCATCGGCGATTCGTTCGATCCCAGCCGCTTGGAGGACTTCCTGGAGGCTATCCAGGAGGGTGTCGGCCCAAGCTTCGCGGAGTCCATCAACCAAGCGCTGCAGAGCAACACCATCGGCACGTCGCTCAACACCGATGGCATCTCGACTACCGTATCCACGGCTACCAAGCAGGGCGTGGAAGACGGTTCGAAGAATGCCAAGCCGAACATCGATGCCGCTGAGTGGCAGAGCCGTATCGGCGCGGTGATCGGCGAGAAGGTGTACAACACCAAGGGCAACCTGATCATCGAGGACGTACAGTTCTCTGAAGCCGCCAAGGCGAAGCTCAAAGCCAACCTGGAACCCTTCGGTAACGTCACGGAGGCGCGGGCACGCGGTGGCTTCATTACCGGACCCGGTACCGGCACCAGTGACTCGATCCTGTCCTGGCTATCGAACGGTGAGTACGTCATGGATGCGTTCACCACTCGCTTCTTTGGATCGAGCTTCTTCTCAGATCTGCAGATGTTTGCAAGATCGGGTCGCAAGCCCAAGATCCCGTCGTTCGCTCAAGGTGGTTTGGTAGCCAACGCAGCCGGGGGCCGGGATGTTGTAGATCTCAATCTGACTATCGGCGGCGAGACCGCTTCCCTGTTCGGTGAGCGAGAGCAGGTACGCAACCTAGTGACCAACCTCAAGCGCATGACCAGGGGAAGCTGACATGGCGATCATATTGAGCGGGGTCACGCTGCCCCAAGGCATGGTCTGGGAAGACGAGAACACCTACTCCAAGGTGGCCCAGTCTCAGATCCGCACCCTCGGTGGCAACGTGTTGGTCTATTCTCAACAGTTGTTCGAGGGTCTACCGATCACGCTGATCTCGCTGCAAGACCAGGGCTGGATGACCAAGCAGCAGGTGCTGGATATCCAAGCGCTTGCTGACGTGTCTGGCGCGGTCTACGCATTGGAGATCGAGACGCAGAACTTCCAGGTGATGTTCAGGCACCAGGAACCCCCGGCGTTTACCGCATCGGCGTTGATCCCACGGGTGACAACTAATCTGAACGACTATTACACTGCAACTATCAAACTGATGACCGTTGCCTAGGAGCCGATATGAGCATCGTTGGAAGTGAACTGGTATGGCGGACCTCTGCGGAGATGTCGGACGCCGGAACTAACGGCGGCAAGATGACTGCCACAGCCATTGCCGACGCTGTGAAGAACAACGTGTGGCCGGATGTACCCCAGGCTGAGCGCACGGCAGGTTCGCTCAAGTACCGCAAGGTGCATATTCACATTGCCAACGACGAGGATCTGACCTTGGTCCAGTCTCGGGTGTTCGTGGAGACCTCGACCCCGGGTGACGACTCGGTCGTCTTCTTCGCCGGTACCTTTACCGATCTGCAGTCGGGCATCACCGGCTCCGAGCGCAAGTTCGGCGGCGGAGCACTCAACAGTGACGTGTCAGCGGGCGGTTCGATCATCGAGGTAGCGGTCGATACGGCATCGGACGAGTCAGCCACGTCCCTGGCCATGTTCCAGGACGGTGACCTGATCCGGATCTCAAACAAGGTCGATGTCGATTCGGCGGGAGACGAGGAGTACCACACGATCTCCGGTGCTCCGGTCTACGCCGCTGACGTAGCCACGATCACTTTGGTGGGCACGTTGGGCGCTTCCTACACGGCAGCGAACACGCGGGTGAGTTCAGTCTATGAGGCGGGTGACGTTGCAGCCTCCTACGTTTCGTTCTCCGTAACGAGCGCGAGTGGGAGCTATGACGATTCCACCTACCCATTGGTTATCGATCACATTGGCGGTGTGGAGGCCAACTGGTCCCTTACGTTCACGAGCGCAACGGACTTCGACATCTTTAGAGATGGGTCAAACATCGGCAGTGGGAACATCACCTCCAATGTTCAGCCAACCAACACCAACTTCTCCAAGCCGTACTTCGTCATGGACTGGAATGGGTTCGGTGGTACCTTCCAGTCCGGTGATACGGTCACCTTTACTACGCATCCTGCAGCCATCCCTCTTTGGTATCGGCGTAAGGTACCGGCAGGGGCCGCTTCGTTGTCGGGGAACAAGATCATCATAGGGATCGATGGTCAGTCCGCATAAGCATGGGCACCCTAAAGACATCTCTCCGGGTCAACTTCGGAGAGTACGAAGATAAGAAGAAGATCCTCTGGGAGAACGACGACGAGCGCGACTCCGATGAGGTGAATCAGAAGTACGTCCGTTTGTACCCGCCCGACGTAGCGGTTCGCTTTGCGACGGCGGGGACACTGTCCGGGGGAACAAGCCGAGTCGATGACATCGAGGAGATCGTGATCTTCTCGGGCAACAACGAAGTGCAGCTTCGCTACCCGGAGGCGTACAACGCCAAGATCGACTTGCTGGGGAACTTCTATGACTCTGATGGCAACGTGCAGACGGCTACGTTTGCGTTTGACGCGACCAAGAACGCGATTGTCTCCAGCAAAGTGGGATACGCCGCGCTACGGGTATCTTATAAGGCGCGTTACCGGGGCTTCCTGTACACCTTCCTCGGTGGCCCGTGTCCTGGCTTGTCCAGCCTCTATGCGCCGCCGACAGCTATAAGCAATGCTGCCCCCTTCAAGGAGGCAGTTCTCGTCGCTCTGGACCCCTCACGGGGCGCTGTGGCCAGTCTGAACATGGACCCACCGGATTGCGAAGAGCTGAAGTTCTTCGTCAACAAGGGTAAGGCCGCTGACATCCCCCGGATCGACCTCATGATCGATCCCAAGTACCCGGCGCGGCTCACCGACAACATCCAGGTCGAGGGCGAGTCGATCTCCGTCGATTACCTTGCCGCCATGTGCAAGGTGCGGCTGATCCCCTCGGTGTCCTCGGTCGAGGTAGACGTGAACCATCCCGACGCCCGGATCAAGCGGGAAGACGAGAACCTGGAGCAAGATGTCGCCGAGCGGGTGCTGTTCAGCGGCAGCTCCAGTGCCAACCTGGGCTATCAGGCCAAGAAGGGCACGTCGGTCGCCATGACGCCGCGAGGCATCTGGCGGGACAAGTCGGGCCAAGCGGTGTCGGTAGACATCCGGGGTCCGGGCGAGCGCTTCATGGAAGTGGACTACACGCCTTCGGGCGGCTACACCAATCCCCGCTACCGCTACGTGGGCGAGGATGAGCTGGTGGTCTGTGACTCGTGGGGCAAGGCCATCGAGGCGTTTGGCGTGGTTGATGTGGAGTACACCTACAACTACGACCTGTACCGGCTGGATCTGCCCTACGCCGACCGGCAGTTCCGCAGTGTCTTCGTGACGGCGCTACACGAGCGGGCACCGGATCAGCAGGAACCCGCGACCTTGTTCATTGAAGCGCCATCCCTGGAGGGCTTCGGGTGACAGATGCAATCCCCTTCGCGTCGTTCCGCGAGTACAAACGGCTGTACAGCAAGGCCATCGTCACCGCACAGGGTGTCTACAAGGAAGATGAGGTGCCTGACAGCTACGACGGCGACGCCGAGTTGGAGATCGAGGTGGTGCATGAAGTCATCATGACGGACTCCGCAGGGCGGCTGCAGCGGATGGTGTTTGCCATCCCCGAAGCGCTCGACAAGAACGACAAGCAGGGCGGCGGCTATGCGCTTTACGAAGAGGGTACGGATGAGACCCCGGGTGCGGCGATACACGATCCCTACATTAACGCGGACTACCCGACGACTTCGGGCGATTCCAGCGTACCGACCAAGCTGTACCAGAGGACGAACGAGAGCTTGGATGCGCAGATCAAGTTCCGCGCTAACGAGATGATTACGATCTCTGGAGGCTGGCCTGTAGCCCATGTAGAACCGTGATATGGCGTACCTTGATATCAACAATGCAATCGGCCCGTTCAGCCGAGTCACCAAGTTCAAAGCCCCGGGCGGGGCGTTCTACATGTTCCCGCACAACGACGATCATCCTGATGGTTGGGGAAAGCCTTATGTGGACGCTGGTGGTAAGCCTGTTGCTCCTCCCGGTACTGCTGTTTCTGATGGAGGTACCGATCCTTTCCGTAAGCTCGCATGGGACATCGATGACGCCAAGTGGGGAGTAGTCCGCAAGCCCGGTGACTGGCTCTACGGCAACATCGATTGGCGCGGCCTGCCCACGGTAACGGAGAACCAAACCAAGGCGGTCAAGCTGTCCTACTACGGGCCGCAGACTCGCTACTTCCCTGACGGTAAGTTTGTCTACGGGTCTGACGACAAGCACAACGAGATCTACGTCCAGGGACTGTATGCGGGGGTTGCCCCGTTGCCGGTCCTCGGCGCGGCCTACTACACCTACACCGATCCAAACACCAGCCAGTCAACTGAATATCTTGCAGTCATCTGCAAAGATGGACTCGAAGACGTTCTCTATCTGAAGCCCAAGCCAACGCCTCTCGCGCCTAAGAGCATGACGCCCGAGAAGCGGTCGGAGATGATGGAGTTGTACAACGTCTTCACGCGGCTGGACGGCTGGCGTGAAGTCTTGCGGGTGGCCCGTGTCATCTACGACGGGGCAGAATGCGTAGACGCGGACACACCTTGGTTCTTCAATCAGAGCGGTAGTGAAGCGCAGTGCATCCGCCGCTTCACCAAGGACTTCGACAACGGCGTTAAGACGGTCACCGAGACCGGCTGCTTCCGCTTCAAGATCGTGCTCAACAGCGACACCAATGCCATCTTCCTGAACCAGCGGAACCTGTCTGGGTTCGAGGTCAAGATGGGGGCGGACAAGCAAAGCTTCCCCCACATCGAAGCCAATCAGATCCTCTATCACTACTCCACCCCACAAGAGAATATCTACGGTCCTGATTGCCATGTCTGTCCGCAGCCAGACACGATTCTTCGGAACGGAGATAACCTGGAAGTCGGTCACTACTATGGCGTGGATTACATCGCGGTCACGGCAAATGCCTTTGGCGAATACGAAGTTGCTGTGGACTACTACAACGATCAGGAGATCGTCGGCACGCTGAAGTACGACATCGACCACAAGGTCGCAAAGTACTATCGCTACTGCATTGATCACAAAGTCGCTGCGTGGTTGGCTCAGCCAAGACCATGGGGCAAAGACGGTGCCGCGACAGGGAATGGGTACAGTGTTAACAACTGGTATGACCGGCCACTCGATGGTCGGCGTTGGACCTTCTGGTCGTGGTACGACTCGGGCGGTAACCCTACCGCATGGGTGGTCTGCTATGCCTGCCAGCTTTACGATCAAACAGATCCATACAACATCAACGCTGCGCTAGCGACGTACATCGGTAACGGAGAAGCGCTGCCACCTGACACGTTGTTCAACTCTCAGTACCAGCTTCGAGAATTGAAGATGTCTGCAGAAGTTACGCTTCGGTGGACACATCCGTCAAATACCGATCCGCGCATCCTTTACCTTTACACCAACACGACGGGTACCAAGCCGCGCTTCTTCAATACTAGCTTTGCGTTGCCAGACGATCAGGTCCTTACTGACCGCATCGACTTCAAGGCGCAGATCCAGCACCTGGACATGCGGATACCACAAGGTCCGTTCGTGGTGTTCCGGGCGGAGACCATCAAACGTACTCAACTTGGTGTGCAGTTGGTTGCCCACCCACGTTACGACGCTGTGGACAGCAGATCGTCAAACTACCGATCAGACACGGGCACGATCTGGAGTCTGCCCTGGAACGGTTACGGCTACCCACCCAGCTACAACACCGTGGGCTACAAGGACCCGGTGACCGGCGATCCAGGTAACAAGGATGGGCCTTTCGACGCGTATCATCCGGAAGGCAGCACGGTCTACGACATCACTTGGTACGGCGAACGAGGCTACATGACCGAGTCGATCCGTTACGAGTTCATCGACCCGTTCGATGATCCAGGCGATACGCAGTTAGTCGCGCTGCAAGAGGCGGGCGAGTACTACTACCTCAGCAACACCGAGACGTTGAACGTCGATCAGATGAGGCAGTGGAACCCGACAGGGGCTACGTACTCCTCTCACCAACCTACTTCTGTGGATCTCGGGGACTACTTCGGCCCCTACGAGCACGACTGGCGTCGTCGTGACTTCAACTGGTCCTATGAGTACATCACCTACGAAGGCTACTGTGCTGACAAAGAAGAGGTCCTGGCCGATGGTTACGAGCCTCACATCCAGGATGCCACCCACCCGGCAGTCTTCGGCGATCTGAGTTGGCCCCGCATGTGGGAGATGTTGGGAGAAGGCGGGGCAGACATCACAGGCGGGTTTGCTTGGTTGGATGATCGCGCAGTCTGTCTATCCTTTACATATCTGAAGGGCGATGAAGAATATCACCCGGTGACCAAGCCCATCGAAGATGCGCTGAAGTCAGTAGAATATGCTAACTATGTGACTGGGGGAGATCTCGACAATGCCGTGTCACCGGCAGATCGGTTCTACCCGATAGGAGTTGAATGATGGCTATCAGCATTGGCGATATCGAGTTTCAGCTCTCGGGGGGAGCTGCAAACACCGATCCAGACCTCTCCCTCGGCGGGGATATCTCTACCGCAGGTGCAGGGGCCAACCGAGTGGTATCCCAAACCGCTTCGGCTCCTACCAACGTCACGGGCGTTACGATCATCAACGCTTTCGGTAACGCCGAAGGCAATGGCGAGCTGACCTGGAACCAACCGGGCAACTCCCTCCTCTGGCGACCGTTCGGTGGCCTGACTTCGAATGGTGTTGTGCTCTCTGGTGACGGCATCTACACGCTGGGCGCTACCAATGGGTACATCGTTGTTGACGTAGTTACCGCCAGCCTACCGGCAGGCTCGGAGACCGACAGTGACATCGCGATTGCTAACGCCACGGAGAAAGTGTTCGACAACGTATCGGCCCTCGAATCGCTCAACGGAGACATCGAATACCGATGCCTGTACGTTAAGAACACCAACGGGACTGATACAGCTTTCGATGTCCGACTGTGGGTTAAATCCCAGCCGGTGGGACCTGACGAACTGGACATTGCGCTCGACACCGGGGGCAAGAATGTTACGGCTATTGGTCCCCTGTCGAACGAAGAAGACGGAACCGCACTCCTGACTGGCTTGGTCTGGTCCAGACCCAGTACGCAGTCGGCGGGTCTGTTGTTGGGCAACATGTCTCCGGGTGATGAATACGCCTTCTGGATCAGGCGTACGGTCGCGGCGGAGACCACACAGAAGGAGCCGAATGACTTCTCAGCCATCGGCATATCGGCACTGGTCTAATGGACCCACTAGATATCATCGTTCGCCACTCGGGCGGGTCTGGCAACAGCAACCCGCTCAACTCGATTGGTGGTGCTATCTCGAACACTGAGATCACCTCTCAGTCGGTGGCTGCGCCGGTCAACGTCACAGGGATCACTATCCAGCGAGCGGTGAATTTGCCTGCGTGGATCGACCTATACAGCCTGAACAGCGGATCGGAACGGCACGTCGGGTGGAACGGGCCTAGCGGGCTGGGCAACAGCGTCATCATTACCGCAGACGGTACGTACACGATCTACAGCCCTTCAGGCAACGCGGCGGATGGCTACATCGTGGTCGATGCGGTGTATGCGTCGCTCCCGGGCAGCTACACCTACGACTACGGGCTTGCAGTAACCAATGAGACGGAGAACATCTTTCCCGATGTCACCGCGTCTGAGGCGAGCACCGGGGACCTGGAGTACCGTTGCGTCTACATCCTCAACGATCATCCGTCAGAGACCATCGCGACCCTGAACGTCTGGGTGGGAAAGCAATACGCAGGAGAGCAGGACGTTGCCATTGCTTTTGATAGTGGTGGGGTGGGTGCATCCGCACCTGTTCTTGCTGACGGTGATGATTCTACCGATATCCTTTCAGGTCTATCGTTTGTGTCACCAAGTGCGGAAGGATCTGCAATCTCTGTCACCACCATCGGACCAGGAGTAGCGGTCCCGCTGTGGATCAGGCGCAACATCCAGTGGCCGGTGCAGAACGCAGTTGCCAATGACACCTTCGGCATTGCGATGGCGGCGTATGTCTGATGTTCGGACAGTTACTCGTAGGGCGACATGACCTACCGGAAGGCACATCGATAAGCACAGGCTTTGGCGGCACCAGTGCGCTGCCAGAGTTACCCAAGCACTGGTTGTCAGGTAACTCTCATTTGGAATCAGTATCGCCCCACTACGACATCTCGGCAGTGGGCTTCTACTTGTCTGGAGGGCCTTCGAATGTTGACCCCAACCTATCGATAGGCGGGCAGATCTCTACAACGGCTTTTGCATTTCAAAGCTTCAATCAGCTTAGCGCTTTGCCCGGTGTGACGGTTGATCGCATCGGCAACAGCAGCATTGGAACGGGAGTTCTGAGCTATGAGAAGGTCGAGGATGGCTATCGTTTCCGTTGGGTGCCTCCGGGTTCTAATCCTCTTGCTTCTCGCCTTGTCGCTGGTTCTGGTGCTTATGGGATACTCACCTCAAACGGGGTTGGCACCGGGTACTGCGTGGTTACTGTGGATTGGGGTAGTCTCGATCCTGCTGGGGCTAGTGCTGAGGTCGTCGTAGAGAACGTCGTTGAAAACATGTTCTCCAACCTGACCCCCGCCCAAGCAGAGACCGGCTACACCTCGCATCGCTGCATCTACGTCAAGAACGAACACACCGTCAGGTCGTTCGTCAATATCGTCATCAACACGCACCGAGACACCGACACAGGTTCTATAATCACTGTAGCTGCAGATACCGCAGGTGCGGGCGACGGTCTGACCAGCGGTATTGCGACTACGCCGACAAGTGAAACCGCAGACCCTGCTCTGAACTTTGCCAACTCAGCTACGTTGCCCAACTTGGCACCCGGCGAGTGCGCTGCCTTGTGGTTCCGCAGAGAGATCTACTCCGGATGGTTCAAGGAAGTGAACCCGGACGTGCATCTGTTCTTGTTTGAAGGGGCGTTCTAGTGGCAGTCCAAGAGTACACACATACCCGCAAGGTGCTGATCAACGATGTTGCACTCGGTTCAGCAACCATGCGTGCTGCACTGATCAACACCAACTACACCTTCGCTGCCGCGCAAACGTCTATCGTCCAGGTGCAGGGCTTGTCGCTCTCGGACATCCTGGCCCCGTTCACCATCGAGTTTACCGACAAGTATCGGATCAACCTGGAGACGCTGGTGTTCCCAGGCGTGACTGGCAACGTCAAGGGCGTACAGATCTACCTCGACGGCTTTGTTGGCGCTATAGATCGACCGGTGTTGTTCTACATACCCATCCCGGAGGGCGAGTTCATTAGCACGGACTACCGCCTGTTCTGGGAGACAGCGATCTTCGAGTGGTGATATGCCAGTCTTCACCTCTAACAGCGATCTCACCCCCCGTGGTCTCCTACTAGACGATTGGGACCAAGCGCTCAATGGGTACTGGCAACCCTGCTACACCGCCAACATCCCTGAAGAGGCAGTCGGCGGGGCACTGATCCTGCAGATCGAAGGAGCGCTGTACAGCAACCTGGGTTGTTCCTGTGACGTAGCGGAGTTCTATGGTTCGGGGGCAGCGGAGTGGGACTCAGAGCTGGACCAGCTCACGGGCGTTGTCGTCAATGCTGACGCAGCCTATATCAGCAACACTTGGCACTACGATTGCGTCCGCATCATCGTGGCGTATCGCGGCCCCGGCACGCTGATCGCCAAGATCACCAACCACACGGGTAGACCGGAGTACCCGGCCAGGATCTACATGGTGGGGTACTTCCCGCCGACTGAGTTCGTCGCATTCGATGAGCGGTACGTAGTCAACTTGCCCAACACGGGCGGGGCCAAGGTGCTGACCAATGTGACCGGTGAGCCTTGGTACAACGCCGACGCCACTTGCTACATCCAGGGTCGGGCCACTCGACATGACTGCAACATCTGGACGCCGGGGTGGCATCTGAACATGTCTGGGAGCGAGTTTAATGCCCGCTGCGACATCTTCTGGCCCGAGAACGGAGAGGTCTACTACGAAAGCCATCTGGACAGCCAACAGGTCCACATACCCGGCTACTTCATAGCGCCAGCACGGAAAGGCGTCTACCCATCAAGCAAAGCCCCGGTGTCTGTACCGGGCTTGCCCTTCATAGAAGCCGACAACCAGGATACGTTTCAACTACAGGGCGACACGGACTTCACGTTCAGCGTGATCCGCTGTGAGCAGCGAGCGGTAGACAACAACGGTAGCCACTACAGCATAGGCAACGATACGTTCTCTCCTTCTGGCAGCGAGGCAAATCCCCCTACCAAGATCTATCAGACCGGTTGCGGTAGGCGGCGGTATGAAACGTATGTTCTGCCCAGTCTGGACAACGATATCGCCGGGGACATTGAGTACAAGTTCTACTGGTACGACACCGCTAACCAGATGACCAGGATAGAGCTGATCACGTTCCTCCGGTACGGGTCGCACAACGAAGACGGCATCCTGCGGTACCCCGATCCGGTGTTGGGGGAACCGTCCATCGAGCAGTCTGTAGGGGCTACGCTAGCTGTTCCCGTGGTCTACCGCACTGCCAGCGGCAGCTATACCTGGAACGGCACTTTCGTGATGTATCTATCGGGAGGGTCTTCCAATGCTGATCCCGCTTTGTCTCTGGGCGGTGATGCTTCCACCACTGCCATGGGAAGTGACATCTTCGGGTCAATCACCAATCGAAAGGCTCAGTTGGGTGGCTCCGAGTACCGATGCGTGTTTCTACGTAATACCTCAGCATCTGAGACCGCACATGGCCTCGTGGTCTGGGTCGAGAACCAAGCTAGGCTTGGGAATACGATCAGCTTAGGTCTCGATCCTGCTGGGGTAGGCGGGACGCCGCAGGTCATCAACACCGAGTACAACGATCCGGTCGGTGTCGAGTTCTTCGAACCTTCGGGCGAGTCCAACGCACTGGTGATCGGGTCGTTACCTCCGCTGACCAGCGTGCCGATATGGATCAACAGGACGGGTGACGTGTTAAACAGCTACAGTGGTGAGGACTTGGTGACTCTAGCGTTCTCAGTGGCTAACAACGGGTGATATATGGCTCAGATCTTCAGCAACTACGCCGTGAGTCAGACCGTATCCGCAATCAGCGATACGGACACGACAATCGATATCACGCCCCTGGACGGGGGAAAGTTTCGCGCCCCTGGTGCAAACGAATACGAGCTGTTGACGCTGACCGATGGCATCAACTGGGAGATCGTCAAATGCACCACCCGGGTCAATGATGCGTTCACGATAGAGCGTGGCTACGAAGGCGTGGCCCAGCCCTGGACTTCGGGCACCGTCGTCAAGTCAGCAGTTACCCGAGATACGCTCGACCGGATGATGCAGATCGAGGTCTACGGCAGCTCCGTCGCTTTGTTCAACTACATGCACTTCAGGTGATCCATGGCTAACTCAGCTCCAATCTTTGTCGGACAGCCCCGTAACGAGGGCGTCAAACTATCTACCAATGCCACCAACGTGGATGGCGCATCCAGCACGCTGCTGTTCCAGGCAGATCCGACCAACGGCAGTCGCATCCATTCGCTCTCCGCTGTACCTACCGGTGCACTGACTAGCCCGGTCGTGGTGCGCTTCTTCCTGGAGAACGGATCGACGTACTGGATCATTGGTGAGAAGACACTGCCGGGGTACACCGTGACTTCGGGCGTAGGTGCACCGACTACCAGCTTCCTGGAGTATGGAGATCTGCCGTTCCTGGACCCTGCAGACCGGTTCCTGTCGCTCGGGCCGGGTGACTCCCTCTACGTGGCGCTGCTCGACGTGCCAGACAACCCCGTGCACTTCATCTGCTGCGGTGGCGACTACTGATGAAGGGATCGGGTGCCAAAGGGTTCTCCAGGCCCCGGCCTAACAGAACCGTTCTGCCCTCGGATGAGGACAGGACTAGCACCCTGTACACAGAGGGTATCGAACAGGCGTGGTACACCGCCTCTGACGTGTTCAATGGCAACGAAGGGGTCAACTTTCCATCGCCCGACCCCTCCCTGTACTCCAGCTCGGTGGACTTCGGCAGGCCGGTAGCTGTCCGCACGGCTGTGCACTGCAGAGTGCTTTCAGAGTTCCAGTGGTCGCACGACAATGTGCGCTGGTACGACCTACCGGGTCTGTACCGGTGGTTCTGGCCGCACTACTACTCAGACAGCAACGCCATGATGATCCACCACGGGCGCAAGTTGTTCGCTCGGTACTGGCGGGTCAAGACGGTAGACCCAGACTTCAACGACCCTCCCTACACCGAAGTCTACCGGTGGGGCTACCAGGAGATCCGCGATCCGCAGATCATCTACGATCACAACGACTACGACGGCTACGACAAGATCGGCAACGATCAGAACTGGGCGTTGAACAGTCAGGTCTATCACGAGCCAAACGGCTTCAACAACGGCTACTACATGCACCTCGGGTGCAGGCCCGATCAGGCATTTAGCTTGATGGACCTGCATGACTACTCTGGGGCGTTCCGGCACCACTGCTACAACCAGGGCTACATCCAGCGTGGGCAGTCAATCACTACCGGGCTGCGCAGCAAGTACCAGATCACACAGCTCCGCAAGCAGGGCGTGACCTTCGGTACGTGTCCGTGGGGCGACGGCTCTGCGTACGAAGACGAGCAACAGTGGCACACCAACAGCTTCTTCTGGAACGGCAACAGCCTGGAGGAGAACCAGTACGTCTACTATGCGTTCAAGCATTGTCCGCAAGCAGGAATCGCTTGCGTCATCCTTCCGGCAGGAACCACGTCAGTAAAACACCATCTGGGGCAAGTGCCCGATCTGGTGATGGCGGGGAGCACAGGCACTGACATCTACTCAGACAACGGGATAGGCAACTTCGTCATGATGTCGTCTGAGCCGACGTTCGTTTATGAAGACTGGCGCAATGACGAGGTTACGCGAGCGTCGTACGGTGCCGATGTAGACGCTGAGCGCATCTACTACCCAGAGTGGGAGAACTCTGGACGTTGGGCGCTGTGCGCAGTCAACAGGACCGACAAGAAGATCAACATCGCCTGCGGTTCATACATTGGTGACGGTATCAGTGGCAAGGAGATCAATGTCGGCTTCGAGCCGTACTTCACTCAGTTCCTGGTACCCGAAGCGGCCAACCCCGGCCTGGACGACATCCCGACGTTTGTAGGTAACACGTCAACCTCCGAGTGGTACCGGGGCAAGTGGGACAACGATAACAATGGAGACTACGCCGGTCTGTACACAGCACTGTCTACGGGCTTCCGCCTGGATACCACTGGCCCCAAGCTGAACAACGCAGGTGAGAAGTACTTGTACATCTGCCTGGGCGGGCACCCCTTCGTGAACACGGTTTAAGCATGTACGGGATCAGCAAACCACCACCGGGGCTACCGACCAAGATAGACCCCAACGAGCCGCCCCCCAACAGGCCCTACCGCTACTACGCGATCCGTCTGTCTCCAGAGAACTCTGAGCTGGACGGATACCTGTACGAGGATGAGTTCTGGGGTACACAACGCCACTGGGAAGACTACATGGCGATTGATCGGGCGTACCCGATGGACGCCAACGACAACGAGCTGTACAGCCAGTGCTCCGACTACCCGGCAAAGCTCATATCGACAGGCGACGAGTGGGATCAATATTTGACGACGTTTTCAACAACGCAGTTCACTTGGCAGTTCCCTGTACCGACGTACGTGCCGCGATGGTTCATGCACATCGATGCACCGTTCGCCGATGAGACCAACTTTGTCAGCCCTACGTTTTGGTATTCAATGGATGGCGTGAACTGGTACTTCATCAAGAAAGTCGTTTTGATGCCTCTCTTCATGGCGCACCGGCCTTCTTACAATGGGTTCGATATCTACATGGATCTCTGGACATGACACAGCTCTTCGTCAACAACATGAGCACGACGCTGAACGGGGGGATCACCTTCGCGGCGACAACCGTAGATGTGAACCCCGGCGACGGAGCGCAGCTACCGGCGATCAGCGGCGGCGACTTCGTGCTCATGACTATTCACAACGCAGGCTTCACTGAATGGGAAGTGGTCCAGGTCACCGGGGTGTCTACGGACACACTGACAATCAGCCGTGGCTACGAGGGCACGCAGCAGGCTTGGGATGACGGATCAATCATGTCCGCCAACCTGACTCAGGCCACCATGGAGGCGCTGCAGGCAGCGACTGCTGCCGCCCAGGCTACGGCAGACAGCGCACAGGCAGACGCCACGTCTGCGCTGGTATCCGTCAACGAGAGCGGCGGGGGTGGCGCTTCGGTACAGCGCATCATCAACGTGACCCAGTCTGACTGGAACAATCTCGATGAGTCGGGCAGCGAATACGATATGGTCTTCATCGACCTGTCCGCGCCTCGCCCTAGCGACACTCCTGCAGGCATGAACAGTGGGCTGATACAACTCTACGAAGGTTCCAGCACAGAGCAGTGGGCACCGCCGATGCACATCGGTTACAACCCGATGCCCGCGTCGGGCATACAGCCTCTGGTGTTCCGCAACGGCTTGTTCCAACCGCAGGCCAGCCAGATCGAGACAGACAGCCCGAGAGACGCAGACCCGGACTACGGACAGTACGGCGTCTGGCACTGGATCGGGCACCACCACATTCACATATTACCGCCTCCCAAGAATGGCGAGTTCATCGTCGTCATCGGTTTCAAAGCAGACGACTGGCGAGGGTACGAACAGCGGGCGGACACCTCCTGGCTGGTTGGCGGTAAGGACGGCGGCGGAAACTACATAGACGAGGTGACCAGCTTTGACTGGATCACCCAGTGTCGAAGCTACGCGGGCACTTGCATCTACTACGACACCCGGGCCTACGGCGGCATGGGCGGCACGACAGATGGCTCCTACGGTCGCTGTTTCGGTTCCTACAGCTCAGACACGGGACCAAACGGCAGCTACCTCGCTTCGCAGAAGATGCAGATCACGACCGAAGGCTGGACCTACTATGACCGTGGCTTGCCGCATGGCGGTCGGTGGGGCGGTGCCTCTACCAGCGGCACGATCAGCTACCTCTGGGGCTGTAACACGTCCTCGTACAACCGTCTGGGCAAGTACCCGCACGCGACCGATGTGTCTGCAGAGTTGTTGACCCTGGCCAGCGGGCAAGACCATGGCGGGGCCTGCAGCAACGCCAGTCAGACGTTTGGCTACTACGTACACCCGGGCAACAACCTCAAACACAAGCTGGTCTACAGCACCGAGTCCTACAGCAGTACGCAGGCGGACACCGCCAACTTCTCCAACGGCGAAAACTCCAACATGGTCATGTTCTATGACGACAAGGGGTATCAACTGGGTGCGTATCGGGGCGTTGATCTCTCTACCGAGGTATGGACTGCGCAGTACCCGTGGCGGGGCATCGCCTATACGACCATGACGCAAAGGCTCAACGCCAATGACGACCAGCACTGCGGGTCGATGTGTGATGGCGGCAACACGGCAGTGACCGACCGCTACAAGCTGACGCACGCCACGGTCACAATCACCATGTTCAACACGCGAAGGTCTTCGACCGATACTTCGTACTGGTCCAGCTATGGCTGGATGGGGATCTTCTCTGACAACTGGGGAGCTAGTCAGTAATGGCCGACACACAACGCACTCGACTAGAGACGTGGCAAATCGATGGCTGGACTCAGGTAGAGACCGACATTGCTACCGCCATCGGCATGGGTACCCAGTTCGCCGACGCAGGCTGGGGAGGTTGGTATCCCAAGTCGCTACGTTCGATCAACTCGCCGGGGGCGACCTTCACTGCAGAGCTGCACATTTACCAGGACATCTGGGTAGAGCTGGATCAGAACTGCACGATCACGGTACAGATCGAGACCGGAGAGGACCAAGCGTACTTCATGGCCCGCTCCCGCCTACTGATCAACACCAAGGGCTTCACAGTCTCCTGGGGCGGATCGATCACATGGCTGGGTGGGGCACCGACGCTCTCTACCAACACCACGTCGATCATCGAGTTCCTGTCCCCGGACGCGGGCACCACGATCCTGGGCCGCGTAGTGGAGGACAGCTTTACAGAGATCACACAGTCGCCCTCGATCCGTACCGGGTTCAACTTCGGCTCGTCACAACGGATGTGGACCATCGATCTAGCCACCGAGACCTACCACAACCATGAGCCGTTCTTGATCTGGGGGGCTAACCTGAGCTGCGGGGCGGTCTCTGATCAGAAGGGCAAGGCGTACATCGGTTGCGGTAGCGACTACGACGAGTACTTCGAAGAGTTCAACGTCTTCACCCGGGCTTCTCACCGGGCGGCTCAGTGGTATGCCCGCTACTTCGGTGGCCGGTTCCGTGCAGGCTGCTCGGCAGCATTCGATTGGGCAGACGGTGTCAACCAGGATGCTTGGTTCGCTGGGGGAACATCTGAGACGCCGTACGACGGCACGTACCTGTCCACCCTGCAGCTATGGGACATCATCACCTCGACTCGTTCAACGTACTCACACGGGCAGTCTGGGTACGCCCAGTGCACCGCGTTGTCGGACAGGGCGTATGGGCGGATACTTGCGGCGAGGGTCAATGACAGCTACATCGCCAGCAAGACGTTGATCACTTGGTCCACCGGGGCAGGGGTGTCTTCTAATCCTGGATTCAACACGCCGTGCGCCAACACCTGGAACAACCAAGTGGACAAGGGTTATTTGGCTGGCGGGTACGACGGGTTCTCCTCCTTCAACCAGCTTCGGTCCATCGTCTTTGCTACAGAGGTGCATACCTACCTTGCTGCCTTCGGTTCGCCGCCCCACTCGAAGGGTACTAACGGCGCGGCGTTCCATCTGCGGGCGGGGGCCAGCAACAACGAGAAGGGCTTTATCGACGGTAGTTCCAGGTACACAATGCCGATGGCTACGGAGACGCTGAGTAGCAACCTGGGTGGGGCCTACGATCAAGTCTTCGCCATGTTCAATGACTTTGGGAGAGTTTAGGTAATGGTGGAATCACGTTTTGAGAAGTACTTTGACGCCTGTGCGCAAGGGCAGTCTGACTACGCACTGGAGCACTTGGTGACCGGGGGCCAGCTCACCCCCTACCGGCGATTCAAACAAGCCATTCTTGAGCTTTTCAACGTCGTACAAGCCATAGACTCGCAGCAGTTCGCGCTCGAAGAGCGGCAGGTGGATCTGGTAGAGCTGACGCACAACCTGACACAGGACTACGAGAACCCCTACGACAAGAAGCGAGACGAGATCAAGCTGCGCAGGGCTGAGTACGATATCAACGCCATCAAAAAGACTATCGCTTCGGCGCAGAGAGACGTAGAGCTGCACAGCCGATTGCTCAAGCAGTACGAGGCAGAGCTGGGGATCTCCCCAGACGCGACAACTGAGGAGATCGACGCCGCCATCGAGAAGGCAGAAGGCGATCACTACGTCGTTAAGCTGGCCATGGATATCGCTGCTAACCTTGTCCAGGCACGGGGCGGACCACCTCAAGGCGTCACTCTGGCACTGCAACAACTACCCAAGGAAGACATCGAACGGGTAGCCAACATCTTCCCTGCCATGATGGCGCAGATGATGGAGAACCAGTACACAGATGCGCTACACTCTCCTGAAGGTGTACAAGCTCTTGAGCGTCTAGGTGAAAAGTTGAAGATGGTTTCAAATAATCAGCCTGAGAATGTTCGGAGCTTGAAATGACCGTATCCGTTTACCTTGCCAACGAGCTGAATGACCATGTCCTCCGCAACGAGGCGTTTTCAGCTCCCTCTTCCGTCTTCATTGCACTCTTCACTGCCTCTACCGGCCTCGACGCCAACAACCCGACCTCTGAAGTGTCGGGCAACGGGTACGCTAGGCTAGAGGTTGGCGGGGCGTCAGGGCGCTCCTGGACCGCCTCAGCGTCCAAGAACAGTGAGAACAATGAGAACTGGGAGTTCCCTCCAGCCGCAGGCGGCAACTGGGGCACTGTTACCCACGTCGCGGTCGTAGACCACGTCTCCAACACAACCTGGGGCACGAACGTCAATGTTCTGTTCTGGGGTGCGCTCACAGCTTCACGCGCCGTCAACGACGGGCAGGTGTTTCGCTTCCTCGCTGGCGAGATCGACTCACTCTTCTCGTAATGGAGGCCCGCTGTGCCACAGCAGTTTCACAACAATTGGGCTTCGACGCTCCAAGGGGCGATTGACGACACCCAGACCACGATCACGGTCATCACGGCGGACGCCGCGCAGATCACAGATGCGTCTGCTACCAACTGGTACTACCTGACCATCGATGATGAGACCAATATCGAAATCGTTAGGGTCACAGCCGCCAACGGAGGCAACGGGCAGCTCACGGTCGTCCGTGGGCAAGACGGAACCTCTGGAACAGCTTTCGGTTCGGGTACAGTTGTTGAGAATAGAGTTACTGCAGGAACTCTCGACCTACTGCAGAGCATGCCGGACTCTCATGCAGACAACGCGATCCTCAAAGCGGACGGACTTGACAGCAAGAAACTCCAAACCACCCCCCTATCGATAGACGATGACGGAAACCTGTCGGGGCACGGTGCCAAGATCAACGAGCAGACGGGCACCACCTACACGCTGGCCGCGTCAGACAATGGCAAGATCGTCACGTTCACCAATGCCGCAGCCGTCACCTGTACGCTACCGCAGCAGTCCACCACAACGCTGCCAGAGGGCTTTCAGTGCGCCATCATCCAGAGAGGTGCGGGGCGGGTCAGCTTCGCTACAGAAGGCTCTGACACTATAGAGTCCAAGGACTCCTACACAGCACTCACCGGGCAAGCTTCTACGGGCACAGTCATCCTGGTCTCCGCAGGGGCACCCAATACGTGGTTCCTCCTCGGGGATCTTGACGCATGAGTTTTTTCCCTGCCCTACACGGGCTTGCCGCTGCAATCAAACAAGCTCTTCAGATCCCGGACGACGGGACGTATAGCTGGCTGATCAATCAGGACAGCCCGGAACGGTACTGGCGACTCAACGGTGCCCGCTGGACCAACAGCCCAACCGGCGACGATTTCACCAGTACGGACAAGACGTTCAACCAGGGCTACTGGGTTCGCCGGGACTATAACGTACAGGGTTCGACTAGCGAGATCGTCAACAACAAGCTGGAACTGACCGTCACCAGTGACGTGAGTAACGCTGCGCTCAACTACTGGAGCACGACCTCTGGTTTCGTTGGCGACTTCGATGTCGAATTGGAGTTCGAAGACTTCACGCGGGCGAACGCCAACCTGATCTATTTGCTGTTCGTTGCGCACATCGATGGCACGCTCTATGACGTGGGACCGCTCCAAGAAGCCAACAGCAACCGGCTTTGGCGGACGACGTTCCCAAGCTTCCAGAGCTATGCCCGCACGGGTGATGACGGCAAGATGCGGATCACTCGCGTCGGTACCACGCTCACGGCGTACACCGATCACACGGGAAGCTGGACTCAGCGGGCAAGCACGACGGTAGGGACCACGCCCTGCTACTTCGATATTCGTCTCTGGTCTTGGAACACCGCCCCGGGGTTGGCAGAGGCCAAGATCGTCAACTTCACGATCAACTCGCACAACGGCTTTGTACCGTACTACATGATCGATTCGAACGAGACCGTCGCGAACGGTATGAGTCGAAGCTTTGTTGCGAAGAACCCCGGTGCTGTCGAAGCGACCGGACTGCTCTTCAACGACACTAACAAAGCAGTCACGTTCGACGGGGTAGACCAGTACGCACGGCAGGGCGTTTCCCACCTGCCGATGACTGACTCGCAAGGCACGGTAGAGCTTTGGGTTCGATTCAACTCTGACTTCAATACCAAGAGTGCTGGTCAGATCATGTTTTCCGTCTGCAAGGAAGGCTTTAGCGACGACCGGTTCGCTATCTGGGCAGACAGCGATGGCCAGTTCCGCTTCTACTTCTCGCCTTCCGGTGGGTCAAACACCCTCAACCTATACAGCCTGGGTGACTACCTGGAGCACGATCAGACCTACCACATTGTTGTCACCAGTGACGGCTCCACAGTGCGGATGTTCCTCAACGGCTTTGAGCAAAGCACTGACGTATCCACAGGCACCAACAGCGGGCAGTGGCTTGCAGACATGGCTGCGCCCACGGGCGTGTTCCTGATGGCGCAGGATCAAGGCTCCCCCACCGGATTCACTGACGGCACCGCAGACGAGCTTGCGTACTACTCGCGGGCGCTCACGCCTCTGGAAATCTTCAACCATTGGCGGCGCGGCGCGGACCTCACGCCCACGATCTACGGAGACGAAGTCGAAGCAGATAGCCCAATTGCTTGGTGGAGGTTAGATGATGTATCGAACACGGCCTACGACCAGATAGGCACGTACCACGGCACCATTGTAGGCACGATTGTAAAGAACCCGTTACCGCTGGTTGCCGGGGGCAAAGGTTGCTTCGACTTCAACGGTTCGAGCTATGTGAACATCGACCTTGCAGCGGCGGATGTAGCGGCAGCAACGTCGTTGACTATTGAGTTCTGGTTCCGCTCCACCGTGACTTCGATGGTTGCCTATGGGGAAGCTGTCGTATCCGGCCATACGGGGAGCAGCGGCAACGTCTTTATCCTTCGTCACGGTCTGAACACCACGAACACCACGTCTGGTGTTGGTCGAGTCTCGTTCTCTGAGTACATCGGCGGGGAGACTCATCGAGATGCTGTAGCGACCGGGCTGGCAGATGGCGCACCGCACCACGTCGTACTGACTTGGACCGGCACGAGCATAGACTTCTACATCGATGGCCAGTTCGACTCCACGCATACGGTCACGGGAAGCTGGAACAGTACTATCGCCAAGCTCTCGATAGGCCAGGAGTGGGATGGCGGTACGCCTTCGAACTACTTCAATGGACTGGTAGACGAAGTAGCGATCTACACGACCGAACTGTCGGATACGCGCATCCTGGCCCACTACAACGCGGGAATAGCTATTGCCTACAAAGACTTCATCTATACAGCCCAGCCAATTGCCTACTGGAAGCTCGATGAGACTTCTGGCACAACCGCTATCGATGAGTTGGGCAACTACGACCTGGACTACCAGAACAGTCCGACGCTAGGTGCCCCGGCAATAGTCAATGGCGGGGGCACTGCAGTTGACTTTGACGGATCGACGCACCATGCGTTGTTGACCACTGCCGATTGGCGCATCGCAGATACGCAAGGGTCTTTTGAGTTGTGGATTACCCCGGATGCACCGGGTACCGGATGGCAGACCATCATCCAAAGCTGTGACACAGCAACGACTAACTACGTCTTCAATATAGGAATGGTCGATGTTTCTGGCCTAGTCTCGTTCCAGATTCGAGAGAACGGCACAGATATCATCAACTTCTACAGCACGACGGCGCTGACTCAGGACGAGCAGTACCACATCGTAGTCACCAGTGACGGTTCCACGATCAAGATGTACATCAACGGCGTTGAAGAGACGCTGTCGATCCAGGCTGGAACCAACTCAGGCCAATGGCTAGACGACTGCACCAACAGAGACAACCTCGCCTTCGGTGCATTGATACGCACCAGCACGGCTTCGTACTTCGACGGTACCCTGGATGAGGTTGCCTACTACGATTACCCGCTGAGTCAGGCCCAGGTTACTGCTCACTACAACGCGGGTTACTTTGCGCCTGTTGCCGCTGTGGCCAGCTTTACCGATGCTATGTCGGCAAGCACGCCATACGCTTGGTGGCGTATGGACGATGCGTCGGGCACGCTAACAGACAGCTCGGGCAACGCCAGAGACATCACGACCGTCAACGACGCTCCGTCGTACCAGCGAGCAGGGCTTGTAGATCCTGCAGCGTCTTACTCCACGCAGTGGGATGGCGCAGCCGACTACGCAACCATTCCGTTCTCGATCACCAACTGGCCTGCCGCCAGTATGGAAGCATGGATACGCACCGATGAGTTCCCGTTAGGTACTGATTACCTGGGGCAACGGCACGTCTTCAACTTCGGAGACGGCTTCTACATGATGATCGACCAGAGCGGTCGGCTTCATTGCGGTGCTCACGACGGCGATGAATACATCTGGGGCGCGTACTCCAGCTTCCTGGTAGAGGTTGGACAGACCTACCACATGGTGTGGACGTACGACTCCTCCACCCGGGTGGGCACGCTCTATCTTGACGGTAAAGAACACGCCCGGTACCAGACGCCTACTTCTCAAGGCACTATCACTGAGCAATCCGCTTGGCGTTACCTGGGTAACGGTAATGCCACACGTTTCTGGAAGGGCGCGATTGACGAAGTTGCGATCTACGACCGCGAGCTGAGTTACGACGAGGTCCAGAAGCACTACATCTACGGCGGCGGAGATGCGTTTACTCCGTACTGGAAGCAGGTCATGGACCTGTCACCTGCTGCTTACTGGCGATTCAACGATAGCTCCAACCAGACAGTAGCCACTGACGCGGTTGGCACCACCACCGGCACGTACTCCAGCACGTCCATACCTGGAACGCTGAGCATAGTTCCTGGCAACAACCGTTCTCGTTGCGCGGAGTTCAACGGCACGGATCAGAACGTAGCAATCTCGGAAGTTGCTGCCTTGCTGGGTACCGGAGCGTTTTCAATCTGTGCGTGGATACGTTGTGACGGCACCACAGATGCTGCGTTCGTCATCTTCGACCATGCCGCGACCGCAGCTACTGACGGTAGCAATCTGTACTTCGCAATAGAAAGCCTGTCGATGCCAGACACAGAGTATGGCCGTCTGCGCATGGGCTACAACAACAGCTACAGATCTACCACGATAGACATCCGTGATGGCTTGGTTCACTTCGTCTGTGCAACCATCCCGGATGGCGGCACGGTTGGCGACACCAAGATCTACATCGATGGTCAAGAAGTAGAGGTCTACGGCGACTATAACCTGAGTGTTGCCAAGAACACGCTGACTGGCACGTCTGTCATAGGGTCCAGTGCGTTGCCGCCCTCATGGTTCAATGGCGCAATCTCTGATCTGTCGCTCCACACCATAGAACTGACTGCAGAGCAGATCGCCAGCCTGTACGCAGAAGGCATCGGCGGGGCCTACGAACATATAACATCCCCTTACCTGCCTCTGGTGTACTTCCGTGGCGAGGTAGTAGAGGCGTACCCGTGGGCAATGTGGGACAACGCCCGTGGGGATGCTGCAAACGTCATTGGTAATGATCGTGGCGTGTCTCTCGGTGAGATCGGCTCCATGGTGTTTGATGGTGCCACCCACTTAGAGCTGGGTATGGATCAGGTGGATGTGCAGCTCAACGGAGCCGCCGCAGTCACCATGGAGCTTTGGTACAAGCCTACGGAGTTGGCCAAGGTCGATGGCGGCGGAGAGGCCCACCAGCTCATTGCTGCGCCTATCAATGGCTTGAGCACCGGCTTTGGTCTATCCGTAAGTGGGTACTCGATCTACGCCGGGGGGCGCTCCCAGAGTGCTGATAGCTGGCAGTCGGGTTCGGCCTATAGCCCGATACCGCTTAATAGCTGGACGCACCTTGCAGCAGTCATCGACTACACCAACGATGAAGTGCGGATCTACGTCAACGGCTTCTTGGTCAGTACGAGCGCTGTGTCGTTTGGCTCTAACAACTGGGTCTATGGCACGCCTACTGCCAATATGATGATCGGCGCTAACGTGCAGAGCTTTGACCGTAAGCCGAAAGGAGAGCTGCGGGAAGTAGCGGTCTACGGCTTGGCGCTACCCGATGCAACGATCCTGGAGCACGCACGCCGCACGGTCCCTGAAGACGACATCGACTACGACTCAATCATCCTGGCTGACAAACCTATCGGGTACTGGAAGCTCGACAACTACAGTCAGTTCTCTGACTACTCGGGCAATGATCATCATGGCTGGGCCGAAGGAGATCCGTACTACAACAATCGTATTCTCCATGTGCCGATGGACGGGGCCGATGGGGGTACATCGTTCACTGAGAGCGTAGGTCCCTATGCAGTCAACCGTATAGGTAACACGCACACCGAGACGGACAAGTTTGTTTGCGGTACGTCGTCTGGATACTTCGATGGTGCAGGCGATTACCTGTACTTCGGTAACCAGACTCCGTTCGATCTCAGCAATAGCCCGATGACGGTTGAATGCTGGTTCTGCATCGAGGTGTACCAGACGACCGGGCTGTGGGGCACGCTTGTTGCCCAGCACTCAGGCACGACCGGTTGGCGTCTGCTGTACGACGATTATGAGCGTCTGCACTTCTCAACCGATGCGGGAGCTACCAACGGCTTCTTTACGCCGGCTGGCTCTATCTCGGCCAACAAATGGTACCACGTTGCAGCGACGTACGACCCTGTCACGCAAGAGAGCGTCTGTTTCATCGACGGCAAGAAGGTCATCACCAAGACAGGTTGTTCATGGACGCACAACACGACCAACCTCAAGATCGGTTCGACGGATGGTTCGAACTGGTTCCACGAAGGTTGGATCGATGATCTGAAGATCTACAACGTCGTCAAATATGAAGACGATTTCAATCCTCGTGCATTCACGGATCGTCACAACATTAGTCAGACGGGGCTGACTACGGGCATCGCCCCGCGTACTGGCGATGAGGCAATCTACTTCGACGGTACGACCAATGCAGCCATAACAGCATGGCTGGGCAATCAGCAGTACAAGTCTGCAGAAGAGCTGACGCTAGAGGCGTGGGCCAAGCGGGACACGACCACGACGGGTACGTGGAAGACGATCATTGCCCGCTATGGGTCCAACGACGACAAGCGTATGTGGTGGATCGGCCTGAACACGGAGAACAGGTTCACCTTGATCGTAGCCACGGGTACTGGCACTACGAAACTCATGCGAATGGAGACGGACGATGTCTTTAGCGACACCGATCTGCACCACTACGTAGCCACGTATGCCCGGGGCCACGTTCGTCTCTATGTTGACGGTGTCGAGCGGACGATCTTCCAAGACCATGACGGGTCTACTTGGCCTTTGTCCATACTCGACAAGCCTGAAGTCCCTATTACCTTTGGAGGCCATCACAACCCAGCCGTAGGGGACACCGTAAGCAATTGGGATGGCACCATTCAAAATGCCCTCGTCTTCGATAAGGCACTAACCCCTCGCGAGGTCTACGGACATTGGGCGGGCATCTCTTCTGATACGCCGTTTGCTGACGAAGTCATGAAAGACTTCCCGCATACGTACATACCGTTCGATGATCTGCCAGAGCAGAGTCAATCAACGCTGGGCTTCACCTACTACACCACCTTCAAAGACCGCAAAGGCGAGCGCATCAACGAAGGCATGTGGGGATGGGTCTGGGGTAACCCTCGTGCAGACGGTAAAGGCGTCAGCATGCGGGTTAACGACTACACCAACTACTTCTTTTCACCCAGGTTCGTGGTCACGGGTGACTATGACATTGTTGTCCAGCATTCCGTTGTCACCATGGATGACGATACGGATCGTTTCTTCGTCAAGGTTTACGACTTTGGTACGGGTGACAGCTTCACGATCTACCGTGAGCATCTGAACGACCGTACGGTAGGCACGAACGGCACCACGTACGACTACGACAACAGTATGGCGCAGCCGTACTGGTTCCGCATTGAGCGGGTAGGCAGCACGGTCAGGCTGTATTGGAAGGTCAACACAGGGGACTCCTGGACGCAGCGTTCCGTCTTTACGGACATTGCTGGCAACCCAGACATGCTCCTGCAGATCTATACGGGCGGGGACAACTGCCACTACTTCGTCAACGAAATAACCATCACCGCAGATGGCTATAAGATGCTCCCCAACTGGCACAACTATGGAGAGCAGCCGTACAACGCCTACAACTGGGTAGGGGAAACCGTCCCGGCGTTCAGCACCGCTCGGCTGACCAACGATAAGCGGGGGAGTGTGTATTTCGACGGTACCGCTAACAGCGAGGTTATCAATCTGAGGTTCTTGGCCCGCTCGTACTACACGGGGGCCACGGCTTACATGCTTTGGCATGCGTTCACTGCTGATCCGCCCGGTACCGCAGTGGGGCTGGTAGGCAAAGGTCGGCGTGGAGAGTCCTACGGCGGGCACAACCTTGTCTACAACACGACTAGTGGCATCCAGTTCCTGGTCGATGACGGTACCACCCAGGTGCTTGCCAATCAGAGCCTGGATGCCGCGCTGGCCAATGAAGGACTACCACCCAACGGTGTGCAGACGCTAGGCGTCGGAGTCTATGACCGGGGCAAGCATTACGTCGATGTGTGGCAAGACGGCGTTCTTCTGGACCGCGTCTCTTCTGGAGCACTCGGTAATTTCCCCGCAGGAGGTTCTAACCACGGCTGGATAGGCGCTTACGAGTTCTCCGAAGCAGGCGGCATGACGAACTACATGCAGGGTTTCATGAGTGACTTGGTTGTGTATGACTACAACCCACTCCCTGGCCGCATCCGGCAGTACTACGAAGCCGGTGTGCGGGAGACGCACCAAAGCTGCATCATGAACCTGCGTCCCGACTTCTACCTGCCAATGACGGAAGACAACGGCACTCGGGTAGTAGACCACTCAATCAAAGGTACGGACAGCGGCACGCTCACGGGTACCGTCACGTTCTACACCGGGCGTCTAGCCCCCAACCAGCCCGCGTCAGAGCGCAGCTTTAAGTTCGACGGTTCGACAAGCTACATCACGTTCGACAGCTCTGCGCTTAACAACTGGAACACATCAACCACTGGTGAGTTCACGGTGTCGCTCTTGTTCGTTATCGATGAACAGGCAGGGTCTTACCAAGAGTTGTTATCGTTCGGTGACGATGGTTTCTTCCGCATCTACTACGAAGATACCAATGAGCGGATCGTTGCGGAGGTACAGAGGTCTGACAACAGTTATGTGCAGCCGTACAGCTACACCAAGACGATACAGCGCAAGAGGGCGTATCACTTGGTGGCCACGTACAGCTTGGCGGCGGGTACGTTCAAGATGTACATCAATGGTAGAAAGGTTGCACAGAACGCAACCAACCTTGCCCCCAAGGACGCGGGTGCCTCGTTCCCTGCAACGCTTGGCAAGTACTCCAGCAGCGCAACGAACTGGTTTGCAGGCCGGATGCAACATGTTGCTCTCTGGCAGCATGTCCTCCGCGAACGCTTCATTGAAGATCTGTACCTGACTACTGGGCTTGACGACATAGGCGGTGATTTTGAATACGCTCACTTCCCTCTCGATCAGGCAGGCGGGGACAACATCTGGTGCCAGAACATCAAAGCTGGCTACACGCACCACGCTACCGGTTACAACCTGAACTATCGTGCCAAGCCGCTGCGCTCTGGCAGCAAAGGTTCGATGTATCTGACCGGCGAAAGCTCTAGTACGTCGTACGTAGAGATGCCTATCACGACAGGCATGGAAAGCCTGTACAGCGCCAACTTCTACGGCATCGAGTGCTGGGTACAGATTCCTCATTACCCGAAAGGTACCGGTGCGGCATGGAATGCTTGCTACATGGTCGTGGGCCAGGAGGGTTACCACAACGGTATCTACATCGGAGACAACGGCGGCGTCAGTGCCAGCCACTGGAGCATCACAGGTCCTACCAACTGGATCGTAGGTAGCGGTGGCGTCTCTTTGATCCCTGGTAAGACCTACCACCTTCGTTCGATGGTGGACAAGCAGGCAGGTGAAATCCACTTGTGGATCAACGGATCGCCCGTTGGTACCGGTTCGTTTACGTCCGAGGCACCTCGTGTCAATACCAATCCTTGGCGTATCGGCGTAGCCATTCCCAATTCCACCGTGGACTACGCATGGCCCTTCAAGGGCTACATAGAAGGCGTCAAGTTCGACCGCAACCATGTTGACAACCGCACGGTGCAGCGTGAGTACCGAAAGGCTGTTGGGTACGACGGTTCGTATCTAATGGCGACTGAAGAGCTGTGCTCGGTGACGGACTTCACGTTCGATGACGCGGGCGATCCTATGCCTCTGCCTGACTTCCACTTCGTCAAGGACGGCAAGCTGGACCCAGAGCATTGGCTGTACTCCGTCACCGGGGATGGGCAAGTAGAAGAACACTGTGTCTTGGATGTTGAAGGCGACAAGATCGCTATGCAGTTTAGCCATGACGGGACCACCGCCTCTGGCTCTGTCTACATGCTGCCTACGCATTTCCTGCGGGGCGACTTCGACTTTGAGATCTCCATCTCTGACTACGTCCGGGCGGGAGACAGCGGTGCCTCCAACTACATGTACTGCTACTTCGGCGGGGCACTGGCTAGCTACGTCGCTCTGTATCAGGACAACGGCACAGTCTCTTTCTACGGCAACCTGTCCAGTGGTGCGGCCACCGCACACCACACCCGTACGAACAACTACGGAAAGATCCGTATGGTGCGCTCGGGCACCACGATCACGGCGTACTGCAAGGATGGCGACGAGGAGAACTGGACGCAGATCTCTACCTACGCCAGCGCATCAACAGATGACACAGCATTCAGCATCCAGTGTCAGGTCAACGGCAGTGTCGTTTGCGCTGCCGGGTGTAAATGGCATGACCTGAAGATCAGTTGCGACTACACCTACCGCTACCGCTCTGTGCGTAGCGACATGCAAGGCTCGCTGCTGGAAAGGATCAAGAATCAGTTTGTCGAGTATCGTGAAGACAATGTTGTGGTGCACAGGCACATGCCTTATGTCGATGGGCCGTTTGCTGGGTCCAAAGGCATTCGCCTGGACGCTGGTAGAAAGGCAGCACTGGTCGTCGGCAACACCCGTCACAACTACTGGAGCCAGGGCGTTAAGGCCCTTTCGATTTGGTTCATGCCTTCTCGGACATCCAACGTAGATGGTGGACGGCTTGTCTGTAAGGACTCTGCTGGGCTGGCTACTGAAACCTACGCTGGTTGGTGTACTGGGTATGAAGGCTCGACGCAAAGAGCGTACTTCTTCCAGCGGTTCAGCGATGGCTCAACCTCGTTGACCACCAACCTCTGGTACACCCCTAAGTGGGCGGTGAAGCCGGATCAGTGGAACCACTTTGTTATCAGCTATAGCGCGTCGTCGGACACCAATCAGCCCACGATGTATCTGAACGGTCTCTTGGTTAGGCCAGAGCAGACGCTTACCGCGACGCCGGGGCATACCGTACATGACGACTCAGGTGCTCAACTCTGGATAGGTAACAACGACAACACCAACGTCAGTATCCCGGATCGCCATTTCGATGGCGTGATGGGTCCGGTCAGCTTCATGGCTAACGCACCTTCTTCGGAGAAGGTCATGGAGATGTACCGCATGGCTGAGGGGCAAGGCCCTGTGTGGGATGCCATTGCGGATCTTGGTCCTAGCTTCTGGTGGAGGATGAACGACACCGGGGACACTTTGCGTGACGAGGTGAACCGTGCCAACGGTACCTATTGGGAGACGCCGGTCCATCACATCCAGGCACCCAGCGATGCGCTGATCACTGCTCCTGAGTTCCAGTCAGCGAACAGCCACCATGCCTACATCGACATATCCAGTGTGCTGGCCGAGTTCAGTCGGGCTACCTTTACCGTCTCGTTCTGGATCGTTCTCTCTGACACCGATGGTGGGGAGATCATCAACCAAGCGAACACCAGCAAGTACAGTTGGGGCATTCGTGTCGATCCCACTCTCAACCAACTCGAAGCCTTGCAGTGGGACAGCTCTGGGGCGCAGTACAGGCAAACGGATCTAACCACTATCGACCTACAGCAAGGTGTGCCGTACCACGTTGCGGTCTACTTTTCTGCAGACGTGTGCAAAATCTACATCGATGGATTCCTGGCTGACTCCAGCACGGCTACTTCAGGTACCTGGAACACCACATCCGATCAATCGTTCTACATCGGTAAGCGTGGAGACGATGGCGGCGATGGTCAGATGGACATGGTCATCTCTGACATTGCGTACTTCAGCCGCGAGCTGAACTACCGCGAGGTTCTGCAGCTCTACGAAGCAACCCGTCACGACATCTACGCCCGTGGATGGCACTCGCACCCGATCATGGCGTGGAACATGGAGACGAAGAAGGGTGGCCCGCTTGAGTCTATCCGCGACACCCGCGAGCGTGGTACGACGACGTTGGTCAACGGGCCGTTTGACCGTGACTACACGACACCTGCGCCGCTCAAGTCCGACTATGCAATCAAGTTCAACGGTACGGACCAGTACACCACGGTAGCGGACAGCTCTCGCTTCGACATCGAACAAGTCTCTATCGAGATGGTGATCAAAACCAACTCGAACCATGGTAGTGGGCAGGGTGCGGACGCCATGTGGTTGTGTCAGAACGACACCACGTACAACTGGGGTTTGCTAGAGAACGCAAGCGGGGGCAGCGTCCAGTTCTACGCCCGCAACACCAACGGTGTGTACGCCACCGGCCCAGCCAACATACCTACTGGTCAGTGGGTGCATGTCGTTGGTACCTACGATGGCGGCGGCAGGTTGAACCTGTTCGTTAACGGTCACCGCATCCGCTATACACGGGGTAGCATTGCCACCAGTGCTGACCTGACCACGAACGCCGGTCAACTTGTCATGGGCAGCTACAACGCCAAGTTCATTGACGGCAGTATCGCTCTGTCTCGCATCTATGACCGTGCGTTAGGGGTGGGCGAGATCAAAATGCTTGCCAGCAAAGCGCTGGACGGTTACAGCCACTTCAACAAGATCCTGGAGTTAAACCCGGCAGCCTATTGGCGTCTGTCTGAACTGGTGAACACCAGTGAATCTCCGTACCTCGCCACGGGTGGGGGCACGGTCAACGGTACGTACACCGGTTCGCCCAGCCCCGACATCTGGGGTCCGCACTACGACAGCGACGATCCCATTGGCGGCATGTACATGAACGGGTCCAGCTACTTCTCCGCAGGCTGGAAAGGTCTTGGGGGCAACCAATGGACCTTGTCTGTTTGGATACGTATCCAGGAAGCAAACCCCACCATTGACCAAGCCATTGTGGAGTGGGGTGATGAGAACACCACGGGAGGTCGCGTCTACTTCGTCATCTCCAATGAAGCGACAGACCAACCGGGACATCTTCTCTTCGGTGTAGCTGGGGGCAGCATTGTAACTATGAATCACTGGAACGACGGCATGTGGCACCACGTCGTTTTGGTGTGTGGCGAGACCGTTCGTAACTCTAAGATCTTTGTAGACGGCGTGCTCGATACCGACCCCAGCTATGCAAGCAACGATCAGGGTATCAATATCGATGCAGACTCCAGTGGTGACGACTTCTCGGTAGGCGCGGCAAATGTCACGCCTGGAGCTACTTTGTATGCCACGGGTTCGTTTGGGGACGTTGCCCTGTTCGACTACCGCCTGACCGATGATCAAGTTGCCGAACTGTACGGTACGCCAATAGCTGACTCCTACTCGAAGATCGTCAAAGAAGTACTGTATAAAGATCGCCCGCCTAGCAATCACGACGACACAGGCTATTGGCCCATGCAGGAATGCCATGGCCGCAGCACGATTCACGATGCGTCCTGGAAAGACTACAACGGCGACTACCAGACGGTAACCCGGGGCGGGCAGTTCCCAACGCTTGTGGTGCGTGACTACGAGCACGAGGTACTGAGCGATGACCCAGTGCACTACTGGCCGTTGACCGATGGCTACGCTGCTGTCACCGACGATCTGGTGGACGACAACGGTTACTTCGACATCTTCAAGTATGGCGATGCCGACATCTACGAGTACAAGTTCACTCGGGAAGGTCTGTACATCAAGGTGGGCAGCAGTGCCACGTTGACCGCAGACAATACCTTGTGGGTTACCCCGGGCAACTCGCTCTCAGGGGACTACGACGTACAGGTTGAGTTCACGGACTTCAACTTGAGCAACCAAGATGATTGCATGCTCTCGCTGTACTCCATCGCACTAGACAACGACGCCGGGGCCTATATAGAAGCCCGCCGCAGTGGCGGCACTAACAGGTTCTGGGGTAGCGCGGGGGGTGGTGCCTTCCAGCAGTCTCGTAGTAATACGTTTGGCGGGCTACGGATTGCCCGCGTAGGAAGCACGACCACGATCTACCGCAAGGATGGGTCTGGCAGCTACTCCTCGCTCGCTAACAGCACAGGCGCAGGCACGGGACCTGTCTGTGTAGGCATACGGTTGTTGGTGGACAGTTCTACCACCTCCGCCCGAAGCGTGGACGCCTACGTGCATGACTACACGCACAACAGTGGCACCGTTGCGTATCACGGTACCTGGAAGGATGGTGCTCCTTGGGGTCGGGCGTTGTTCGGCATCGGGGCAAACCACGGGGGCACGCCTGCCGTACAGCGTAGTGGTACTAGCGCGATCTTTGACGGCACGGACGATTACATCACTGCAGGCTACTTCACCACGGAGTCTGTCTTCTCTGATACGCAAGGCTCAATAGAGTGTTGGTTCCGGATAGACCCCGCTGCAACCGGTGGTGGCGTGCTTGTCTGTCTGGGCGGTAACGAAAGTGGTTCAGACTGGCAGCGTGTGGTGATGGGCGTCTCATTTACCGCTTCACTCCAGCCCTACCTAATCTACACGAACGGCGGCACCGAGAACCGGATGGACGTGACCACCGCGATCATCCCGGGCAAGTGGTACCACATGGCTGCAACCAGTACGGGGGCGCAGTACTACATCTATCTGAACGGTCGTCCGCAGAATCTTGTAGTCACTAGCGGAAGTAACAACGGTAACTGGATCGGTGACTGCACTTCCCCGGCTAATCGATTCACCATTGGCGCGGTGTACAGCAACATCAGTAACAACGAAACAACGGCACACTGGCAAGGCGAGATTGCCCACGTCGCGTACTACAGCCAGCATCACCCGACCTATCAGTGGGCGAGACACTACGCCTACAAGAAAGATACCTATCCGGTTGCTCCGACAGGTTCGCGGCGTTACGCCGAGTTCCACGGTGGAGACGATAACGACATCGATCTGAACAATGTCTTGGTATTCAATACTTCAATCGGTTACACGCTGGGTGGCTGGGTCTACGTCGATCCAGACTGCCCTACCAATGCCACCATTGTTGACTTGAATGGCAGCTCTGGCGGCAACGGCACTTATCGCTTGCAGCTCTCAGGCTCACACAACAACCGTGTGCGGTTCACGATGTTGATTAGCAGTCAGAACAAATCTCTGTACAGCAACGTCCTGCCGTTTAGCCTAGAGGGCGCATGGCACCACATCATAGCGACGCACTACGTGGGTGCGCCCGAGCTGTCTCGTATCTACGTAGACGGTAAGAACGTCGGCGGGGTGTGGGATAGCGATGCGACAGGCACTCCGATTGCGGGCGGCAACCCGCTTCGTATTGGTGCACGTTCTGTCGATCAGCTCTACCCATTCGTCGGAGCCATGCAGCACATCATGGTTCACGGTCGCTATATGGAGAACAAGAACATCACCGATCTGGCGTTGTCGAGAAAGTCCTACTTCGAGACCGTCAGGGACTTGGACCCTTACCTCTACTACGCCTTGGATGATGTGGGCGGGGATGACACCAACAAGGTCGTCGTTGGGTACGGCACTAAGTCAGGAACAAGGAACGCGATCTACGACGACAAGCTGGGCCTGGGCGGGCCATCACTACTGCCTAGTGGTGAAGCTCAGTCGTTTGATTGCCAAAACACCTACCGCCTAGAGGCAGACACCCTTAGCCAGAACGTAGACTTTGATGATTCGCCTGAGCTGACCATCTGCTTCTGGGCGGTCCCCGACCCACAGTCCAGTGCGTATTCCCCGTACGTCATGTACGAGCAGAACCCGCGTTCTGAGACGTTCCGCATCTTCACTTATAACTCTGGCGCTAACATCGACTTTAGTGTTTACCAGGGTGGCTTGCAAGATGCTGCAACTGTCTATGTAGACAAACTCAGACCGCACTTCTTCACCTTCGTGTACAACGCCACCACCGGGTGGCAGAAGATCTACCTCAATGGCGAGTTCTACTCTGAGCGGCAGCTCACCAATCCGTTTGTCGGATGGGAACCGACTAACGAGTTGCATATCGGCGGGTGCCTCAGCTTCTACGCACCCAACAACGAGCTGACGCAACAGATACAGAACGTAGCGTTCTTCACGAAAGAACTGACGGAGGACGAGATCTACAGCTTGTACGCAGCAGCGCACGATGTTGATCCGCAGCGTGACCTTGCCCGCTCGTACGAGCAGTACGCTCAGTGGTTCTATACGGTGTGGACCAAGGGTTCCAGCCCGAGGAACCTCGCCAAGGATGCGACCTTCGTTAACACTGACTATGCGTGGACTGTCGAAGGTGATCCGACGCTAGGCGGGGCAGGGTCGTTACCGGCTGTTCACTTCGGACCTAACCAGCGGTACTGGTGGACGGACAACACAGCTTTTGAAGTAGGGTCTTCGACGCAGTTCACTATCGAGGCGGTGGTCAAGGTAGGAAAAGACTGCACCACCTATGTTGCGGGGCATTCAGACGCTTACTGCACCAGAGGCTGGCACCTTGGGCACAACGAAGCGAAACAGAGAATGACCGCGCGTTTCCGTGACACCGCTGGAACCAGCGTGTACCTCTACTCTCAAGTTGGCAGTGTGCCGATAGATACGTGGGTTCACGTCGCAATGACCATCGATAAGGACACCGATGAAGGCATCATCTACGTCAACGGCGTGGCGGGGCCTACTGCCGACCTCTCCGGTCTGACTAGCACCATGTCGCCTAGTCAGCCAATGATGATCGGAGCGCAATACTACGACAACCAAGTTCAATACGCTGAGGATGTATCGTTTGCCTACTTCGGAGTGCGAAAGGACTACTGGATCACCACAAGCTCTGCGCACGGTAGGTACGTTAGGCTGAAGGCCGCGATAGACGACGCAAATGGAGAAGGTTAGGGCTGACGTGTGGCTAATCTACCCATCAACCGAGGCGGCATTAACACAGGCCCGATCAACGGGCCTCCGTCAGTCTATGTAGACGGGTCTGCTGAGCTACTTCACGACGAGACGTTCGGCGGTGACGCCGAGTCGATCCAGCGATACCTCAGTGCTCAGGCCAGCCTAGGCCAGGACCATACGTTCGAAGGTACGGCCCAGTCCAAGGTGTTTGGTCGCGGCGGCATCAACAGTCGCCCGATTAACTCCGGTCAGATCAACGGTGAGCTAGGACTCTACGCATCCGGCAAGGCCACCATGACCCATACCCATGGGTTAGTGGCAGATCTCACCTTCGGATCGGATACC